>ENA-ORBV01002094-ORBV01002094.1-microbial-mat-metagenome-genome-assembly--contig:-NODE-2094-length-42873-cov-14.456655_pt1 | contig 42873 bp, 39 predicted proteins | sample MGYA00237777_ERZ505514 | MGnify/ENA primary metagenome ERZ505514 (study PRJEB26160, sample SAMN06269048) | microbial mat metagenome | isolation source: Oligotrophic lake microbial mat | place... | reverse complement strand
AGGCTTTGCAAGGAATCTAGGCTAAGTGGTTTCGTTGAACCAAGAATCCCCGTCCGTTAACGGCGGGGAGTGTCAAAAAAAAGCTGATTTGTCCCCTCAGCAAAAAACCGTTTCTCAAATTGACGCTGTTTAAAAGTTTCTTTGCGGTCGTCACCATCATCATCCTTAAACTCAACAATAAAACCATCTTTAGACAAAAGCTGAGTCGTTACCTCACTCCTGGCATCTACCACGGTCGGATGAATCAAAAAGCCATCGTTCACCCCGTCATTTAACCCATAGGAAAAAGTCGGTAAACTATCCGCACAGCCAAAAATACGATAGGTATCCAACATCATCCGCCGCTCATATTCTCGCGGATCTTTAGTCGTGGGCTTTGTCTTGTCAAACTGCTTCAGATAGTCGCGAGGTGTCGCTGTCAGTCCTAATTTATATCCAATAAAATATTCAAAAACTGCCCGTGAGTTACCCCCAATCGATCGATGCGCTTCATCGGAAATTACCAAATCAAAATCTGTCGGTGAAAAGCAATCGCGATACTTGTTATTTACCAGCAATGACTGCACCGTAGTCACGACAATATCCGCACCTCGCCAATCATCCCGATTTTCTTTGTAAATTAAGGTCTTATGGTCATTTTTCAGCAACAAATTAAACTCCTTTTTTGCCTGATCCTCAAGCTCAAGTCGATCGACCAAAAATAAAACTCGCTGAGCATTACCCGATCGCAAAAATAACTTAATCACCGCCGCCGAAGTCAAAGTTTTTCCTGTCCCCGTCGCCATCTGAAACAAAAAACGCTCTTTTCCCTCGCTAACCGCACCTTGCAAAGCCTTAATTGCATTCTTTTGATAATGTCTTAAAAATCGCAGTTTGTTTTTTTCAATAAAACTTGGTCGCTCCACCTCATTCTTCCACCCTGCCTGATCTTCATAGTCTGGTAGCTGTGTTAGCACCACATAGTTATCAGCGATATCCTCATCCACAAGACGCTGAGGCTCTGGAACCGTTTTCTGATATCCCATCACCGAGTTAGGCGTAGGAAAATTTGTAATAGCGTAGGGATTACCCCGCTCTAAATCCCAAAAATAATGCAAATCCCCATTAGACAAAATCACAAAGCGGCAATTCTGAGACTTGGCATAATCCCGCGCTTGCTCCTTACCGAATAAAGGGTGAATCCCTCCCGCCTTAGCTTCCAGCACAATAAACGGAAATCCGCGATCGTTCAGCAACAAAAAATCAATAAATCCCTTTTTCGTTTTTTCAAAGTTCTCACCAAACTCATCCAAATCGGAAGATCCAAGCTGTACATTAGGCTCAAGACATATATTCGCTGGTTGTCCCCCTTCTTCAAAAAAACGCCAACCAGCCGCTTCAAGTATCTTATTAATCTTAATTCTGGCAGTAGCTTCATTATTTGCCATGCAGATCCTCAACAAAAGCTTTATAGCAAGGTATCTTAGTAAGTAACGCAGTTAAAGGTGACAAGGCTAAAAGTTTCTGCTGAAAATAATCTATCTTAAAGCAAAAGTTTGATGCGTAATGTAGGCTACTCCTATCTCAAAGTTTAAAAGTGATTTCTTCCATTCAATCTCTCGATCGATCCTAATACTCAAATGCCCAGATTACCCAGCCTCTTTTAATCGCGGTAATGACATAAGAGGTGGATAGACGACCGACAATTTTCTCAGTGGTAGTCCAGTCGGGTAACGCTCTAAATAGACTGTAATAATGCCCTTTATATTCGATCGCCGCTACAGGTTTTTCAGCGTCTTCTAGTTTGATATGGCAATAGCGCACCATGGCAGGCTCTACGACCAGAGTTTTGGTAAAGCCTTCAGATTTTGGAGAAGATGTTGGAACCATTACGCTAAAGTCTCGTTACAAATTATCTTAAATCTTAACATTTCGCATAATGCTCTGAACTGATTTTGAGCGATTGGAAACCTCAGTAAATCATACTTGACGCATCGATCTCTGCACATCGATCGCAATTTGCATGGTGGCATCAAACAGCTTGCCATATTCGCTGGCTTGTTCGCCGACTTGTAAAGCTTGCCAAGCATTAAGGTCAATTTCAAATCGCTCTGGGTTAAAGCTTGGATTTTCGCGCAAGATTCTCTCTGTTTTTAAAGCTCTGACTAAATCGCGTCTGGCAATAATCAAAGCCTGAATCACTCCATGTCGATCGTTAAAACTCACAGGGTTTCCTGCTGCGGCTAGTTGGTCGAAAACATGAATATCATTGACTACTTTGTTGTATTTCGCGACTTCGCTAAGTAGCTTCTTGGCAAGAGCGTTTTGGGGTCTTGGTTGTGTCGATCGACCGTTCTGAAGCCACCAAAAAATCAGACTCGAAATACAGGCAATCACAATTGAAATCAGTAAGTTAATCGCGATGAAATTTGCTGGTGCTGCTGCCGTTAGTGTATAGATCGCATAAATTCCTGCGCCAACGCCTGCAAGTAAAATCAGGATCGCAATCTCGGCTAGTTCAAGTGCCACACTTCCCGCCCCAAGCAAAGCCGCCCCCACAAATATGATTGCGGGAATGCGAAACGTTGGGACAAAAAACACTGCCTGACAAATAAAGCTAGTCATGAATGTCGCCAAACCAACGATCGCGATCAGTTTTACAGGCACAGGTGACTTAACGGGATCACGATCGATCGAAGCTCCATCCGTTCCTGTCCAATCTCTCAGATCGGCGGCACTAATTGCTAATTCTTCCAAATCGGCACGCATAGTTTCAATGCACAATCGTCACTGAACAATTATCACTGAAACGTGATGCTATTTACGGAACTGCTTCACCATTCTTGGTAGAGTTTCTCTGCATAAAATATAATCTCTTCTTTTCATATTTCTCGCCCATTGCATCGCAGTTTCAATCAATCCGTGTAATTTCCCCTAACATGGCAGTACGACAGCGATATTGACGCGATCTTGAATACAGATTTCTGGGAAGTGGAATCGTAGCAGTCAGATTTTAACCAAACCAAAGAAACTGCTGATGCCGACAAGCATGGTTTGAATTGCAAACGCTACGACCAATAGCCCCAAAATACGTGTTACTAGACTAGTTCCAGTCCTGCCCAGCCAGTTCTGAACTCCATCAGATTGACGTAGAAAAAAGTAGGTAAGAGACAAAATCGCTAACACAACTACTGCTGTGGTTACCTGATCGAGTGGGCTATATTTATCATTGTCGGTCAGCAAAACCACCGCCATGATTGCTCCTGGTCCTGCAATCAGAGGCGTAGCAAGTGGGAAAACAGCAACGTCACTGACCAGAATCGGTTTTTCGTTTCCTTCCTCAAGATCTAGAGCTTCCATCTCAGTGTCATCGTCAAACACCATTTTCAAGCCAATAATCATCAGTACTAGCCCGCCACCAATTTGAAACGCTGACAAACTGATTTCGATCGAATCCAACAAAAACTGACCGACGATGATAAAGCCAATCAGAACAATGGCAGCAAGTGCGGTGGCGCGCAGGGCAATTTTTCGGCGTTGGGCAGGGTCTTCCCGACTGGTGAGCGCAATAAATAATGGTACTAACGAAATCGGATCGATAATTACAAACAGGGTAACCGCATCATGGATGATGTGCTTCAGTAATATGTCAAACATCTACGGCTTTTCGGATGAGTTTGACTCAAAAAACACTTTGTACAATACATAGCCCACAACCGCCACGATCCCCAGCGTAATTGCCAAAGAGACCAACTTCAGCACAAAGCCAATCAGACTGATCGCAATTACCCCAACTACAGCAATCGCCACAACTTTAGTGGCTCCAGTCAGTCCGTTAATCCAGCCAATTAAACTCGCTAGACTGTATTTGACGGAATTAGCATCTAATGGGTTTTCGTCGCGTCGTTCTGGCTCGGCTCGCCGCATCGTTTCATTGGTTTGGGCATTAGTCTTGGCATTGACTTCGTTCTCAAGCTGACGAAATCTTTCATCGAGGTCATCTATACTGCTCATATTTTTGCCACTTCGCTATTGGTATGATGTGGAGCTAACTGATTTTAGTCGATTTTATGAGAGAGCAGGATCTATGTCTAGTAGTGCCGCACCAGAGCCAGAACAAGTCCAGCAAATATTCGATCGAATTGCGCCTGTCTATGATGCCCTCAATGATTGGCTGAGTTTCGGTCAACATCGGATCTGGAAAAAAATGGCAGTGCGCTGGAGCAATCCTCAACCTGGTCAAAAGTTTCTCGATCTGTGCTGTGGTAGTGGCGATCTGGCGATTATGTTGGCGCGACGGATCGGGTCAACAGGTGAGGTGGTGGGCGTAGATTTTTCTTGTCAACAATTGGCAACTGCTGCCCAACGTCTGGAAGCCCTACCACAATTAGCCAACAGGATTACTTGGCAAGAAGGCGATGCGCTGAGGTTGGAATTTCCCGATCGAAGCTTTGATGGTGCAACGATGGCATATGGCTTACGCAATGTGATTAATATTCCACTCTGTCTGACGGAGTTACAACGTGTGCTCAAACCAGGTTCGATCGCCGCAATTCTCGATATCAATCGCCCTCAAGATTCGATCGCCAGTTCATTTCAGCAATGGTATCTCGGCAAAGTTGTCGTGCCGATCGCTAAAATGCAAGGGCTATCTGAGGAATATGCCTACATCGCGCCCAGTCTGGAACGATTTCCGACTGCGCCTGAGCAAGAAAAACTCGCGATCGATGCTGGGTTTCAACAAGCTAAGCACTATTCGATCGCCAACGGGCTGATGGGAATATTAGTATTAAAGAGTTAACTCGTTCAACCGATTCATAAATTGATCAACAATCTGAGTTCCTTAAATCGAAAAGCTTTAATGCGAGAGTGGCGCGATGCCGATTTACTTTTGCTGTTGTTTGTCGTGACATTAACGGTGCTAGGTGGTGTCGTGATTCGCAGCACAGAGCTAAACGCGGGCTGGACAGATTGGTGGCAGCACTGGATTGTCGGTGGCATTGGGTTAGTGTTAGCCTTGTCGATCGCGCGGTGGCCCTATGAACGGTTACTGCGATGGCATTGGTTCACTTATGGCATTACAAATATCGCTTTGATCTCAGTTCTGAAAATTGGGACTTCGGCACTAGGAGCGCAACGTTGGATCACGATTGGCGGCTTTAACATTCAACCATCGGAATTTGCCAAATTAGGTGTGATTATCACGCTGGCGGCAGTTTTGCACGATCGACCAATTCAGAAACCGCTCGATATCTTTCGGGTGATGTGGGTAACAGTGCCGCCTTGGTTATTGATTTTTGTCCAGCCTGACTTGGGTACAGCATTGGTGTTTGCGGCAATCTCGCTGGGAATGTTGTATTGGGGTGGTGCGAAGATGCGATGGTTACTGCTTTTGGGTTCACCACTCGTTTCGGCGATTATGTTTAATTTATCAATCCCTGCTTGGCTGATTTGGGTATTGGTGATGGCGATCGTTGCTTGGTTTTCGCTGCCTTGGATTAAAGTTGCTAGCGTGTTGGTTGTGTCAGTAGTTAACCTGATTGCGGGGGAAATCGGTCATATCCTGTGGATGGTGCTGCAAGACTACCAAAAGGCGCGACTGGTACTGTTTCTCGACCCGAATCAAGATCCTTTGGGCGGCGGCTATCACTTAATTCAGTCACGGATTGCGATCGGGGCGGGTAAATTGTGGGGTAGAGGACTAGAGCGCGGCACTCAAACGCAGCTTAACTTTATTCCTGAACAGCATACAGACTTTATTTTTTCGGCGATCGGGGAAGAAATGGGTTTTATTGGCTGTCTATTTATCTTGCTGATCTTCTTGGGTATTTGCTGGCGACTGATCGCGATCGCTTTGGGGGCACGGGATAATTTTGGGTCGTTGTTAGCAATCGGCGTGTTTTCGTTGATTCTGTTCCAAGCTGCTGTGAATATTGGCATGACGATTGGCATGGCTCCTGTGACGGGTATTCCCTTGCCTTGGGTGAGTTATGGTCGATCGGCGATGCTGACAAATTTTATTGCGATTGGCTTAGTCGAATCGGTTGCGGCTCATCGTCGCACGATTAAGTTCTAGTCATGGCAAGAATCCCAACCTTATCTTTCGATCGAGGCACGTTGATCCTACATCCACCTCCCAAAGGCAAATCTTGGCTAGAATACGCCACTTGGGACGATCGAATCGAAAAGTTTCGGATTCCTGCGATTCACTATCAGGATTTAGTCACGAAGTTGAGATCGGAAGGCGTTGTCTTTAACGAAAATGCACAGGCATTTACAGCGTTAGAACTAATTTCTCGCGTCGAAATGCAGCCATATCCGCACCAAACCGAAGCCCTGCAAGCATGGCAACAGGCAAAACAGCGGGGTGTAGTTGTCTTGCCCACCGCCGCAGGTAAGACCTATCTGGCTCAATTGGCGATTCAGGTTGCAGGTCGCAGCACGTTGATTATGGTGCCAACACTGGATCTAATGCATCAGTGGTACGCCCATCTGGTCGCCGCTTTTCCTGATGTCGAAGTCGGTTTACTCGGCGGCGGATCGCGCGATCGAACTCCCATTCTCGTTGCCACCTACGACAGTGCCGCAATCCATGCTGAAGCTTTAGGTAATCAATATGGCTTTCTGGTATTCGATGAGTGCCACCATTTACCCACAGACTTTAATCGGGTGATTGCGGAATATTCGATCGCTCCCTATCGTCTGGGACTCACCGCCACGCCCGATCGAACCGATGGCAAACATACAGATCTAGACACACTGATTGGCTCGGAAGTCTATCGCAAGACGGCGGCAGAACTATCTGGCAAAGCCCTAGCAGAACATGAAATCGTCCAGATTCGGGTCAAACTCTCACAGCAAGAACGAGAGCGATACGATACATTTACCCAAACCAGAAATAGCTTTTTGCGCGAATCTAAGATCTCTCTGGGTGGATTGCAGGGATGGCAGCGATTTGTCCAAGCTAGTGCTCGATCGGCATCTGGAAGAAGAGCAATGCTCGCCCATCGTCAAGCTAGGGAAATCGCCTTGGGAAATGATGGCAAACTGCGAGTCTTAGCCGATCTCTTGGCGCAGCATCATTTGGAACGCACCCTAATCTTTACCAACGATAACGCTACGGTCTATCGCATCTCTCAAGATTTTCTCATTCCCGCAATTACACATCAAACTCCTGTGAAAGAACGGCACAAAATTCTCTCTCTATTTCGGAGTGGGGAATATAAAACACTCGTGACCTCCCATGTCCTGAATGAAGGTGTCGATGTCCCAGATGCCCGCATTGCGATTTTGCTGTCAGGCACAGGTTCGATCCGAGAGTACATCCAACGTTTGGGCAGAGTGTTGCGGCGCGGCAGTGATGGCAACAAGCAAGCTATTCTCTATGAAGTAATCGCCGAAGATACTAGCGAAGAACGCACATCCCAACGCCGCCGAGGAGATTTCACCAACTCCAATCCTAATGATTCACCAACTCCAATCCAGATGGGAATTGATTATGCTAAAGGATTCGATCGAAGAAATCAGAGAGCCGCCGAACAGTCTACTGAATGGAATGATGGTGATCTCGATGTTTAAATTAATCCACATTTATATTAAAGTGCTGTGTTCTTTAATCCATGCTGTGAGAGTTTCTTCTGAAATCTTATCGTCAGCCAAATCTTTCATGACGCTCACCACGTCAAGCTGAGAAGCATGGAATTTGTACCCATTGGTCTTAAGAAAAGCTACTAATACAACGAAGGCAGTTCTTTTGTTTCCATCAATGAAAGGGTGATTCTGACAAATACCATAACCATAAGCAGCAGATAAACGGGTAATGTCAGCATCTTGGTAGAAATAGAAATTTTTTGGGCGAGTGATGGCTGAGTCTAACAATCCCTCATCGCGTAAGCCATATTGACCTCCAAACAACTCAATTTGTCGGTCATGAATAACTAAGACTGCATCACGCCTGACCCATTTAGGTTCATTCATTAAGCCAGAGCCTTCAAAGCATCTTTATATTCAGAAGTCGTATCTTCGGCAGCGGCAAGAAAAGCTTCAAGATTTGGATCATAGGAAGAAAGGGTAATGCCTTCTGAAGTCAAAACAATATTTAACATGTCACCTTCTCTCAAACCAAGTCGATCCACAATTTCTTTGGGTAGTGTAGCTCCAAGAGAATTGCCGAGTTTTCTAAGCTTGGTTTGCATAATGACTCCTAACTTATGAATGATGTATTGATCGTTAGTTTAAAACACATCTTATAACAATTACGGAAAGATCTTGGCTAGATCGATCGACAAATCGAGAAAATGTGGCAGAGAGACAACTTGATCTGATAAACAAATGCGTCTATTCGCATAGCCAAAATCACCTTTGAAGTCTTGGTAGGGATGACTATACAGTTCTAGGAAGTTTTGGACTAAATTAAATATCCAATAATCAGGAATACCAGCTTCAGCATAAAACGGTCAGTTTGATACCGCACAATCGCCACATCTGGTTGAGGTTCGCTATGCCCAAGCAAAATCACTGGCTCTTGTCCACGCACGATCGCCCGACCGAGCAGCAGTAAAATTAGTTCTTGAACTAAGGAAGTGTTGCAAACTGAATGGGGTGTCTTCTTGCTTGGCATTTGAATTATTTCGCCGCGAATCAGTTCAACATTGATGTCAGAATCAAAGAAGCCAAGTTCTCCTAGACGATGGTATTCGTCTAAAGTAAAGCGTTTTGGTGCGACAGAAGTAACAGCAGTCATAGTTTAGCCATTGCTGAATCATACTTCCATTAGTTTAACTGATTCTCTAATGAAATCTTTATCCGATTAAAGTATCGAATGGTTAGTAAACTGCTGAGGGCAAAATTAAATCTGGTTTTACGATCGACACCCGATCTTTTACCCGCTCATGCCAAAATTTTAGTCGCTGTATCTGGAGGACAGGATTCGCTATGCTTGGCGAAATTACTCCTCATCTTGCAACCCAAATGGCAGTGGCAGATTGTAATCGGACATTGCGATCACCAATGGCGAACTGACTCGATCGAGAATGCCCTGCACGTTCAGCAACTAGCAACAAAATGGGAAGTTCCCTTTTACTTGAAAACCGCGATCGAACCTCTCAAAAATGAAGCGGTAGCGAGAGCATGGCGATATCAAATGTTAACTACGATTGCCGAGTCAACTGACTGCTCGATTATTGTCACTGGACATACAAGTAGCGATCGAGCCGAAACGTTTTTGTTTAACCTGATCCGAGGTAGTGGAGCCGATGGGTTGCAGGCTTTATCATGGCATCGATCTCTTACCGCTAACGTCAGTCTGGTGCGTCCATTACTATCGATTAGCCGCAGTCAAACAGGTGAATTTTGCCAAGAAATGGATTTACCGATTTGGCAAGACAGCACGAATGAGAATCTTGCCTATCGTCGCAACCGTATTCGCCTAGAGCTAATCCCTTATCTCAGCCAGCACTTTAATCCCCAAGTCGAACAGGCATTGGTACAAACTGCTGAACTCCTGAGCGCGGATGTTGACTATCTCGAACAACAAGCACGAGCATTATGGCAGCCCGATATCTTACCGCGAATCGATCGACTGAAAATCCAAACCCTCCCGCTCGCCATGCAACGCCGAGTTCTCCGCCAGTTTCTCAATCATTATTTACCGCATGATCCTAGTTTCGCTCAAGTCCAAAAGTGTCTGCAACTGATCGACGCTCCCAATCGATCGCGCACTGACCCTTTCCCAGGTGGAGCATGGGCGGAAGTAGATCGTAATTGGATTTCGATCGAAATCCAAGAATAATTAAAATTCAGTTAGACAAGAAATTCACCCCAAACCAAAAAAGCCTATTGTTTGGATTAAGTGATGCCCTGGAGCGATTGCAGAGCTTGCTTTACGATCCCTACCCATTCTGAATTTTTCTCAACTTCATAGAGTCGCAGAGCTTCTTTGTACGATCGAATTGCATTATTCACATCACTTTGGATCGCATAAAGCGCACCAAGGCTGAAATGCGCTCTGGCGAAATCAGGTTTAATCGAGATCGCCTTAACATAGGCAGCCATCGCCTCTTTGAGATTGCCTCGATCGGCTAAAGCCAAACCCAAGCTCGTATAGTCAGACCATAGTTCACCCTTGCTGAGCGCGATTGCTTTATTTAACGCCAGCACTGCCCCCGTACTATCACGTTGCACCCGCAACAAGTTACCAAGATTGCTATAGGCAACACTGTTAGTGGAGTCAAATTCTACTGCCTTACGAAAAGAAGCGATCGCCTCAACAGGCTTATTTTGATCGGCGAGAGCTTTGCCAAGATTATTATAGGCAGCCGCAAACTTGGGACTGAGCTCGATCGCATTGTTATATGACGAGATCGCGCCTGTCAAATCTCCTTGGCGACGCAGGGCTAACCCCAATCCCATCTGAGCGTTAGCAGATTTAGGATTAATTTCGGTACTGCGGCTGAATGCTGTGACCGCTTCGGCGATTTTTTCCTGTTGGAGTAGGACATTACCTAAGGCGGCATAGGCTTCGGCATTTTTAGGATCGACTACGGTAGCTTGACGATAAGCAGATGCAGCTTCAGCTAGATCGCCTTTAGCCGTGAGCGCAATCCCCAAATTGTAGTGGGCATTGGGAAATTTAGGATCGATTGAGATCGAACGTTTGTAGGAATCGATCGCCCTAGAGTAATCTCTCATTTCGTACAGAGCAATGCCTAGGGCATAGTGAGCCGTGGTGTAGTTGGGTGCAAGACTAGTAGTTTTACGGTAAGCCGCGATCGCCCCCAAAAGATTACCTTGACGACGGAGGATCGAACCTAAGCCGTTGTAAGCCAGAGCGTAGTTTTTGTCGAGTTTAATTGCTTCCTGAAATGCCGCCGCCGATGCTTTGAGATTGTTACGCCCTTCCTCAGCTAGCCCTAGGTTGTAGTAAGTGGGAGCAAGGTTATTGCCAACTGGACTAAGCGCGATTACTTGGGTATAGGCGGCAATAGCTCCACTCATATCACCCTGCTTATACAAGGCAATCCCCAACCCATAATAGGCAGGCATATAGGTTTTATCTAGTTCGATCGCCCGCCGATGCGAATCGATCGCCCCTGCCAGATCGCCTTGTTGGCGAAGCGTTACCCCTAAACCATAGTGTGCAGGTACAAATTCTGGATTGAGTTCGATCGACTGCTGATAAAGTTTCACCGCCTCGGATAATTGATTCTGTTCGCGCAGTTTGTTAGCTTTTTCGACCAGTTCGATCGAGGCACTAGGATTTGAGCTTGGTCTTAGGCTTGGTTTTAGGCTTGGCTTTAAATTGGGCTTTGAGACAGGTGTGGTCGGTTTAGTTAAAGGAATTTGTTCTGGCTTGACTTCGGTTTGAGTGTTAGTTCGATCGGATTCTTGAGCCAGTAAGGCCCCACCCGTGATGGCTAAGCTTGCCAATGGGTTGGCAAATGGACTTGCCAGTAGAGCGATCAACATTGCTCGGAAGCATACAGGCATGGTTGCTTGCTTCTTTTTCATGAGATTTTGTGTGGGTATGAGGGCGCTAAGCAATTCTAGCTGACCAAATACACATAAATCTTCCTTAATTAAGCTGAACCGATCTCCGCAAATTAGCTGGATATTCTGCTTTATTTACCAGTTTGTCGATAAATTACTCAACTGATGTGGCGGTGGAAATCACGCTAAACACTTCGCAAAGCTAGAATTTAGATGTCTCAAAATTTTAAACCTCAAACCTTTATGGAATGGAAGCAGATCGAACAAAGTTGGGTTTTAACACCGCCACAACCGCATGGAGTGATCCATTTTCTGGGTGGGGCATTTTTAGCAACTGCGCCCCATATTAGCTATAGCCGCCTGTTAGAGAAGCTTGCGGCTGGAGGTTATGTCGTGGTGGCAACGCCATTTACGAATACTTTCGATCACAGGCAAATTGCGATCGATGTGCATAAATCTTTCCAAAGAGTCCGCAGCAAGCTTTTTCTCGATTACTTTCCCGTATTTGGCGTTGGTCATAGCATGGGTTGCAAGGTGCATTTGCTGACTAATAGTCTGTTTCCAAATGAAAGGGCGGGAAATATTTTCATTGCTCACAATAACTATGCGGCGAATCGATCGATTCCGTTTTTTAAGGAACTGTCTGGCACGATTCCAGAAATGTCCAGTATGGAATTTGAGCCTTCTCCAGAAGCAACTAAGCTACTTGTGACCGAGAATTACAAAGTGCAACGTAATTTGTTAATCAGATTTTTTGATGACAACATCGACGAGATTCCAGAATTAGCCGAACTCTTGCAGCGAAAATTCCCTAACACGGTCAAAGTCCAAGCTCTATCTGGCAATCATCTCACGGCAGTTGGCGCAGATGTGAACTGGCAAGCTGGTAGTAACTTTACGCCGATCGATGCGCTTGCCCAGTGGCTGAAACAAAACGCGACTAAGGACATTCAAACACTTGAGCTAGTATTGCTACGTTGGCTAACTGCTTGTCGTGAATCGGTCAAATTATGATTGCCGTTGCCTATCTTGGCCCGCCTGGAACTTACGCTGAATCAGCCGCGCAGAGCTATGTCAAGCTGCATAAATGGCTGGAATCAGAGTCACAGCTTTGCCCTTATCCCACGATCTCGCAAACGCTTAAAGCCGTAGCTCAAGATGGTTTGAATTATGCGGTTGTGCCTGTGGAAAATTCAATTCAGGGCAGTGTAACGATGACACTGGATGGGTTGTGGCAGTGGGATCAGCTCCAAATCCAAGAAGCCCTAGTGATGCCGATTAATCATGCCCTAATTACTTGCGCTCAAACCCTCGATCGAATTCAAGCAGTTTATTCACATCCTCAGGCCCTAGCTCAGTGTCAGCAGTGGTTGGAGGAATTTTTGCCCAAGGCCGAACTGATTCCTGCTAACTCCAATGCCGAGAAACTGCCACTAATTGCCGAAAATCAGACATTGGCCTCGATCGCCTCACAACGGGCTGCCGAACTCTATAATTTGCCGATTCTGGCTTTCCCGATTAACGATCATCCCAACAATTGCACCCGCTTTTGGGTGTTAGCCCTCACGCCGCCAACTACTACAGGTGGTCATACTTCACTGGCCTTTAGCTTTAAACAAAACGCTCCTGGGGCATTAGTGCAGCCATTGTCAATTTTCTCCAGTCGTGGCATTAACCTCAGTCGGATTGAATCTCGACCGTCAAGGAGATCGCTCGGTGACTATATTTTCTTTGCCGATGTCGAAGCGGCGATCGAAGATCCGAGAATGCAGGAGGCGATCGAGGCTTTAGCACCTTTAGCAGAAACCTTAAAAATTTTTGGCAGTTACGCGATCATCCAGCCCTAATCCCGTCTTGATCCAGACGGCAAGGTGGTTACAGTCCAGTTGGAACGTTACGCAAATATTTCAGTCATCACTACATTTAATAGGTCAATTGGGATAAACATGAAACAATGCCAGAATTCTTGCTATGATATCGCACGTTGTGGGTGGCAAAAGGAGTTGAGATGCTGGGTCTGATCGATTTCAGCGGTAGACCATTTCATTTCATTGGCATTGGCGGCATTGGCATGTCGGCAATTGCTCATGTGTTGGTAAAGCAGGGCTACGCAGTTTCTGGCTCTGACCTTAACCAAAATCGCATTACCTCTCAGTTGCAAGATTTGGGAGTGATTATCTATGAGGGACAAAGTGCTGACAATATCAGTGCACTTGCCCAACCTCAGATTATTTGTTCAACCGCAATCAGCGATCGAAACCCTGAATTTCAAGCAGCCAAAGCGCTTGACTTGCCAATTTTTCATCGTTCAGATGTCCTTGCCGCCCTAATTAGCCAATTTGAAGGCATCGCGGTCGCTGGTACACATGGCAAAACCACCACAAGTAGCCTCACGGCATATCTTTTTCTTAAAGCAGGGCTAGACCCCACGATTATTGTCGGCGGCGAAGTTAGTGCTTGGAAAGGCAATGCCAGAATGGGCAAAAGCAAATATTTAATTGCCGAAGCTGATGAATCAGATGGCTCACTCGTAAAGTTCCATCCCCACTTAGGCGCGATCACTAATATCGAACTCGATCACCCCGATCATTATCAGAACTTAGAACAGGTAGTCGAGACATTTCAAACCTTTGCCAAGCAGTGTGACATTCTGGTTGCCTGTATTGACGATCCCAACATCTGCGCGCATATTCAGCCTGACATTACCTACAGCCTGTCAGCCGCCAAAAATGCTGACTACTATCCCACCAATGTGCAATACAACGCCAACGGCACAGTCGCCACAATTGTCGAAAAAGGCGAAATTCTCGGCCAAATCGAACTGCGAATTCTTGGCAAACATAATCTTAGCAATGCTCTAGCTGCGATCTCGATCGCTCGTTATGCAGAGATTGAATGGTCTTCGATCGTGGCTGCAATGGCAGAATTTATAGGAGCCAGTCGCAGATTTGAACTTAAAGGCAATCAGTCTGGCATTGTATTCGTGGATGACTACGCCCATCATCCTAGTGAAATTCGCGCCACTTTGTCCTCCGCTCGACTTCAAAGTCAAAATAAAACTCAAAGTAAAATCGTGGCGATCTTCCAGCCCCATCGTTACAGTCGTACCCAGACATTGCTTTCTGACTTTAGTCAAGCCTTTGGTGACGCTGATACTGTTGTTGTCACCGACATTTATGCCGCAGGCGAAAAAGATGATGGCAGTATTACGGGTGCACAGGTAGCAGCAGCAATCGCCGCCACTCATCCCCATGTCTCTTACCAACCATCCTTGCCATTGGTACAGACATTCTTGACCGAGAACCTCAAGTCAGGCGATCTTGCCATCTTTCTGGGGGCAGGAAATCTCAATCAGATTATTGCCCCAACAATTGAGGCGATGGCTAACTGCTCCACTAAAAAATAGCCTTTATTTTTACTATTTTTTTCAATGACTACATCTGTAATTACGACTGGATCTGAGATCGAAATTCGATCGTCGATCGCTCTAGCAAGTTTGACCTCTTTTCGGGTTGGCGGTGAAGCTGAATGGTTTGTGGCTCCAACATCCGTAACCGAACTCGCCGCAAGCCTAGCTTGGCGAAATCACCAGAAACTTCCCCTCACCTTGCTTGGGGCTGGGAGTAATCTGCTGATTAGTGATGCTGGCATACCTGGCTTAGTGATCTGTATGAGACATCTGCGTGGCATCCAATTTGACGATCGAACTGGTCAGATCACAGCCGCAGCAGGAGAACCAATCGCGAGAATTGCTTGGCAAGCTGCTGCCAAAGGCTGGTCAGGTTTAGAATGGGCTGTGGGCATCCCTGGCACAGTTGGCGGCTTAGTCACAATGAATGCAGGTGCTCAGGGTGGTTGTGCGGCTGATTGTCTCATTAGTGCTGAGGCAATTTCAATTACGGGCGAACCTTCCATAATGCTGTCCCACGAACTCGGCTTTAGCTATCGCACCTCTATTTTTCAGAATTTCGAGAAACCTGACACCCCAGACTCATGCCGCCATATCGTGACTGGGGCTACTTTACAATTGCAACCGGGTGGCGATCCAGAAAAGATCACAGCCTCTACCAGCGAACATCTCAAGTACAGGCAAACGACTCAGCCTTACCATTTACCCAGTTGCGGTAGTGTATTCCGCAACCCCTATCCCCATGCTGCTGCCAAGCTGATCGAACAAGCAGGACTAAAAGGCTACAAGATTGGTAATGCTCAAGTCGCAGAACTCCATTCCAACTTTATGCTCAATTGTGGCGGTGCTACTGCCAATGATATTTTTCGACTAATTCAACACGTCCAAGAAACTGTGCAACGGCAGAGGTCAATTCTGCTTGAACCAGAAGTTAGAATGCTCGGCATTTTTTAGGAAATCTTGATACACATAATCTTTGCAAAGTCAAGCCTAAATCGCCGCAAATAAGCTTTACAAAAAGTAATAAACCTAATACTATGTATTCACTGGGAAACAAGCTCAGGAAAGAACATACATAACCAACAAATACGTAATCATGACAACCACAATTCAAAGACGCGAAAGCGCCAGCGTGTGGGAGCAATTCTGCCAGTGGATCACCAGCACCGACAACCGCCTATATATTGGCTGGTTCGGCGTACTGATGGTACCTTGCCTACTTGCTGCTACCACCTGCTTCGTCATTGCATTCATCGCCGCTCCACCCGTAGACATCGACGGCATTCGCGAACCAGTCTCAGGTTCCTTGCTCTACGGCAACAACATGATTTCCGCCGCAGTCGTTCCATCATCGAACGCAATTGGCTTGCACTTTTACCCAATCTGGGAAGCAGACAGCCTCGACGAATGGCTGTACAACGGTGGTCCATACCAACTCGTAGTATTCCACTTCTTGATTGGCATCTTCTGCTACATGGGACGTGAATGGGAACTATCCTACCGTCTCGGTATGCGTCCTTGGATCGCAGTTGCATACTCTGCTCCAGTCGCAGCAGCAACCGCCGTATTCTTGATCTACCCAATCGGACAAGGATCGTTCTCTGACGGTATGCCTCTCGGTATCTCAGGTACTTTCAACTTCATGATCGTATTCCAAGCCGAGCACAACATCCTGATGCACCCCTTCCACATGTTGGGAGTAGCAGGAGTATTCGGCGGCTCACTATTCAGCGCCATGCACGGTTCACTCGTAACCTCTAGCCTGATTCGTGAAACCACCGAAAACGAATCTGCAAACGCAGGATACAAATTCGGACAAGAAGAAGAAACATACAACATCGTTGCAGCCCACGGCTACTTCGGACGCTTGATCTTCCAATACGCCTCATTCAACAACAGCAGAAGCCTTCACTTCTTCCTCGCCCTCTGGCCAGTAGTTGGGATTTGGTTCACCTCCTTGGGCGTAAGCACCATGGCATTCAACCTGAATGGTTTCAACTTTAACCAATCAATCTCTGACAGCCAAGGTCGCGTCGTTCCTAGTTGGGCCGATGTAATCAACCGCGCTAACTTGGGTATGGAAGTAATGCACGAAAGAAATGCACATAACTTCCCACTCGACTTGGCAGCAGCTAGTACCACTCCTGTGGCTCTTACTGCTCCTGCGATCAACGGTTAGGTTTAGACTTAATCTTTGAATGAATTTTAAAAAAAGAAGCGATTCCTGCAATGGGATCGCTTCTTTTTTGCTTGGGTGTTAAAATCTGTGATTATTTCGTTCTGTCAACCGACTAAACCTACGGGGCAATGTAGATATATCAATACTTCGGACAGTTTTTAATGCTTGTGTATATTGCCCCATATAGAGTTCTATTTCTGGTTACTATTTAATACTCATCGCCTAACTGAGATGCTCTCAACCATCGCCCCCGAAAATCTCTTGGTTTCCGCACTCCTTTTGAGGTATTATACTCTTGTCAATCAAAACATCAGACTTCCGACTCTGATTGATGCACTTCATTCTTGAATTGGTGGAGCTAGGAGTTTAAGCAATATGAATCGTACCTATCTGTCACTTCTATTCGCTTGCGTAACAATAATACTTGGGAATGAATCGGCAAACGCTCAAATTAGCACCGATAGCACTACGGCGACGCAGGTTAAAGGCAATGCGGTCTTTCCGATAGGAGCAGGAACGGTTAACGGCAGTAACCTCTATCACAGCTTTAGCAGATTTAACGTTCCCGAAACTGGTACGGTCTTTGGCATAGGAAATTCATCGATTCAAGGCGATCGCATTACTAATATTATTAACCGTGTAACGGGTGATACCCCATCTACTATTTTAGGAACTATCCAAAGTCGCCAAGCATTTCCCAATGCCAATCTGTACTTACTGAATCCTAACGGTATTGTTTTTGGCGTTAATGCCAAATTAGATATCGGTGGTTCTTTTACAGCCAGTACCGGAACAGCCATTGGTTTTAACAATGGCCAAATTCTGGAAGCGATATCATCTAAATCCAGTTTTCCGAACGGCAATCCCCTAAACATTCAGTTTGGAGTTACTCAAGCGGCAGGAATTATAAATCAGGGTAACCTGACAGTTCCATCTGGTCAACAAATCTCCCTAGTAGGAGGTACTGTTATTAGTACGGGAGAATTAAACGCCCAAAATGGTCGAGTAGATATTTTGACTGTAGACGGGAAGCATCAGGTGGAATTGAGATCGCCAGACGCGATCCTCGGACTCCGCATCTCTACGAATAATATTGCTTCAGATTGGACTGGTAAAATTACGGGATTGCCAGAACTTGCAGGTATGCTAACCGGAAGCGTTCCTGAAGCTAAACAAGTTATTGTAAAACCCGATGGTTCACTGGGATTAGCCACTGGAAATACATTTCTCACAACGAATATAACGGTAGACGGCAAGTTTGAAACGGTCGGTGCTATGCAGATCGATCCTGGAGATGTCTTTATCAAATCCTTAAATACTGGGAGCAGCCAAATTCAAGCAGTCGGCAACCTATCGCTTTTGGTTCCAGAATTACGGGCTTCAGGAAATCTCGAACTAGTTGCCAATAAAACCCTCCTTGTGCGAGACAGTCTAGCACAGCCCGCAATTCTTCAGACAGGGGGAAATCTGTTACTTCAAGGGAAAGAGTCAATCGATATTCTCGCTTTAAATCATCCCAACATTAAGATTACAAGCTTGGGTAATCTGACCTTAGCTAGTGATCGCATCATTTCTGGTGATGCACAATACTTCAGTGGGGGGCAGTTCCAGATTCGTTCTATATCTGGTGGCATTCCTAAATTTGTCAGTCTTTACGATCCCATCATTAGTTCTATTGGTGATGTTACTTTTGGCGACTATACAGGAGCAGCCCTAAAAGTAGAGTCCCAAGGTAGCATTACGGCTGGGAATATTATCATTACATCACCCGACACTGGATTAGTAGGTACAGATCCCGATATTCCTATTCTCACGAGTGGTCGTGCTGCGATTCTGCGGGCGGGTGTTACTTCTTTAGCGAATTCCCCCAACGTGCCATCCCAAATAGGTAATACTAACTTTGCCTCTACTTCTGCAACTACTGGTGGCAGTATTGATGTTACATCCATTCGCACTTCAACTACTGCAGGTAGTAATGGTGGCGATGTTATAATTACTGCACCCGGCAACATCACTGTTCGCAATGAAATTGTGACTCAAGTCGTTGTCGGTGATGGCACATTGAATGAAACTGGTAATGCTGGCAATGTTTCAATTACTAGTAGTTCAGGAGCGATCGCTTTTAATGGAGGCAGAATCCTGGCTACTGCGGCTGGGAATGGGAATGGTGGCAATGTTACGCTCAAGGCAGAGGGTAACATTATCGGCATTTCAAATGTAATCGCGACAGATGGTGGAGCCTCCGCAGGCAACGGCGGAGTTGTAACAATTTCTAGTAATACTGGATTAATAGATGTTGGCTTGGTTGTTACGCCTTCAAATTTTAACAATGGTGGCAATATAACTCTCTCTACTAATACTGGTTCAATTAACTTTGCACTTGCTAATTCTGAGGGCGGCACTAGGGCTGGTGATATTAATATTCTTGCTCCTCAAGGAACTGTGAATGGTACTTTTCCATTTACTGCTCTCGATGGTACAACCACAGCAGTTGTGTCAGCCCAAGCGGGATTACCGCTATTCACAACCACTCCCTTACAGGGAGGAATAGCTGGAGACATTACCATTGAAACTGCTCTAGGTCAAACACCTTCTCTTGCTGGTGCAGTAACTAATAAGGCCAGTCAGGTCAACTCAGCCCCACGCATCTTTGCTTCTAACCTACCTCTAGCATCATCGAATTCAGTACCTCCAGCAAGCAACAACAATTCTAATAACAACGATAATGTACCCAACACCTCATTGCCGTCTTCTCCAACTACTAGTCAGAATAGTGATGATACGGAAGACGTAGCTACCAGTTCAACATTATCAACATCGAATCAAATTACCGGCCAGGCTACTCTTGCTTCAGAGACTAACGAGATCGCTCAAAACCAATCTATCTTGAGTTCAGATATTAACGAATCTTCATCGACGGATGTCGATTCATCTCCAAGCAGTCAGATTGCTGCAAATAGTTCCTCATCTTCCGAAACTTCAAACTCCGAATCAGCTAGTGCTGTTACCATAGCTGCAAGTATAAAACAAGAGGAAGCAGGTCAGTTCTCCGAGAAAGGTCAACTTCCAGAGGCTTTCAATGCTCTAGAGTTGGGTAATGTTGCCGAAATGGTTGCATATGTGGGAAAGAGCGTAAAGACTTCTCTAAGTGAATTCAGCATTAACGACGCCCAAAGCGAGATATCCCGACTTTCTAAAATCACTGATAGTAGTTCCGCCCTAATTTATCCAACTATTCTCAGCGATCGCCTAGAAATATTAGTTATTCCTCCCTCAGGAGTAATATTCCGTCGTAGTGTTCCTGCAGCACGGAAGGAAATTCTAGAAAGGACAATCGAGCAGTTTCGCTCCAACCTACTTGACCCTTCTTCAAACGACTATTTGAAAGAAGCGAAACAACTCTATGACTGGGTGATTCGTCCCATTGAATCGGAACTGAAGGCAAATCAGATCGAGACTTTAGTTTTCGTGATGGATGGTTCATTGCGTGTTACTCCTGTGGCAGCTTTCCACGATGGCAAGCAATTTCTGGTAGAAAAGTATGCCATGGCAAATATTCCTTCGCTACGGCTGACTAATTTGGAGCAACGAGACCGTAGCAACAATCGCATTCTCGCTATGGGATTAAGCGAAGCCGTGCAAGGGTTCTCTGCCCTTCCTGCAGTAGAAATTGAAATCGCTACGATTAGCTCCCAAATTTTGCCAGGCAATTCCTTTCTGAATCGTCCTTTCTCAGTGGAAAACTTAAAAACTCAACGCAGCCAAGAAAATTATGCGATCGTTCATCTGGCAACCCACGCCCAGTTTCTTCGCGATCGCGATAGTTCCTTCATTCAGTTTTATAATGAACGTCTCAAAATTGGTGAGATCTTTAAGCTAAAGCTCGATAGCCCTCGCATCGAGATGCTGACCTTGAGTGCCTGTCAGACGGCTCTGGGAAATAATATGGGAATCAGTGGTGCGGCCATTGAGTCAGGCGCCAAGAGCGTGTTGGCATCTTTATGGTCGGTCAGCGATGCGGGAACTGCTCCTTTGATGATGAGTTTTTACAGCTATTGGAAAGAAGCTTCCAGTAAAGCATTGGCACTTCAGCAATCCCAGTTAGCATTACTGAAAGGTAAAGTGAGATTTGAGAATAACAAGCTTATTGGTATTCCCGGTATTCCAGACGAACGGGCTATGATGATTCCAAGAGCCAATCGTCCAATCGATCTCACGCATCCTTTTTACTGGTCTTCGTTCATTCTGGTAGGAAACTGGCTATAGCTGATCTGGTCATGACAACAGTTATGAAATTTATGCTATTCATTTGGTGCTTTGGTTTTATAATTGCACCTTAACTGATGAGTAGCTTTTTTACTCTAAATCCTAATTTTGTCCGAAGTATTGATATATCATCATGTTATGAATTTGTTAGCTAATATTCGGGTATGAATCTGCAAAGTGTGAGGATGTAGATGTGAGCAATTATTTGAACAGTCGATCGAAGAGCAAACGCTGTAACTTCCCCCCCCTATCTACTCTTTTACTATCGACCTTCCCCTCGTTAGTGTTAGTCTGCCTGACTGATGCCAGCTTCGCCCAAACGCTATTATCTCCCGATCGACTAATTGCTCAATCTAACCCACAGGTTAACCCAGAGCCGTTAATTCCGATTAAGCAGATTGTTGTTACAGGCAGTACGGTATTTACCGAGGAAAAGTTAAATCAGCTAACTGCCCCATTTTTAAATAAGTCGGTCAGCCTCAGCCAACTGCGCGACCTTGCTGACCAAATTACTCAGCTTTATCAAGACAATCGTTACATAACCTCTAGAGCTATCCTCCCGACAGATCAAGATATCAATAGTGGTGTAGTTAAAATCCAGATCATTGAGGGTAGTGTTGAACGGATCGAAGTTAAGCGGGCAGGAGATGGCGGCGGTAGGCTATCAGAAAATTATGTGCGAGATCGAGTTGCCAATGGTGCGGGTACACCGCTAAATTTCGCCAAAGTTGAGGATGAACTACAACTTCTGCGCGCCGATCCTCTGATCGCTGATTTGAAAGCTAACTTGACCGCAGGTAGTGGGCCTGGACTGAGTATCATTCAAGTGACTTTCGCTGAAACTAAGTCTTTTAGTGTTAATCCTTTTACTGACAACTACGGTAATTCTGCTACGGGGATTTATCGCGGTGGCGTGACCGTGCAGGAGATGAACCTGACTGGCAATGGCGACAAGATTTTTGGTAACTACACCCGATCTGGGAGTGCGGATAGTATTAGCTTTGGCTATCAGTATCCAATCAATCCTAAAGGCGGCACATTAGAGTTTAATTTTTCTACAGGGGCGAACCCGATCATCGAGCCACCATTTGATTCTCTGAATATTAAAACCGATTCGCAAACCTATGAACTGACTTATCGCCAACCTCTAGTAAAGACACCGAGAGAGGAGTTTGCCTTGAGCTTAGGACTGGCAATTGAGCAAAGTAATTCTTTCCTCAATGGTGTGTCTTTTAATTTCCAAACTGGTTCCGATTCAAATAGACCAACGATCGATGCGATTGGGGATGGTCGATCGCAATCGACGATTATTCGGTTTGGACAGGATCTGATCCTGCGTGACCCTGGTGGAGCTTATGCTTTTCGATCGACGTTTAACTTTGGTATCAGTGCTTTGGGCGCGACGGTCAGGAATGATGGTAGTCCTGATAGCAGATTTTTTAGCTGGGCGGGGCAAGCATTACGGGTACAAAGATTGGGTAGCGATCGAGATACGTTAGCCCTGATTCGTCTAGGCGTGCAGATTGCAGGAGATTCATTGTTGCCGTTAAATCGCTATAGCATTGGTGGGCCGCAGTCGGTGCGTGGTTATCGCCAAAATCAAGCCACGGGTGATAGTGGGATTCAGGGGTCGATCGAGTTGCAACTCCCGATCGTGCGTGATGGTGATGGAGTCAGCTTGCTCAAGTTGTTACCTTTCTTTGATGTCGGCACGGTGTTTAATAGCAAGGGTAGTAATTCAAACCCTCAAACCCTAGCTGGGACTGGCTTAGGCATAATCTGGCAGCCGTGGAAAAGTATGACGATTCGCCTCGACTATGGTATTCCACTTAATCGAGTTACGAATACGAATAGCAATCTGCAAGACTCAGGGTTTTACTTTTCAATTAACACCAATCTTTAGGGTTTGCGATTAGGATTTAGCAGTTAGTAATTAGCTTTAACTAATCGTGACCGACCCTAAATTTTCTCAGCGTGGCTGGTTAGATCGATCGATTGTCATATTTCTGATCATGGCGATCGCGGTCGGGATTGGCTTTCGACTAACATCACTCGATCGAAAGCTCTACTGGCACGATGAGGTTTATACTTCTTTCCGCGCTGCTGGATATACTGGAGCCGAAATCAGTCAAGAGATTTTTAGCGATCGGCTGCTCTTACCGTCAGACTTACTCAAATTTCAGCAATTTAAACCAGACAGCACACCTTGGGATACGATCGATTCCCTTGCGATCGAAGATCCGCAGCATCCACCCTTGTATTACCTGATCTCTCGCCTGTGGATGCAGCTATTTGGTAGTGCAATCCCGATTATGCGACTGCTCCCAGCTTTGATTAGTTTGCTAGCTTTACCATTCATGTATGGCTTAGCGTTCGAGTTATTTGGTTCGCATTTAATCGCTCTCCTCGCTACAGCATTTTTAGCTCTGTCTCCGTTTGATGTCTTGTTTGCTCAGATCGCCCGTCAGTATAGTTTGCTGACTGTAAGCACGATCGCTAGTAGTTTTTATTTGCTGAGAGCGATCGGATCTCGATCGATTTCTAGTTGGATGATCTACAGTCTGGCGAGTGCGATTGGTTTATACACGCATCCGTTTTTTGGCTTCACTTTGATTGGGCATGGGGTGACAATAATCGTCGATCGATTCATCCTAACTAAGCGGAAGACACAGGACGATGTGATTCCAGATCCGCCGATTCTAGTTGCCTTTTTGGGTTCGATCGTTGGTGCGCTGATGCTCTATAGTCCTTGGCTGATTGTGATCGGAGGAAATTACAAACGAGCCTTGAGTTCGACTAGCTGGGCGGCGGTTGGCACAGATTGGTTCATGGCGGCGAAGTTGTGGTTGCTGAGTTTTACGTCTTTATTTCTGGATTTGGACTTCGGCTTTGATAATTTTTGGACTTTTGGGGCGCGGCTACCGATTTTCTTGCTCGTGGTTATGGGAATTTATGCGATCTGCCGCCGTACCCGCCCCTTAGTTTGGGTGTTTGTGCTGAGTTCGATTCTCGTACCATTTCTGATGTTGTTTCTTCCCGATCTATTTCTAGGCGGTAGACGCAGTACAGTTAGCCGTTACTTGATTGGCTGCTATCCTGGTATTCAGCTATCGATCGCCTATCTGATCGGCATCCATCTCGGTAATCTCGATCGATCGTGGCAGTTAGTTTGGAAGAGTGTCTTAGTGACTCTATTTGCCTGTAGCATTGCCTCTTGTACAGTAAGTGCGATCTCAAATACTTGGTGGAGCAATGTACCTAGTTACTTTAATGCCGAAACTGCCAGAATCATTAACAGTAAACCAAATCCCGTGATGATCGCCGACGAAGGGAACGGCACGAATTTGGGTGACGTAATTTCTTTAGCTCATCTTCTGCGCTCAGAGGTGAAATTACTTTTACTCAAACCACAAATCCCTGATTCGATCGTTCAGAGCTTTGCCAATCAATTTGTTTTCCGACCTTCTGGCAAAATTCGTCAAGCTATCCTTGCTCGGCAGCTCAATCTAGAAGTTGTTGACGGTACAGGTGGCGATCTCTGGCGGATTGGTAAAAGTTAGACTTACATTCTCAGCGCGAGTAACAAAAGAAGCTATACTCAAGCCATATAAAAGCGCGTAAGCTTGCTCAGGCTACCTTGAAATCATCTTCAGTAAAAGTTCTAGCAATTGTCAACGGCAAAGGCGGAGTTGGTAAAACTACTACGTCAGTCAACTTAGCCGCAATCTTGGCACAGAAGCATCGAGTGTTGCTGGTTGATGCTGATACCCAAGGTTCGGCAACTTGGTGGTGTAGCAGAAATTCTAAAGGGATGGGTTTTGATGAATCCCAAGAAACCGATCCAGAAGTCCTTAGTAAATTGCATCAGTTAAGTGACTACGATCTAGTGGTAGTCGATACTCCACCCGCGCTGCACTCTCATTCTCTAGAAGCTGTGATCTCGATCGCTGATTACGTGATTTTGCCCACACCACCTGCGCCGATGGACTTAACCGCAATGGTGGAAACGGTAAAGAACTACGTTGTGCCTAAGAGTGTGACTCATCGCGTCCTACTCACACGGGTAGATCCGCGTAGTTTGGGCGAAACGCTCGAGGCACAAGCCACCCTAATGGAGATGGGAATTCCTGCTTTTCGTGCCTTTGTCCGATCTTACAAAGTCCATGAACGAGCTGCGCTTGAAGGGATTTCGATCGCGCAGTACCGAGGCAAAGGCGCAAAAGAAGCTGAAGCTGACTATCACCGCGTTGTCGATGAGTTGCAGCGCGATTGGGAATGGTAAGTAATTAGATCTAAATGTTTTATAAAATTGGCGAAAATTAAAAATAATGACTAGAAAACGTTTAACAGATATGCTGCGGGCTGAAATCCAAAAGTCACCCGAATCAGAATCGGAAGAATTAATCACTGTTTCTGTTGATGCCGTGTCGATCGAAACCCAACCAGTCGAAACTCAACCAGTCGGCTCCAAATCAGCTACCAGCAACAGCCAGCTAGAGGATGCGATCTCTGAACTAAAAAGCTCACTCGAAAAATCACAAAAAAAAGAAACCACTCTAGAAAAGCAAGTAGCTAAGCTGCAAGCAGATTTGCAAGAGCAAGGAAAATATGTCGAACAACTGAAAGAATATCTCGATCAGGCAAACCAGATCAAATCTGAACTCGATCGAGTCAAGCAAGAAAACGAACTGCTAACGGCACAAATCGAGCAATCCAGACGACCTCATCAGCTTGCCCCAAAAGCCAAAGCAACGGCAACAGAACCCACAAAAAGTGCATATATTCAACGCACTGCCTTGACAGGTTCAGGACGAGGCAGCCGTCCCGTCGGTTCAAATAACTCTAGTAGCAAGATGAATAACGAAAATATCGGCTGGTTCGATTAAACTCGAATGAACTCACATCTTGCACCAGTCTTAGCCTGCAATTGATTGCAAGTTTTTACAACTCAGGATCTTAAGAATGGGGCAAGATATCAGCTAACTTCTAAGCTCACTGCCTTCTATTTCTGGCTTCGTCGCTATTGGCAAGATCGCGACGAACTCGATCGAGCGTTCCACCGCCAATCAGCAAATTCTTATAGGTTCGAAGTCCACTTGCATCAGAGTTTCGTCCCAAAATTTGACGGTAGACGTTGTTGATCGCACGGTCAGTCTCGTCACTATTCGCAACTTCACGCCGAATATCATCTAGCGATCGACCACGATTAAGCGCATTAGTGTAGCTATTCAGACCATTTCGATCGATATTACGACCTAGCACCTCTTGGTAAATACGGTTGAGGGAGTTGTAAGCATTTTGATTATTGTTATTGTTATTGTTATTGCCGTTGTTATTGTTATTGCCATTGTTATTGTTCTGGCGATAGTTAAAACTACCAAAGTTAGGGCACGAAATCACGTCAGCATTGCGGTAACAAGTGATTGCCTCGGCATACACAGGTGCAGCAACAGCCGCAAGCAGTAAGGTTGTGCCAGCTAAAATACTCAGTTTCATAGTTATCTCCTTGAATTCAAATAGGAACAGTGATTATGTCCATATGAATCTATTAGAGCTGAAGTTGTTCCAGTCTAGTCTCATCACAAAGAGGGAAAATTTGTTGATTTATAAAAATCGATCGAGAGAAATTTATCGCCAATCGCGCTGACTATGAGATTGGTTATTAGAGCTAGAACTAGGACTACTACTTTCTGTATTGTCAGCGATGCCTCTGCGGCTGGGTTGCTGCCAGTTCAACTCACCACTGATCACCCGTTCTAGAGCATCTTGAACAATCATCGGTACATTCCGCCAGTCCACATCATCGATTTGGAGTAGGTCTTTCAGCTTACTCAGAGCTTGCTCTTGCTCACTGACAAATTTTGCAAAAGGTAGAGGTTGTAAGGCGCGTTTGGGAACTTTCAAGATAATATTAATGCCCGCACGGACTGCGGCAAATATCTCACTCGCTAACTCAGCCTTGGCGCGTTGACGCAATTGCTTGAGTCCTTGATCGCTAGTGGCATACATCGGTGGCAAGCGATTAAGGGCATAGGCAGCTACTTCATCTAAACTCACTTGCTGCGCCAAAGAGGGATCGAGGCGTTGAACTTGTTGGTTGACGATCCACAAGACCAGACTCTCTAGAGTGTTTTTAAAACTATAAGAAGCCTTGAACATATAAGAAGCGAATTCTTTTGCCTCAATGATATGTTTATCATCTGTTTCGGCTTTTTCGATTTGTTTGACGCTAGTCTTTCGACTTTTCCAGGAATATTCAGTTTTTTGGGTACGCTTGAGATAATCCTTAATCCCTAAAGCATCACGTTTACTGGGGCTGAGATAGGTATAACTGACCGCGCCTTTAAGCTTGATTGTGAGTAAGGCTTCTTCAACCGCAGCAGGGACTTCTTTCCAAGTCAAGTCTTTTTGCCCCAAAATTTCTTGTAACTGCGATAAAGATCTAGCTTGATCTTCTAGTTCAGACTGAGGTAATGGATCGGATTCTCTTAAGACATCACGCCGCACACCCATCATGGCACGGCGCACCATAGTAGTGATTTCTTCTTTTAGTTCATTGTAGGCACGCTTGCGTTGCTGAACCCAGCCGCGTTGAGTCGTGGCATACATCGGTGGTAAACGATTGAGGGCATATGCTGCCACCTCATTTAAACTCACCTCTTTTTGTCTATCAGCCCCCAGACGAGCAGTTTGAGCCTTGATCTCCTCTACAACCAATTCTTCGATCGCATTTCTACAATTTCGCATAGACACCACCAGAGTTCGAGTCACAAAATCCGATGAGGATAGACATTGATCTATAATGTTCAGATTCACTATTGTGTATTTAATATTATCCGATGTCAATGCTCGTCTGTGGAATTGAAATACTCACATAACATTTAGATCGATATATTTAGATCAACAGCTTGGGCGGGATAAGTAAGAACAATAAGCTATTGCCAATCGGAGAATCCTGCTCTGGCAGCGACAAACCGATCACACCTGCTTTTTTTAGCACCAATACGCTCCTGACTTCGCCCCACACTAAAATTTCAGCCCAAGCACTAAGGTCGGGTTCATGCCCAACTAGCCCGATTGCCCGATTGCCCGATTGCTGTTTAAGATTCTGCTGGAACCGATCGAACCAGTCAGTAAAATTTCGATCGGGAGCGAGAAATTCCGATACTTGGACGGGAAGATCGTATTTAGCCGTGTCATGGGCTGTTGCCTGAAATATAGCGGCGGTCTGCTCGGCTCTGACTAGAGGGCTGGTTATAAGCAGGTCGAAGCGCAATCCCAACTCATGTAGGCGTTTGGCAACTTGGCGCGTCTTCTTTCGCCCTTCATCGGTGAGTGGACGTTCGGCATCATTGGCATAAGTTCCTCTCTCGGCAGCGATGCCATGACGGATAAAATACAGGCTCACACTTGCCATATTGTCCTTAAATTACAAAGTATTCTGATTATCGGGGCTTATGCATATACTTTTAGTCGATGATGAGGTGGAATTAGCCGATCCGTTACAACGGATTTTAACTAATCAGGGCTATAAAGTTGATGTTGCTCACAGTGGCGATCGAGGCTTAGCTTTAGCTCAAACAGGAGTCTACGATCTTTTAATTCTAGACTGGCTGATGCCTGGTTTATCGGGAGTGGAGATTTGTCAACGGATTCGGCAAATGGGAAATGTTACACCTGTGCTGTTTCTGACCGCGAAAGATACGCTTGACGATCGAGTGATTGGCTTAGATAGTGGTGCCGATGACTATCTGATTAAACCGTTTGAACTGAGAGAGTTATTAGCTAGAGTTCGAGCTTTGTTGCGTCGATCGATCGGTGTAGCCAGTAGTGGAGCAAGTGCAGAATCACCCAGTCGGATCGTATTTAACCATCTGGAGCTAGATTGCCAAAATCAACTGCTTTATCGAGATCGACAGGTAATTTCACTGTCTGAGAAGGAGTTTCAACTATTGGAATATTTTATGAGATATCCCAATCAACTCCTGACACATGAACAAATTCAGTCCTATCTCTGGTCAAACGAAGATATCCCTGCGAGTAATGTTTTAGTGGCGCAGATTCGCCTGTTGCGCCGCAAGATTGATTATGACTCGGAACCCTCTTTAATTAATACCGTCTACGGCAAAGGTTATCGTTTTGGCTGATAATAATCGAGCGTAATAGTCTGCAATATTTCCCCCATACATTAAGCAATATGAATTTTCTATACAAACGGATTTTTCTGGGTCTGGTGATCGGATTTTGTCTCGCTCAGGCATTTCCTGGACAGGCACAGATCCGACAGGCAAAGGTGCGGGAAATTCTCGACGGGCCACAGGTATACATTCAAGAGAAACAGGCGCAGGTAAACGACCTCGCCGATCGCGGTCAAAAAGTGCGTACGGGCGAATCCAGAACCGAACTCGGTTTCGATAACAATGCAGTCATGCGCTTGTCTAAAAATTCTCTGTTAGTCGTTGGAAAGTGTGTCTTATTGCAAAAGGGCACGTTACTGATCAATGGCGCAGTCAACGGCTGTACCTCCAATATTGTGGCTGGTGTGCGCGGGACGACATACCTTCTAGAGGTCGATGATACTGGCAAGCAGCAGGTAAGAGTTCTGGAAGGGGAAGTCACAATCGCCCGTCAGGATGTGCCAGAGGTTTCTTCCGTCAAACAGTTGGGATCATCTAGCAGTTCTAATAACAGTTCCAAGTCCGATCCTGCCCCAGCCTTGCCCAAGCCGCCAACAACTGCCCCACAAGAAGTCACTCTTAAGAGCGGACAGGAAGTGGAAGTCAGCCCCAAAGGTGATCTAGGGATCATCCAGAATATCTCACAGCAAGATTTTGAAGCTTTGCTGACGGGAAATTTATTTACTGGCTTCAGCGTCCAAATTCCTGCCATTGATAAAGTCCAGCAAGAGTTTAGCCGTCTCTTTCCTGGTGTCCCCTTCCCCATTCAGTTGCCAAATATTAACTTACCGAGCATTCCTGGACTTCCCTTCCGATTACCTTTCTAGCGAAATTTTGGTCTAAATTTTGTTAGGGGCTATGAACTAAGTAATTTAACTACTATGATTTAGCTTAACTATTCTTAAAGATTTTGCTCTGAATGGACGAGACTGATTTTAGTGGTAGAGGCGAACGGCGACGGTTAAAAGCGGCAGGGGTGCTGATTTTTATCTATGTTTGCGTCTCAATTTTGCACCTCCGCCCGTGGGGACAACAGGTAGTCTGGGGTTTGCTCTTGTTACTGGGCATCCACTCTGTGTGGTTATTACTAGCTCCTAAATTAACGCTGTCAACAACTGAGCCAGCAATGGCTGAGCCAGCAGAGTTACCCTTTATTTCATTGTTGGTGGCAGCAAAAAACGAAGAGGCGGTAATTGCTAATCTGGTAAAAGGATTGTGCCAGCTTAACTACCAGATCGATCGATGGGAATTGTGGGTAATTGATGATCATAGTAGCGATCGAACCCCAGAAATCCTCGAAAAACTCAAGCTCAAGTATCCCCAACTCAAGACCTTACGACGCGGCGCGGATGCTAAAGGCGGTAAATCTGGCGCACTTAACCAAGTTTTACCAATGACTCAGGGTGAAATTATCGGCGTGTTTGATGCTGATGCTCAGGTGTCTGAAGATTTGCTCCAAGTGATTGTGCCGATGTTTCAGCGACCTAAAATTGGGGCGATCCAGCTTCGTAAAAGCATAGCCAATGCCGCAACTAACTTTTGGACTAAAGGGCAATCAACCGAGATGGCGCTGGATCTGTGGTTTCAAGATCGGCGGATTCGGGTCGGTGGCATCGGCGAATTGCGCGGCAATGGGCAGTTTGTCAGACGATCGGCTCTGCTAAGTTGCGGTGGCTGGAATGAAGAAACGATCACTGACGATTTGGATTTGACTTTACGCCTGCACTTAAATCAGTGGGATATTGGCTGTCTTGCCCATCCTGCCGTGCAAGAAGAAGGTGTCGTAACTTGGAAGCAACTATGGCATCAACGCAATCGGTGGGCAGAGGGCGGCTACCAGCGTTACCTCGACTATTGGCCATTAATTGTCCGCAATCGAATGAATCGATCGAAAACGATCGATCTGTATATGTTTCTGTTCATTCAGTTCATCGTCCCGACGGCAACTGTGCCCGATCTGTTGTGGTCGATCGGGCTGAAACATCCACCTTTGCTCAGCCCATTGGTGGGACTAACGATGGTGCTCTCGATTATTGGTATGGTATTTGGTTCCAGCCGTTACAATCGCGCCTCACTTCAAGCTGTTGTCGCCCAGACTCTGCGTTGTTCGCTTTATATGATCCATTGGGTTCCAGTGATCGCCAGCGTCACATTCCGCATGTCGATTCGTCCCAAACAACTGAAGTGGGTAAAAACGATTCATCAAGGGATTGGCGATAGTTTGTTGAGCGATGATGAGATGGAGATGATTGAACAGGAACCATAGGCTAATTTACTTGGATTGAGGCATAAGCATGACTGAATCGATTAACGTGTTGGGTGGAAAGCTAGAAACCTGCTGTACTTCACCAATCACAGGATTTTATCGCGATGGTAAATGTGAGACAGGACCGCAAGATCTTGGCGTTCATGTTGTCTGTGCTCAGGTTACAGAGGAATTTCTGGCTTTTACCAAGTCCAACGGCAATGACTTAAGCACGCCTTCATTTTCATTTCCTGGCTTGAAACCTGGGGATCGCTGGTGTCTGTGTGTGTCTCGTTGGCAAGAAGCAGTCGATCGAGGCGTTGCCCCACCTGTAATTCTTGCGGCTACCCACGCATCAGCCCTCAAATTTGTCACGCTCGAACAACTAAGTAAATATACTGATATATCTTAGGCAGTAGATTAGCCAAAGCTCTCAGGATCGTTCCTGCGATCTCTATGTCAATTTTCTGTAAAAGATATGTTATTTTCCGTATTGGATGCAGTGATCGCGTAAAAGTTAGTTGTGTTTTCTACGGTATCCAGTAGAATTTAACCCAAACATTGTGAGGAGGGTAGGGCTATTACTTCTATAACTAAATTAAACGATGTCAAGTCTGGGCAATCTAGTCAAGACTTAAACCAAGACAAGGATTATCACCAAAATGGTTCTGTGCTCAAGATTTCTGGTAGAGCGCAGTTAAGTGGTCATGTCCCGATTGGTGGGGCAAAAAACTCGACCCTAGCGGTGATGGCAGCTTGCTTACTATCTTCGGATGGCTGCCGCCTTCGTAACGTCCCAGCGATCGATGATGTTGATAGCATGGTGCAAATCCTGACATCGTTGGGAATCAAAATCAAAGCAGACGGTAGCACGCTCGACATCGACACCAAGCATATTGGTCAGTCTTATGTCTCATACGATCTGGTCAGTCAGATGCGAGCCAGTTTCTTTGTGATTGGGCCATTGTTGGCACGCATGGGTGTGGCTCGTGTGCCATTGCCAGGTGGTTGTGCGATCGGGGCGAGACCAGTCGATCTGCATGTGCGTGGCTTGCAGGCGATGGGTGCAGATGTGCATATCGATCGAGGCGTAGTTCAGGCTTATACACGTCAGCCTGGTGGGAGATTAAAGGGGGCAAAGATTTATCTCGATTACCCTAGCGTTGGGGCAACCGAAACCCTAATGATGGCAGCAACGCTAGCAGATGGTGAGACTATTCTCGAAAACGTGGCGCAAGAGCCAGAAGTCGTAGATCTAGCGAATTTCTGCCGCGCTATGGGAGCAAAGATTCGTGGTGCAGGCACAAAAACTATTACGATCGATGGTGTCCAACGTCTACACACAACTGATTACAGCATTATCCCCGATCGAATCGAAGCTGGCACATTTATGATTGCGGCGGCGATCACGAAGTCGATTATCACTTTATCGCCTGTGATCCCCGATCATCTGATCGCGGTGATTGCCAAACTCCAAGAAGTCGGCGTGCGAGTGATTGAAGAAGCTCCGAACCGCTTAAGAGTCGAAGGCAACCATCACTATCGCGGCACTGACATCGAAACCCTGCCTTATCCTGGATTTCCGACGGATATGCAAGCCCAGATGATGGCGTTGCTAACCCTGAGCGAAGGTAATAGTGTCGTGAAGGAAACCGTATTTGAAAATCGCTTACAGCATGTCGCTGAACTCTGTCGAATGGGCGCGAATATTCGACTCAAAGGCAATATTGCGGTTGTTACAGGTGTACCAAACTTGTCGGGCGCACCTGTAATGGCAACAGATTTGCGCGCTTCTGCGGCTCTGGTGCTGGCAGGATTGGCAGCCGAAGGTGAAACTCAACTCAGAGGTTTGCAACATCTCGATCGAGGCTATGACCAAATCGAACAAAAGTTGCGTAACTTGGGAGCTAATCTAACTCGCGTATCTGAATCAACGCTTGAGCAAATCTAGTTTCTCATTTGTTTTTAAGTCAAGAGGGATCAAACTAAGTTTGATTCCTCTTTTTAGTAATTTAGGTAAGCTCAACTTAAGAGGTAGTAGATTTCGATATTATCTCCCACTCAGCTTGAAAGTCTAGCAGAAGCAATTCTTGACTTTGCCAACGTTGCCGAACTCGATCGACGGCTCCAAGAACATCAGTAAATTTTGCCAGACCAACACAGATCGCACGGCAGAATTTTCGCCACCACCGCCGCAAACACCAAGACATCTTAGTGGGCTTGATGCTTTTGCTTTCGGTCTTTCTCAAACTTCCAAGAATATTTAGCTATAATTTAGGTGATTTGATTGCAGGGCAGGTGGAGAAATGGTTCAAGCCGTAGTTAAACCCAAAATAGTAACCTTTGAGGAGTTTGCCGAGTGGAAACCCGCAGGAAGCCTCTATGAACTACATGATGGAGTAATTATTGAGATGTCACAGCCATTAGGAGATCATGAGGTAGTTAAAGGATTTTTAACCAATGAAATAGTCTTTGAATACAGGCGATTAAATTTACCTTACTTCCTACCTAATCAAGCATTTGTTAAAGTGTCAGATGGTGAATCAGCTTACTCTCCAGATATTTTAGTCTTAAATCGTCCCAATTTAGTAAATGAACCGCTATGGCAAAAGACATCCACAGTTACTCAAGGAGCATCTATTCCATTAGTGATTGAAGTTGTGAGCAGCAATTGGCGAGTTGATTATTTGACTAAGGTAAAAGATTATGAAGAGATTGGGATTCCTGAATATTGGATTGTGGATTATTTAGGATTGGGTGGTAGAAGATTTATTGGTAATCCTAAACAACCAACGATCTTAATTCACGAGTTGATCGATGGAGAATATCAAGTTACGCAATTTAGAGGCGAGGAGAGAATCGGATCGCCAACTTTCCCAGAACTAGTTTTAACAGCTAGTCAAGTTTTTCAAGCGGGTTCTGGATAATTCAATTAGAACTGAGTTTATAGAATTCTCAAATAATGAACCAAAGATAATGAGCAAGCTGGAAAAACTTATTCAAAAGCTGTTAAGAGATCCACTAAAACTATGGAAACAACACAAAATCTTGTAACTTTGAGAGACTATGAAAATCTAAACTATCCCATCACTTTTTATCCCGAAGTGGAAGGAGGGTACACAGTCGTTATTCAAGATTTAGTAGGTTGTATCTCCACAGGGGAGACCCTTCAAGAAGCGATGAGTAACATCCTAGAAGCAAAACAACAATGGTTAGAGATCGCAATCCAATATCAAGACCCTACTCCTCTACCTTCAAACTTGCTCAAATAGATTGCTCTATGTTCAGATGACAGGCGGTTGTGCCGAAACGATCCCTATATTTCACCGCAGAAATGCGATCGTGTCCTGATATGTGTCCGTATTGTTGCGGTTTGCTCGGTTATGATGGCTAGACAACGTTAATCAGTTTTCAGGACTTAAAGTGGTTACCCAAGTCATTCGACCAGATCGAGCTAATATCGACATTTCCAGTAATTCCGCGCAATACGAAGCCAAAACGATCGAAATCGCCCGCAAGATCTTAGCGGCGGGGAAAGGCTCATTTTGGGATGGGCTGAAAGATCAGATGCGCTTAGATGACAAGCTGATGGCTTGGTCGATGGGAAATGAAGGCTTGCGTGTCCAGTTATTTCGCTTGATTGATTGCTTACCTGCACTGACGAATAAGCCAGAAACAGCGCGGCATATGCAGGAATATCTGGCTAGCGATGCCGTGGAAATCCCAGCCTTGCGATCGCTACTGAATTTTAGTACTGACAACCCCAATTCCCCTGCGGCAATCCTCGCAGCAAGCACCCTCCGCACCGCCGTTGCGACGCTGGCACGCCGTTACATCAGTGGCGAGAACTTACCTGAAGCGATTAAAAGTATAGAACGTCTGCGCAAAGACCGCTTTGGGTTCACGATGGATTTGTTGGGCGAGGCAGTGATCAGCGAACCAGAGGCGCAGTCATATTTGCAGCGATACCTCGACATGATCGCGGAGCTATCGGCAAAAGCGAAAACTTGGAATTCGATCGAACAGATCGATCGAGCTGATGGCAAAGATCTTCCTAGAGTTCAGGTTTCGGTCAAACTCAGTGCGTTTTATTCGCAGTTCGATCCACTCGATCCTGTCACGACTGCAACCAAGGTGAGCGAACCTGCACGAGTTTTGCTGCGTCGAGCCCAAGAACTTGGATGTGCCGTCCATTTTGATATGGAGCAGTATGCCTACAAAAACCTGACTTTAGAAATTCTCAAGCAAGTTTTAACTGAACCAGAATTTTGCGATCGAACTGATGTTGGGATCACTTTGCAAGGCTATTTGCGCGACTCCGAGCAAGATCTGATTAGTTTGATCGAGTGGGCAAAGCAGCGCGGTAATCCTGTCACCGTGAGGCTGGTCAAGGGCGCGTACTGGGATCAAGAAACGATCAAATCTTATCAACAGGGTTGGGATCAGCCCGTATTCTCACAAAAAAGTTCGACTGATGCCAATTACGAGCGTTTGATCGAACTTCTACTCCAAAATCACCAGTATCTCTATGCCGCGATCGGGAGCCATAACGTTCGATCTTTGGCTAAAGCAATCGCGATCGCTCAAACCCTAAATATTCCCCAACGCAACTTTGAATTGCAAGCTCTGTATGGCATGGGTGACAAGTTTGCCAAGGCGATCGCGGAAATGGGATATCGGGTGAGAATCTACTGTCCGTTTGGTGATTTGATTCCTGGGATGTCTTATCTGATCCGTCGCTTGCTCGAAAATACGGCGAATAGCTCATTCCTGCGGATGAGTGTGAGTGAAGCTCGTCCTGAAGATGAACTCTTAGCTGCACCGATAATAGAGCAGACAGATGGCAAAAATAAACATATCCCATTTGATGGTTTCATTAATGCGCCTGATACTGACTATGCCGAAGTCGATCGACGTAAACAGGCGGCTGAGGCGATCGAATTTGTCGTCGATCGTTTAGGTCAAACCTATCTGCCTGTGATCGGTAATCAAAGCATCCCAACCGCAAATTTTGTTGACTCGCTCAATCCTTCTAATTTCAGCCAAGTTGTGGGCAAAGTTGGTCTAGCCAGCACCGATCAAGCGAATGATGCCGTTGCCGTCGCCAAACAAGCCTTTGGTTCATGGCGCAAACAGTCTCCAAAACAACGTGGGGATATCCTGCGCCGCGCCGCCGATGCGATCGAAGAACGTCGTGCCGAATTATCTGCATGGATTGTGATGGAGGTGGGTAAACCTGTGCGGGAAGCCGATGCCGAAGTCTCGGAAGCAGTTGACTTCTGCCGCTACTACGCCAAAGAGATCGAGCGGGTGAGCCAGCCGATCCGTCGTAACGTGCCTGGTGAGGATAATACCTATATCTATCAGCCGCGTGGTGTTGTGGTCGTGATCTCTCCTTGGAACTTCCCATTGGCAATTGCGATGGGCATGAGTGTCGCCGCGATCGCCGCAGGTAATACCGTGATTCTCAAACCCGCCGAGCAGTCATCCGTAATTGGCGCGAAAATCGCCGAAGTGCTCCAAGCCGCGAATTTACCCGCAGGTGTGTTTAATTACTTGCCAGGCAAGGGTTCACAAGTGGGAGCGCATCTGGTCAATCATGCCGATGTGCATCTAATCGCGTTCACAGGTTCCCAAGAAGTGGGATGTCGGATTTATGCTGATGCCGCGATTCTGCGACCTGGGCAAAAGCACATGAAGCGGGTGATTGCCGAGATGGGTGGCAAAAATACGATCATCATTGATGAGAGCAGCGACCTCGATCAAGCCGTAGTTGGCGTGATGAATTCGGCATTTGGCTATGCAGGACAGAAATGTTCCGCTTGTTCCCGCGTCGTGGTGATGGCAAGTATTTATGATGTGTTTGTCGCCCGATTGGTTGAAGCGACTCGATCGATCACGGTTGGTGAAGCTCATCATCCTGCTACCAAAGTTGGACCAGTGATTGATGGTAGTGCCCAAGCAAAAATTCTTGAATACATTGCCAAAGCGGATGAGTCGGGTAAAGTTGCGCTGGCAATGTCTGCCCCCGATCATGGTTTCTACGTTGGGCCGACGATTGTTGTAGATGTTGCACCAGATAGTGTTCTGTCTCAAGAAGAGATTTTTGGGCCTGTGCTTGCCGTGATTAAAGCCGAGAATTTTGAGCAGGCTTTGTCGATCGCCAATAACACTAACTACGCGCTCACGGGTGGGCTATTCTCTCGCACACCATCACACATCGATCGAGCTTACCAAGATTTTGAAGTAGGAAATCTCTACATCAATCGCGGAATCACTGGCGCATTGGTCGATCGACATCCGTTTGGGGGATTCAAGCTCAGTGGTGTTGGTTCCAAAGCGGGTGGACAGGACTACATCCTCCAATTCCTCGAACCGCGTTCCATTACTGAAAACACTCAGCGTCAAGGTTTTGCCCCCTTGGACATGATCGAATAGATCTAGCGGCCGCTAGATCTCACATTCCGCTCGTAATAGAAGTGTAAAATAATTAAAATTTAAAACAGCAATTTAGTAATGGTTTCAAGGATTTATCTGAAAATACAGTATTCTCAACAAGCTGACTTTATTGAGAACAGCTTGAATTAAGATCGCTGAGATCCTCATTGCCTTGTTGTAATTATTTCCGATCTCTTTTACGGGCGGAATGTCGGTTAGAAACCCCATCCTTGCGTAGCAGGGTGGGGTAGTTCATGATTGGTTCTCCTGCTTCTCATCCTAAACCTCGTGGAAAGTGTCCTGGTTGGCCTTTGGGGAAACTTAGAAGCAAACGTCCTTACTGTCCAACGGTCAAAAAAGGTTTTTCTAAGAGAAAGAAAGTGCCTGAAGACATCGCCTCGTAGATGATTTTTCAGATTTACGAGCTATCCCGTCAGTTTTTAACTAGTGGGAGGTTTGCTGCTAGAGGTACTTGTTAGTCTAAACTCCAGCACTTAGGATCTAGCAAAGAAATTACCTAAGTATAAATCCCTAAAGCCCCCAGAATTGTGGGCATTTGGGTAGATTCTTTGAAGGGAATCTCCTTAATCCCCCATACTCAATAATCCTAATGTATACTTATGTTAAGCGGTTGACGCTAATTAACATCGATCTATACAGTCCAGACTCAAATTTAATAATATTTACTTATAAGTAGGAAGATCATGAATTCAGGGATTGTCATTGTAGAACTCGCAGGGCGTATAGATAGCAGCACAATTAAATTATTGAGAGAGCAGTTAGAAGCGATCGTTTCCTTCAATAACCATAGTATCAAAACTTTGATTTTGGATATGCAGGCCGTTGAATTTATTGATAGCAATGGATTAGGGTTTTTGATATCAACCCTAAAACTATCTAGAGGAATGAAATTCGACTTTATAATTCGTTCCATTGACAACGATCAAGTCAAAGACTTCTTTGTTCTGACTCAAACATTTAAACTTTTCAACATCGAGCAGTTTCAACCTCAATCGACCCCAGAAATCCCCTTGATTTCTCTGTCGCCAATAGCCTAAGAGATTGCTGTTGTTTCGATCGAATGATTTGGCTTTTAATCATTTTTTCGGATCGAGTCACAACTCCTGAAATCCGATAAGGAAGCTACTCGATCGGTCATGGGAGCGACTTAGCGATCTGTTTCGGATACTGGTCGATCTGGTAGATTTTTGAACTTATTGAGTCGATCGAAGTTGAGGTTAGATGATGAATTAAATAAATCAGTCGATTGCTTCAACAGAGATTTAGTTTTGGCAAGAATCGAACTGGCAGAATTATCGATCGACGTAGATGAATTTGCTGGAATACTGGTAGGAGCTACGCCAGGAATAGCCGCCCGAAACTCTAAACCTGAATTGGAAGAAACCAGACCACTAAGACCGTTGACCAAATTGCGAAGATTGGTGCGGAACTTGGGATCGCCTGTGAGATCGTCAAGATCGGCAGTGATTTTTTGGGTGTTGGCAAAAGTGGCACGAGCCGAGTCCAGCATTTCGCGCAAAGCCCCAATTGTGGCGGGATTATTCACCTCAGTCGAGAGCAATCTCAAGTTTTCGGAAGCTGTCGCCGCGTTGTCTGAGAGCTTTTGCAGGTTAGCAACAAACTTACCGTTATCTAGCAGAGGCTTTGTGCCTTCGAGCAACGATCGAGCTTCTTTGGCAGCCCCACTGATACTGTCGAGTGTTGAAGCAAGTTTTTCGCGGTTAGAGACAAACAGGTCATCGGCGGTGTTGGCGGCTTTGCTAAGGTCACTAGCAGCCTGAGCGATCGCATTAGCAGTATTACCAAATTGTTCGATCGGCGCACTCACCTTTCCCACGACATCGTTGGCAGAATCTGACAGTTTTTTGAAGCTACCTAGGGCTTCGTTCGCAGTTATGAGCGTCGTATTCAGGTTAGAAATCATCTGATCGTCGTTGATTTTCCGAAATGCCATCGACGACTCGCGCATCAGTTGGGTGAGACTAACTCCAGTCGTGCCATCGATCGTATTCCCCTGACAAACGATCAGCTTAGTATTGCAATTTGCGGCGATCGGATCGATATTGGGGGTCGAGGCTGGGAGGATAGATTGAGGGCGGATATCGATCGTGGTCGTGCTGATAAATCCTGTTTGATTTGTCTCTACAGCAGACTGACGGGGAATTGCTAGTTTGGCATTGTCGATCGACACCGTGACATTAACATTACCGCTTTCGGCTTGCAAACTCAGGACTCTTCCCACCTGCACGCCGCGATAGCGCACGATCGACCCGACATCAACCCCACTGGCATCGCCAAACTTGATCTTAAAGGTGAAAACATCACCCGTCCGCAATCCCCGCAACCACACGAAGATGCCACCGCACATTACCACCCCTGTTAGGATCAATAAACCCAACGCACCTTCTCGTAACGGTTTCGACTGCATAGTTATACCTCCTTACCCACAACTTGAATTGGCCCAGTTGTACTACCGCTAAAAAATTGTCGCACAAATGGATTATCAGACCGATCGATCTCAGTCACCTGTCCCTGCCATTGCACATGTCCGTTATACAGCATAATCAAGCGATCGGATGTCCGCCGAATCGTGCTTTCTTGGTGCGTCACTACAATATAGCTATCACAAACATCTTGTTCTGTCTTCAACGATCGAATTAAATCTTCAATTACGGTTGATGCCACTGGATCTAGTCCCGCAGTTGGCTCATCATAAAGCAAGATTTTGTGGACTGAGCTTTGAATCGCCGTATCCTCTAGAATCGCACGGGCAAAGCTGACCCGCTTCCGCATCCCACCTGATAGCTGACTGGGAAATCGATCGCTAATATCCGCTAATCCCACTGCTTGCAATTTCTGCTTCACCATGTCTAAAATCTGTTTCCTTGGTAGGCGCGAATGCTCGAACAGCGAGAATCCGACATTTTCGGCGACTGTGAGCGAGTCAAATAATGCGGCCTGCTGGAATACCATGCCAATATGGACTTCCCCTGTGCCGCCAATATCTTGCAAGGGTTTGCCGTTAATTAGCACCTCACCTGCATCGGGAGCGAGTAACCCGCTAATAATGCGGAGAAACGTCGATTTCCCCGTCCCAGAAGGGCCGATGATCGCGATCGATTCTCCCTCATAAAGCTTGAGATCGACTCCATCGAGAATGACATTACTCCCAAAACTTTTCTTCACGCCCTTGAGTTCGACCAGAGGTACTTTGGCGGACATTTTAGAGTTTTGGGGATTGGGCTTGACGATCATAGATCTTGCAACAGGCGAAAGTCATCATGCCATCTAGAATAAAGCCTTAAGCCAAACCTTTCAAGTAAATATATCCCAATCACTGGCAGTATGGCTGAGATCGAAACAAAATTATGGCAGAATGAAGCAAACGTACCGAGTCAGGAAGCCATGGTTACCGTATCTTCAGAATACCGCCATCTACCAACTGCGGCAGAGTTGCCAGATTCCGATGAAACCCCCGTGGATAATGAGCTTCAGAACGACATTCCGAATATTCTGCTGAACTTACTTCGATCGATTTGGGCAGAGCGCACCGATTGGTTTTGGGGAGTAGATATGGGGATCTATTACGAACCCAACATTGAATATCCTGAAAAATCTAAATGTATCATTCCTGATGGTTTTCTGGCGTTAGGTGTACCGAGATCCACAAGTGAAGGCGGACGCTTAAGCTACGTTTTATGGGAAGAACAAGTGATGCCGATTTTAGCTTTAGAAGTTGTTTCTAAGAAATATAACGGTGAATACGATCGCAAGTTGGCAAAGTATGAAGAATTAGGGATTCTCTACTATGTTGCTTATAATTCCACCACTGGCAGAAAAATTTACAAAAATCACCAGTCTTTAGAAGTGTACAAGCTAATTAATGGGAAGTATGAACTCATGCCATCAGTCACTCTGATTCAAGCAGGGGGGCAAGAAGGCGGGAAAATGATTTGGATGCCAGAAATTGGACTGGGAATTGGTTGTGAACGTGGTGTATGTGATAGTTGGCGACGAGAGTGGGTGTATTGGTACGATTCCCAAGGGATGAGATATCCTACTGCTGAAGAACGGGTCATATCTGCTGAGTCGATCGCGCAACGGGAACGTTTGGCAAAACAGCAGGCAGAACAGAAAGCTCAACGCCTCGAAGCAAAACTCAGAGAACTAGGGGTTGAACTCGATCGGATCTAGAGTCGATCGAGTCTCTGTTCTCCCACCTTCTAAGAAATGAGAAATAAACAACTTGTGCATTTGGTTTAGTATTTTTATGCAATACTTCGACAAGCTTAGTAACCATACGAGTCATTTCTAGAGCATCAACGCGGCAGAAAATGACTAGATTCGATCGAGCGGACTAATCACGCCTTTGCCATCACGATTAAGAACATGCGTATAAACCATTGTAGTCTGTACATCCTTATGCCCTAGTAACTCCTGCACTATCCGAATATCGTAGCCATTTTCTAATAAATGGGTAGCAAAACTATGACGTAAAGTGTGCGGGCTAGCATTTTTATTAATCTCAGTTAGTCTCAATGCTCTCTTCATTGCCCTTTGAATCCGATCTTCGGAAAGATGATGCCTTCCTTTCTGCCCAGAACTTGAATCGATCGAGCGAGTTGGTGATGGAAAAGCATATTGCCAACGCCAATCTGTTGCAGCATTTGGA
>ENA-ORBV01002093-ORBV01002093.1-microbial-mat-metagenome-genome-assembly--contig:-NODE-2093-length-42885-cov-5.109769_pt1 | contig 42885 bp, 42 predicted proteins | sample MGYA00237777_ERZ505514 | MGnify/ENA primary metagenome ERZ505514 (study PRJEB26160, sample SAMN06269048) | microbial mat metagenome | isolation source: Oligotrophic lake microbial mat | place... | reverse complement strand
TCTGTATTCGCTCGATGCGAAATCCGGCTGCATGTATTGGAGCTACGACGCGGGCGCATGGGTTCGCGGCGCACCGCTGCTTTCGAAGCTGAAGGATCGCTGGGTTGTTTTCATCGGCGACGAGAAAGCGCAGACGCACGCCGTCGATGCGATGACGGGCAAGGCGCTTTGGACGACCAAGGTAGACGAGCATCCGGTGGCGCGTGTGGCTGGCGGGCTCCAAATCGTGAACGGAAAGCTGTATGTTCCGATCTCTTCCATCGAAGAGGTGACCGGACCGGGCTCCAAATACGAGTGCTGCAAGTTCCGCGGCGCACTGTCGGCTTTGGATGCTTCGACCGGCAAGGTGCTTTGGAAAACTCATCCGATCACCGATCCACCGACCGCGTCTAAGAAGAACTCGAACGATGTGCAGATGTACGGCCCCGCGGGGGGCGCGGTCTGGGATTCGCCAACCGTCGACTTGAAACGCAAGGTCGTCTACTTTGGCACTGGCAATTCCTATACCGATGTCGAGACCCGCGGCGCGGAGGCGATCGTGGCTGTCGACATGGAAACGGGTTCGATCAAGTGGATGAACCAGCTCAACGCGAACGATAACTTCCTGGTGGGCTGCGGGACACCGGGCAAGGGGAACTGTCCTGAAAAGCCTGGCCCTGACTATGACTTCGGTGCTTCGCCGATTCTGCGGACGATTGCGGGAGGCAAGCAGATATTGTTGTGTGGACAGAAGTCCGGGATCATCTACGCTCTCGATCCGGATAAGCGGGGCGAACTGATTTGGAAGGTGCAGGCTGGGAATGGGAGTGCGCTGGGTGGAATCCAGTGGGGTCCTGCGGCGGATAAGGAGAACGTGTATGTGGCGGTTTCCGATATCGTTTCGAAGACGCCCAAGCCCGGATTGACGGCGCTGCGGCTGGCCGATGGCAAAGAAGTTTGGCATACGCCGACGCCGAAACCCGCTTGCTCATTCAAGGCGATGCGATGCGCTGCGGCGCAGTCTGCTGCGGTGACGGCGATTCCTGGGGTGGTGTTTTCGGGTGCTCTCGATGGGCACCTGCGGGCTTACTCGTCGAAGGACGGATCGATTGTGTGGGATTTCGACACCGGGATTCCGTTCGAGACCGTGAACAAAGTGAAGGCGAACGGGGGATCGATTGACGGTGCGGGTCCTGTGGTGGTGAATGGGATGGTGTTTGCGGGATCGGGGTATGCGCGGTTCATGGGCGGCGCGGGCAATGTGTTGCTGGCGTTTTCGGTGGATGGGAAGTAGCAAATCGTGGCAGAATTGTGGGTATTGAATGCCCAAACGGTACACTAGCCGAGAACTCGTCAAGCTGGCTGAGAGCTTGGGCTGAAACTCGCGAGCATCAAGGGTGACCATCCTAGCTACAAGCACGAAGACAGTTCCTTCATTGTTTCCGATTGTGCATCCGCAAAAGGACGTACCGGTTGGAAGGGCTGTCGATACGGTGAAGATCACGATGGAGGTTAAGTGATACGTTTTTTGATCGTCATTGAGCAGACAGAGGCGGGATTTGCGATTCAAGTGCCGGACTTGGCGGTTGTTTCCCACGCCGATAGTCTGACAGCAGCCAAAGCAGCAGCGATGGAAGCGATCTTGATCAATCTCGAAGCATATCTGGATGCCGGCAGGCAGATCCCCGATCGGCAAAGCGCCTCGAAACACCTCGACAATCCGGACTTTCAGGACTCGTTGTTTGCGTACGTCGAGGTTAAGATGCCAGACAACAGGATCGCCGCCTGACACCGCCGGTCTGCCGATTGGCAATGCTGGCGATCTGTGCTGTCTGGGTTTTCGGGCAGGACTTTGAGGTTGCGACGTTAAAGGTTTCTCCCCCGCCGGAAGGCGATCTCATTCGAATTGACCTTGGGACGTTCCGCAACGGGCGGCTCACTCTCACCAACGCGACGCTCGCGGACGCGATCAAGTTCGCGTATGCAGTTACTTCCGACGAGCAGTTAGCGGTTCCTGACTGGAACCGTACGGTGCGATTCAACCTTGTGGCGCTGGCTCCGCCCGAAACGGCTCGTGAGCAAGTGCTGGTAATGACACAGAAGCTCTTGACGGAACGCCTTGGTCTCGTGCTGCGGCGTGAGCGGCGAGTGAGCCGCCATCTCGCGTTGGTCGCTGCCAAAGTAAAACTGACGGCATCGAAAGAGGATGCGGTGGCGACGGCACCTGGCCAACAGGTGCGGGGCAGGATCGATCACAACCGGATGCCGATGAATCAACTCGCCATGTTGTTGTCACGATTCGAGCGTCAAACTGTCGTGGACGAGACGGGCCTAAAGGAGTTCTTTGCTGTTCAGCTCAACTGGGCTCCGGACAACGGCATCGAGGCCAACGACAATCGGCCGAGTCTGTTTGCCGCCGTTACTCAACAGTTGGGTTTGAAGTTGGAACCGCGTCGCGCACCGCTAGAGGTGCTGGTCGTCGAACAATGCTCGAAGGTTCCGGCAGAGAATTGAGCTACTTTTTTGCGGCCCCTCGCACGACTCGCAAGCCCTTCGCGTAGACGAGCTTGAAGATGTCCGAGAGGCGCTCGGCTGCCCACTCGTCGAGTCCCGTATCGCCATGGGCGGCGAGTTGGACTTCCACCATTTCGCCCTTCACTGAAGCTTGAACGGAATCGACGTTTTGCTCGTGGCTTTGATCCAAGCTGTCGGCAAGCCTGAGGATCGGGATGAGACGCAGCAGGGCGCGGCGCGAATCGATCGGCAGCGCTTGAAAGTCCGTGTGACGGGCGGCGGGCATCGTCTTGCGGTGGAAGCGGCAGAGCAGCCCGATGAGGCGGCGCTCGGCGTCCGTGAATCCGGGCAGATCGGCGTTCACCACAACGTAGGCTGCGTGTTTGTGGTGCGCGGTGTCGCTGATGAAGTGTCCAATGTCGACGAGATAGGCCGCGGCTTCGAGCAGGCGTCCCCATTCGGGTGGCAGTTGATGCAAGGCTTCGAGCGAGTCGAATAGCTCGCGCGATAGAGCGGAAATGAGTCGCGCATGCTTTGCATCCACGCCAAACCTACGGGCGAGCTTTTCGACCACGGTGCGTTGTTCGCGCGTCAACTTCGACTGTTGCGGGCCAACACCCCGGGCAGCGAGATCGGCGATGATGCCTTCGCGGACTCCGGCGTTTGAGTAGTAGAGTGCTCGCAGGTCGAATCGCTCCATGGCACGCAGGAAGACGGCGACACCGGCGACGATGATTTCGGCGCGGCGGGGGCCGATGCCGATCATGGTGCGGCGGCGGTCGATGGGCATTTCGATTAGCTCGCGGTAAAGCTTGCGCACTTGTTCGAGGGTTGCCATTTGCTGGTTGGCGGCATAGCGCTCGTTACGGGCGATTCCCCTTACGGCGCAGACGATGGCTGCGGCACTGGCAGAGGTGGCGATGCCTCGCACGAAAGCCTGGCGGCCGAGACGGCGGACGACTAGTTCAAGCTTTTCGTCAATGAATTCCTGGAGGCGCAAAATCTGGTCGCCACGCGGGGGGTCTTTGTCGAGGAAGACTTCTTTGAGGCGGACGGCACCGAGGGGGCGCGAGTAGCCTTCTACCATTGTCCCGGATTGCATGAGGACGAATTCGGCGCTTCCACCGCCCACGTCGATGATGAGAACAGGGTCGTCGTTTTGAGGCCAAGTGGCGTTGACGCCAAGGCCGATCAGCCGGGCTTCTTCGACGCCACTGATGATCTCGATTGGTGCGCCAAGTGCCGCAGTGGCGCGGTGGAGGAAGTCGGCCTGATTGCTTGCGTCGCGGGTGGCACTGGTGGCGACGGTGCGCATGGTTGCACCACCGTGAGAAGCTACTATGCCTCGGAAGCGGGTGAGGACTTCTTCGGAGAGGCGGATGGCGTTTTCGTCGAGGATGCCACGGGTAAAGACGCTTTCGCCGAGACGGGTGACCTGGCGGTCTTCGGCCAGTCGAGTCAGTTGCCCTTGAGCATCGACATCAGCGACAAGGAGCCGCATGGAGTTGCTGCCGATATCGACAGCGGCGTATCTGGCCATCCGGGTTAGTATCCCGCTACTTTGTCGACCACTGCGAGGAGTGGTTCGCCTAAAGCGTAGCGGCGGATGTTTTCAGCGAAGTGCGCAACGAGGCGTTCTTGCCGCTCGACTCCCCAACCAGAAGTATGCGGCGTCATGACGACGTTGTTGCATTCGAAAATGGGATGGTTCGCGGGGATCGGTTCCATCGGGAAGACGTCGAGGCCGGCACCACGGAGGTGGCCTTCTTTTAGGACCTTGACTAGAGCCATGTCGTCGAAGAGTTTGCCGCGGGACATGGCGATGAAGATCGCGCCCTTCTTCATAGATCGGAAGATGGCTTCGTTGAACATGCCTTCGGTCTTGGCGGTGTGGGGTGCGGCACTGACGAGTACGTCGACTTGTTTGGCCATCTCGGGGAACCAGGCTGGCTCGCGGAGGATGTCAACGAAGTCGGGCTTGGGCATGGGCTTGGCGTCTGTGGCCCAGACCTTCATGCCAAAACCGTAGTGGGCACGTTTGGCGATTTCTGTACCGATGCCGCCCATGCCGACGATGCCCATGGTGCGACCGGCTAGTTCGATATGGTCGGGTGATTTGACGGTGCCGATGGGTTCCCACTGCTTCTTGTAGAACTGGGGCATGTAGTAGGTGCTGATGCCGCGTGAGATCGAGAGGAGCAGGCCCATTGCGGTTTCGGCGATGGCGGGGGCAAAGACACGGGCCATGTTAGTGACGGTGATGGGTGAGGCGAGAACTTTCTTGTCGAAGCCTTCCATGCCTGCGCCGCCGGCTTGAATCCACTTGAGTTTGGGAGCGTAGTCGAGGTCTGCTGCGCCGATGCCGCCAAAGAGGACTTCGGCTTGCGGGAGCTTGGCGCGCATTTCCTGGCGGCTGCCGGCCTTGATGATTTCCACTTTGCGGCCTTTGACAGCGTTTACGAAGCTGGCAATTTCTTTTTCATCAAAATCCTGCATGAGGAGAATGCGCAGCGGCTCTGAGCTTTGGGCGCGCAAACCTTGCCCGAGGGCCAATACCGCAGGACCGGCAATCAGGGCACGACGCGAAATTGATTTAGGCATTTGAGTGGACATGGGTTGAGAATATCACTATGCCAAATGAACTCAAGCGTCATCTTTCGTGGCTGGACGCCGTCAGCGTGGTTGTTGGAATTGTGATCGGGGCGGGTATCTTTGTGACGCCTCAAGAACTGGCTCGATTGCTGCCTTCGAAAAAGGCGATGACGCTGGCGTGGCTGGTGTCGGATTCATTGGAAGTTTGGAACTCCGCTGGCGGAAAGTGTCCACCGGGTAGCAGGTCGAGCTTTGCCTTGTCGCCAGCCTTTAGAACGGCATTAGTGTAGCGCCTGGCGATCTCTGGGGGGGCGAGATGACCGCCGGCGGAATGTGCCATGGCTATGGTGCGTTTGAGGTTGATGGGGAATTCTTTGGTCAGGGCCTTCACGTGTTGCGCGGCCAGGATTGCCGTTGCGGCGGTATTCGATCGACCATGTGGCGACTCCTTTTTGTCGCGGGCTTCACAGAGATGGCCGTTGTGTTCGAGATCATAGGCTGCTCGCCAGAAGCCACCGTGGATTTGATGACCAGTGGGTGTGGGCCCTTGTTTGTGGGCAATCACAGGCCTACGAATCGCGCGGGGTCATTGCCATATGGAATTCGGTGGTCTGCTTTGGGCCTTGGCTGCCATTGCTGTGAGGGCGAGGCGACGAGTCATTCCGTGATTATCCAGTAATCGCGCGGGTAGAGGCGGTAGAGGGGTTCTCCGAGATAGGCTTCCCAGGCGGCTAGTTGCTTCTCGGGGCCAATGACATAGTAAGTAGCGTCGGTGGACGGGGACTGTTTTTCGCCGTATCCGGGGAGGACTCGCGCGTAGCCGGCGTCCATGCGTTTGTAGAGTTCGGCGTCGAGATTTGGCTTTTCGCGGAGCTTGAGGATGTTGGCACGGAAAGCGCGGACGGCGTCTGGGGAGAGGCCATCGGCGAGGTCTGCGGCCATGGCGGCAGTGCGGGATTCGAATCCGCTGCCGGCGCGAGTGCCCGCAAAAACCTGGGCTAAAGTGTATTCGGCCAGCGATTTGTCGCGGGGTGCTGTCTTGAGTGCGTTGACGACGAAGTTGAGGGTTTGGGGTAGCTCCGGTGTGCGTTCCGCATAGTAGTGGCTGCGGCCTTCGAAGGCGCTCGAGCGGAGGCCGTTCGAGTAGGCAAGGCCCGCGCTCCATGTCTTCATGAAGACACCGTGGGGGCCTGCGCCGCCGAAGAGTTTGAAGGCCAGGAATTGCAGGGCGGATTCTTCGTCGAGATCGAAGAGGCTGACTGCCTTGACCGAGTGCAGGTGGACACCGCCTTGCATGTTGGGGGCCAGCAGGCCTACGTATTGGGGTTCATTTGCGAGGTTTTCGCGGGCCATGACGCGCTTGGCTACAGCTCTTGGAGCCTTGGGGGCGATGGGCGCAACGGGATCGCCCGAGAGGCCGGCTACCAATGTGTCGAGGAGTGGCTCAAGGGCGGCGATGTTCTCTGGGGAGGCCGTTAGGTGCATCCGTGCGTTCGCTTTTTTGAGGAGCGTTATGCGCACGGCGTCGAGTTCTGCGATGGCGTCCTCGACGGGTGTGAGAAGGTCCTGGATCGTGACGCGGACCAGGTATTGCCAGTCCTCTTGTTGTGAGGATTCGGGGAATTCGCTGGCGATGTAGAGCAGGTCTTTCGCGATATCGCTTGATTCACCTTCGAGTTGGGATTTGGTGGTGAGGGTGCGGAGCCAATCGGCGGTTTCGGTGCTGGGCTCTGTGAGCATCCAGCGCAGACGATGCAGATGATGGAGCTGGGTGTGGAAGCTGGAGAGGCTAAGGTAGAAAGGATCGTCCTGGTAGGTCCAGCATGTTGCTGGGCCGTTGACCCAGGTCTCTTCACTGCGCGTCATGGTGCTGCGGAGGGCGTTGATGGTCTGGTCGACGATGTCTTTGAGGCGGCTACGATTGTCAAGAGTCCAGTTGGGGGCGAAGAGGGTGGCATCCATCCAGGAGAGAGCGGCTTTGGCTTCGTCAAGCGTGTTGCCTGCACCGGTGATCGAGAGTTCGATGCGGCCGCTGGTTGGGTTTGAGGTGAAGGAGGCACCGACGCCGAGGATCTCGCGGCGGATCTGTTGCATCGCTTCTTCGTAGCTGAGGGTTTTGCCGTCTTTGGTGAGGCCGGTGCCGCTGAGCATGGAGGGCAACACGGAGGCAAAGATAAGCTGGCGGCCGGAGAGTTCTCTTGCGTTCAGAGCGAGGCCAATGGTGGCGCTGCTCATGCCGGAGAATTTACCGATTACGAGGGGGATGCTGCCTGCGACAGTCTTCACTTCATAGTCGAGCTGATCGTCGAGTGTCATCGGAGGATGGTCGATGAAGCGGGCTGGGGTGTCCATGCTTTGAACTCGCTCCAGCTCGGCTGTCGCAGCATCGTAGTCCTGCTTGTAGAAGAGGATCGCCTGTTGTTCGTTGCTCGCGCCGTAGTGGTGCATGAGGCGGGTGGCCTCGGCTGCGAGGCGTGCCTTGAGGGCAGTATCTTCGGCTTCGAGGAGATCGTTTGAGGCTTTGGCCGCAACGATGTATGGGCTGGCAGTGAGGAGATTCCAGTCGTGGATCTTGTCGCTCCAGATGTTTTTGCCGCTGGCCAGGAGGTCTTCGAGGTAGGCAAAAAGTTCGGGTTGAGCCAGCGATTTTTCGAAGCCCGGTTCGTCATTCAAATCGCGCAGGAGGCTGGGCCAGATGCTTTGGCTCATGCGGCCACCGAAGCCGGGAGGGGAGCTGGTGAGCTTGTCACCGGAGCGCTTCATGCGGAGGAGGTTGGCCTGCATGCGGTCGTGGAAGTCTCGTAGCTCGGCGCTGTTGTCGGGCCAGGCGGCGACGCGAGCGATTTCGTCCTTGACCAGATTCCAGATTTCGAGCAGGCGTGAAGTGTCTACCTGGGAGGCAGCGAGATCGGGGATGTAGATGTAGAAGCCGGCGTAAGCCTCGTTGTCGAAGCCCATCGCTACGGAGCGAGCGCCGGTGTCGGTCTGGCGGGTTTTGGAATCGATAAAGAGCTTGTAGAGGTTGGTGGAGGGGTCTCCGCCGAAGGCCTGAGCGAAGAGGTCTGCGAGAGATTCGTCTTTGGAGTTAAGACGAGGCAAGAGGGGCCAGGCAAAGTGGGCGGGGCCGGGTTGTTGCAGGTTTTGTGAAGGAAAATCCGTGATTAGAATTGTGCCTTCGGCGGCTGGCTTGGGCTCGGGGAGGTCGCTCCATTTGGAGCCGGCCCGGACGGCGTCGTCGCCTTGCAGGCTAATAAGAATTTTGTCGTAGCGGGCGAGAGCGTCTTCAAGTGCAATGCCTTTGGGGAGACTGGTGATCATCTCGATGTTGGCGAGGTGGTAATTGGCGGCATGGAAGTGGCGGATGTGCTCGGGCAGCATGTTGCGCATGTGCGCCGGGTCGCCGCCGGAGTCGTAACTGACGGGGTGTTCTTTGCCTAGAAGGAGACGGCCCATGTCACGGTAGGTGCGGTAGCCGGGTTGCGAGGCGGCACTGATCATCTCGGCGTAGATGGAGCCTTTTTCTTCTAGTTCGAGCTTGCCGCCATCGACTTCACGGACGCCAAAGTTGCGCACTTCGCGGCGAATTTCTTCGTCGGTGTAATCGGGGTTGAGGAGCGCGTAGCTGGAGCGCTCGAAGTGTTCGAAGTAGGCTTCAATGCCGGCGTTGACGGCGAAGGGGTAGCAAGTCTTGAGCTGTTGGGTGAAGGCCGTTGATTCGACCATCGACATGGTTTCGCGGGCGGCTACGGCGCGGCCCACGTTACCTTTGCCGAGGACCAGATGTTCCTGGGTGTGAGGCTCGCCCATATTCGATACAGGGAAGGTGTGCACCAGCAGAAAACTCTGCGGGACCGTCTGGATCTCGATCAGATCGAGTTGAAACTGGCTCTGGTTGTGGAGGAAGCGGGCACCCATGGCCTGCCCCATTCCGTTCTTGTAAACCGCTTTGGCTGTGAAGCCGGCGATGGCTTGATCTTCTGTCAGGTCCTGGTACGTCACTTCTACCATGCTGCCACGTCAGGATCGGGCGACCTGAAACATTACTCGCCAGGCTTACTTGTCGCCGCCAATATGCAGGCCCTTGTGGATTGCATAGAGGGCGAGTTCGAGACGGTCGCTGACGCCGAGCTTGTCGAAGATGTTGTGGAGATGGTTCTTTACGGTCTGTTCGCTAATGAACATCTTTTCGGCCATTTCTTTGTTCTTGTAGCCTTGGGCAACCAAGCCAACAATTTCGCGCTCGCGGGCGCTCAACGGGCTGCGCTCGCGGACCTTGCCCTGGTGGGCGCTGGCCAACGAAGAAGAAGAATTGGATGAAGAGGAGGACGAGTAACTTTCGCCACCGGCAGTGGCAAACTGACGCATCACGGCAGCAGTAGTGTGGGAATCGAGCCAGATCTCGCCGGCATAGACCTTGCGGATACTCTTGACGATCAGTTCAGGCGCAGTCTGCTTGAGAACAATGCCGCTGCAGCCGAGCTTCATGGCCTGGACGAATTCGTTTTTGTCTTCACTGGCGGTGAGGATGATGACTTTGGTTTTGCGATTGATGTGCTGCAGGGTTTGCAACGCACCAAGACCATCGAGATTTGGCATGCGCAGATCGAGCAGGAGGATATCCGGCTCATGCATCTGAATTTGTTCGAGGGCTTCGCGGCCATCGTTGGCTTCGCCAACTACTTCGAGATCACTCTCGAGCATCAACATCTTCTTTAGGCCATCACGAACGATCGGGTGGTCATCGGCCAGAACGATGCGAATCTTGCGTGTCGGTGTTTCGTCAATCATAGGTGGCATCTTGAATTCGATTAAGGATGCGCTCATCTCAGGCATGGCTAGTTCCCTCCGGTTCCTCGTCTTGCTTTGATCCTAAGGCTGAACTAGTACTTTTTCAATGGAAGTAATCCCTAGTTTTGCCTCAGGAAATCCCTTAGAAAGTTCTAAGTAATACCTTAGGGCCATCATTGCAATTGTGAGGAACGCCATGGAAGGGAAGCCTTCTCTGAGAAAATCGTCTCCTTCAGTTTCTCCAACGCTCCAGTACTTACTAGTCCGCTATAGTACCAAATCACAACACCGGGGAGGTTGCGGGCCCGAGTTGCCTCAATCATCTGGATCAGGACTTCGGGGCTTTTGGAATTAGTGATATCGATGCCGGGGACCAGCCGGCTGCTATCGGGAAGGTATTTGAGATTGTTGTCGAGCTCGCGGATATAGGTGGCTAGATCGGCGCGATAAATTTGCGGTGAGACGAAATCGACCGAATTTTCTCTTAGCCACGTTGGATAATCCTGAGCAAAAGTCTCGAGTCCATAGGGATAGGTGATGGGAGCGTTTGTGAGTGTGATGCGCCAGTCAACGGCCTTCACTCGTTGTGAGAGGGTTTTGATGAAGTCGTTGAGCTTGCGGGCGCGCCATAACTTCCAGGGACGGTCTTCGATGTTATTGGGTGGTTCTTTGCCATCATTCTCGCGGGCGTAGATGGCGCGGGTTGCGTCGTCGTAGCCGCAATCGAGTTGGGGATAGCGGGCACGGTCGAATTCGATCGAGTCGATTTTGTAGTTGGTGGCGAGCTCGACCATGAGGTCGATGAGCCAGGCTTGGGCTTCGGGATTGGTGTGGGCGAGCCAGTAGAAGTTTTCTTTGGTACCGCCGACTGGGAAGGCGTCGACGCCGGCCTTTGTTTTGGCGAGCCATTCCGGGTGGCGATCGAAGACGGGGCCTTTGCGGGAATCGCCTGGGTAGTAGCCGGAGTAGCCGGCGACGAAGCCGTACTCAACCCATGGGATGCAGGCGAGGCCGAGTGGGGTTGCGTATTCGAGACATTCGGCCATGACGTCACGGCCACGGAATTCAGGATCAATCGTGAGGCCGGTTTCGCGTTCAAAAACTTTGCTGGGCCAGAGAGGGTAACCACGGGACCAGACGTTGACAAAGACGGCGTTGAAATTGGCCTGGGCCAGGCGTTCGATGGTTTGCTTGAGGGTCGCCGGGGTAGTGAGGGAATCGCGTGCTACCCAGACGCCGCGGAGTTCGCCTGCGAAGCTTGCCGAGCTAAGGCAGAGGATGAGAGAAATCAAATGCATGTCTATGGTTTCAATTTACTACTTCTACTATCCTGAGAAATGCGTAAATTGCTGGTGATTCTCTGCCCTGCCTTGCTGTTGGGACAGAATTTGGCTGAGCCGACTATGGCTCCGAATCTTGCGGCTGCCCCGGATGGCGATCACCGATAGTCGTGGGCAAAACATGGAGCTGAATCCGCGCCCGGTGGATGTCGCTGTCGAGAGGCCGCTTGGTGAAGCGGGAGATGCGCAGATCGCGCGTGCGGTAACAGAGTTACTGCAACAGCTTCGTTAGAGTTTCTGGCATTTTGGGCAGAAGGTAGTGCCGCGTTGGCTTACCAGCATTCGTTCGAGTGTTGTCGCACAACGCGGGCAGGGTTGGCCGTGTTTACTGTAGACCTGATGCTGATCCTGAAAGCTGCCCTTCTCGCCTTTGGCGTTGACGTAGTCGGAGATGGAAGAGCCACCAGCGCTTATTGCGGCCGCGAGCACGTCCTGGATTGCCTGGTGGAGTAGAAGCAGCTTTGGCTTTGTGAGCTGGTCGCCTGGGGTCATGGGATGGATGCGCGCGAGGAAGAGTACTTCGTCGGTGTAGATGTTGCCCATGCCTCGCAGGAAGCTCTGGTCTAGCAGGAGAACTTTGATTCGCGTGCGGCGGCTGAGTGTGAGTTGGACAAAGTCGTGGGGGGTGATCTCGAGCGGGTCCGGGCCTCGTTTGGGGTAAGAAGTGGCCCAAAAGACTTTGCCGAATTTGCGGATATCGTCGTAGCGGAGGACGCCTTCGTCGAGAAATATTTGCCCGCGGGTGAACTTGCTCTGGTCGCTCGAGAGCATGAGTTGGCCCGTCATACCGAGGTGTACAAAGAGCATGCCGTCTTCGAAATCGAGGACGATGAACTTGCCGTAGCGTCGCACTGCAAGGATGCGTTTACCTACCGTGATGTCAGGGGCAACGCCAACGACTGCTAAGACCGCTCGACCGGGGAGGACGACGCGCAGGCCACGGACAACGGTTTCTACTTCTGGGAGTTCAGGCAAAGTTTTCGATCTGGATGTAGATGGTTCCGGACTGGATCTCGACCGGGAATTTCTTGAGTTTCACTGTGGGGTTCATGTCGTACTCGCCCGAGACGCAGTCGAATTCCCAACCATGATAGGGGCAGATCAACATGCCGTCTGCGAAATTACCAGCCCCCATCGGGCCGTTGCGATGGGGGCAGATGCCTTCGAGGGCGTGGATGGTTCCATGATGGTTGCAGACGACATAGGTTTCAACACCGACGATCGCTTCAACGCTTGTCCCGGGTGTGAGGTGCTCAAGCCGGGCCACTTTAACAAGCGGCATATGATGAGGCTAGCATGCGTATCCTTTTTTCTTTGATGGCTGTCCTTTGTTTTGCCTCCTGCCAGAAGGCGGGGCTTCCAGTTGTGGGTGTGATCCCGAAGGGGGCGAGCCACCAGTTCTGGCAGACGGTGCACGCCGGGGCCGTGCAGGCCGGCCGAGAGTATGGGTTTGAGATCGAATGGAATGCGCCGGCGCTCGAGATTGATGCGCCGAGGCAGATCGATATCGCGCAATCGATGGTGACGCGGAAGCTGGCGGGGATTGCGATTGCTCCGGTGGATCGTAAGGCGCTGGTGTCGGTGATTGAGCGGGCGAGTGCGCAGGGCGTTCCGGTGGCTGTTTACGATAGCGATGTGGATACGAATCAGCGGATCACTTATGTAGCGACTGATAACCGTGAGGGTGGAAGGATGGCGGCGCGACGGCTGGGGCAGGTGCTGGGTGGCAAGGGGAAGGTGCTGGTGGTGGGCTTTATGCCGGGGAGTGCGTCGACGATGGAGCGGGAGGAGGGGTTTGTTGAGGAGATGAAGAAGGGCTTCCCCGGGATTGTGGTGATGGATGTGCAGTTTGGGATGGCGAGCCGGGCGAAGTCGATGTCTGTGACGGAGAATGCGCTTTCGGCGAACCCGGATCTGACGGGGATTTTTGCCGATAACGAGTCGAGTCTGGCCGGGGCGGTGCAGGCTTTGAAGGGTCGCAATAATCGCAAGGTGAAGTTGGTGGGATTTGATGCGAGCGAGCAGTTGATTGGGGATTTGAAGGAGGGGTGGATTGAATCGCTGGTGGTGCAGGATCCGTTCAAGATGGGGTATGAGAGCGTGAAGGCGATTGGGGAGAAGCGGAAGGGATCGACGGTGGTGGCGCGGATGGATTTGCCGGCACGGTTGATTGAGCGGAAGGATTTGGAGCTACCTGAGGTGAAGGCGCTGCTCTTTCCAGACTTGCAGAAGTGGCTTAAAAGCGATAGCCCACATTGAGGAAGACGTAGTGGAGTTGGCTGCCCGGGCTTACGTTTTTCAGAAAGGGGCCAGGGAAGATTTTGCCGTAGCCGAAGCTGACAATGTGTGGACCATTGGTGTAGGTGCCGAGGATGTCGGCCTCCTGGCCAATGTGGGTTCCGCTGCGGCCGGTGGGGTCGCGATAGACGAGGCTGCCATTGGTGAGGTAAAGGGCGTCATTGGCTTGTACGAGGTGCCAGTCGTGGAGGCCGGCGCGGACGACGAATTTAGGCCAGGGGGTGAAGTCGAAGGTGGTGGAGACGTTGTGAATGTTGACCCAGCCGATCTGATCGGCAAGCCCGGTCTTATTGTGCGGGGTGGGGTAAATCTGGTCGAAGGTGGTGCTGAGACGGTCGTTGGGATTCTTGTCTCCTGAGGCGTAATTGTATTCGGCCAACCAGTGGGGCTTCCACTTTTTTGCGCGGGCGAAACTGTATCGCAAGACCAGGTGGGAGGCGAAGGCGCGAATGTCGTTGGGGCCTGTATTGCCGAATTGCTGGACAAATTCGGTAGAGTAATCCAGGCGGGCCGGAAGAGGCCCTAGCCACCGGAGGCCGATGACACGGCGATCTGTGCGGCCGTTCGCTGCGCGGCTAAGCCGCCAGAAGAAATACGGTTCGAAGGATGCGCCGGGGAGGAGGTTGCGCCAGAAGAAGTAGGCGCCGTGGAGGTTGTTGCCCGGGGTGTGGTGCGAGAGTCCGCGAGGCTGTATTCTGACGACCGAGGCGCTGAAGAGATCCAGTTGGTTGGGGCCTTGGCGGAGGACAAGTTTAGCGGCATCGAAGGTGCGGGCGACGTTGCCCCAGTTGGCGGCGCCGAGGAGGCGGTCTTCGCCATAGGCGAGTTCCTGGCGTCCGAAGCGGAGAGCGATGCGGCTTTTTGCCATGTCGCCGAAATCGATAAAGGCCATGCGTAGGTCTGTGCGATTGGTGAAGGTGGCTGCGCCGGCTGGAATTTGTTTGAAGAATACGCGGGCGTCCTGGGCCTGGAAGGTGAAGGAGAACCAAGAGCCAGGCTGCAGGGTCATGTTGATGCGGAAGCGGTTGAGCAGCCACTGGTCGTCGTTGTTCTGCTGGAAGCGGAGGGCTTGGTAGTTCTCAAAACGGAAGCGATGATCGAAGCTGAAGCGGACCCATTTCGGGAGTTGGTCGTTGAGGATTGTAGAGGGTGTTTCGAGTTTTTGGGCTTGGGCGGAGAGAGCCAGGGCGGACAGAATTGAGATGAGAAGATGCCGACACACTGAGAGCAATGATAAAATATAAAAGTTGGGCCACCCTAGCTCAGTTGGTAGAGCGACTGATTCGTAATCAGTAGGTCGCCGGTTCGATTCCGGCGGGTGGCTCCAGCACGAATTCTACACTTTAGAAGCCCGCCCTTGGCGGGCTTCGGTGTTCTTATCGGCAAGGCTCACCGTCCTCAAGCAATTCGTTATCATTTGTACGCAATTGAGGTTGAACTCAATGCAAACCACCAAAGTTGGAATTCGCGAGTTTCGAGAGAACCTGGCAGACTATCTGGAATCGAAAACACCCGTCGCGATCACGCGGCACGGGGCGACGATTGGCATTTACGTCCCTACCATTCCCAAGCCAAGCCAAGCTGACTTGGAAGCACTTCGCGCGGCCGCAGGGACCACAGAAGACGAAATTGTGGCCGACTTCAAGAAGCTCCGGAGCGAACGGCGGATTCGAAAGAACTAAACATGCTGGTCCTAGACGCGAATATTCTGATTCGCGCAGTGCTTGGATCGCGGGTGCTCGGGCTGACACCCAAGTACGCTGGGCAAGTTGAGTTCCTGGCACCGGACACCGCCTTCGAGGAAGCTCGCGAATACCTACAGGAGATCCTGAAAATACGCGGACTACCGGTCTCGTCGGCGATGGCAGCGCTTGACCTTGTGGCCGGGATCGTAAACGCATCGTCCGGCGCGATGAGAAGGATTGCGGCGCTCGCGCTGGACTGCCCAATCTGGGCAGCAGACACCGACTTCTTCGGCTGCGGTGTTGCTACGTGGACTACGGATCGGGTTGAGTTGTACTTGGCGAAGGCCTCAGAGAAGGAACTATGACTGATCAGGAATTCACGCGGCACGCCTTGGAAGTCCTTAAGCGCGAATTGGGCGCGGACGGCCTTGCCCGATTTCTGCGTCTGAACCGATCCGGTCCCAGCGACTACACACGCGACCGCGATGAATGGCAGAAGGATCTGACGCTCGATCAGATAGTGGAATCCATTCACAATCACCGACAGTAGCGACCATTTGTTCCCACTTAGGTCATTATTACTCCTTCTCAGCAGGAGGCAACCCTGGTGATCCTGTATCGGTCGATATACAATCGTCCCAGGACCAATGACCAGACGTAACGCACTCACAGGCATTGCGGCGGCAGGACTCGTATCTGCCGCCGCACCCGCGAAAATACTCAAGAATATGGGCTCGGCCGGCCCTGGACTCACCGCCCGCATCAAGGCCATGGGCAAGGGCTGGGACATCATCGAGTACTGCCACAACATGGGGCTTGGGGCGGCGCATACGAATTTCACTCCGGATCTCGACCCAGCCAATATCAAGAAGATCGCCTCACAGTTGAACAAATACGACATGCGGGCCACTATCCTGGTTCGCACTCCGCGCACGGATGCCGATTTACCGAAGTACGAGATTGCGGTTAAGGCTGCATCAGAAATGGATGGCCGCGTGGTCTGCGTGCATGATCCGTTCTCTGGCCGTCGCTATGAACAGTTCAAGAATGTCGCGGAGTTTCATGCTTTTGATGCGACGTGCCGGGCGGCGGTTCGGCGAGCTGAGCCGATCTTGCGCAAGTACAAGATGAAGCTCGCCATCGAGAATCATAAGGGATGGCGCTCTGATGAAATGGTGGAGTGGGTGCGCTCGACACAAAGTGAATATGTGGGCATTTGTCTTGATATGGTGAACAGCGTGTCGTTGATCGAGACCCCGGAACAGACGATGGATACGCTCGAGCCCTATACGATCTTTGTCAGCTTCAAGGATATCGGCGTCGATTTCTACGATGAGGGTATTCTGCTGTCGGAGGTGCCGCTGGGCGAAGGGAATTTTGATCTTAAAGCAATTGTTAAACGCTTTCAGAAGAAGGACCCGAAGATGCTATTTCAGCTTGAGATGCTGACTCGCGATCCGCTGAGGGTTCCCATTTTCACCGACCAGTATTGGAAGGTCTACGACGAGAAGAGTCCTGTGCCGCCGCGGGACCTTGCCAAGCTGATTGCCTACGTGCGCAACCATCCGCCGAAGAAGCCTTTGCCGCGTACCTCAGGGCTTACGCCCGAGCAGGCACTTGCGCTTGAGGACAAGCTGAACCAGCAGTGCATTGATTATGCGCGCACAAATTTGCCGATGCTGGCTTAGCCGTTTGGTCCCAAAGCGCTAATGCGAGCCGACTAGAGCCCGAGCTTGTCGCGCAATTCGCGGGCACGGTCTTTGGACGTAGTGAGTTCAGTCTTCTTTGCGTCTTTGAGGCGCAGCATCAGCTTGCCGCCAAAGTAGGTGTAAAGCTCTGCGACGTAGGCAAGGTTTACCAGCGTCGAACGGTGAATACGGAAGAAGCGCGCCGGGTCGAGGCGGGTCTCCAGTTCCGCAATCGTTTGGTCAATGATGTAGCTCTTAGTTTCTGTGGCTGCAAAGGTGAGCTTGTCCTCGGAGTAGAAATGCGTGACGCGAGTTAGATCAATAAACTCGGTGCGGTCGCCGGTCTTGGAGCTGATTCGCTCGGGATAGACGGGGGTGAGTTTGGTGGCGAGCTGGTTCAGCAGATTGGCAATATCGGGTGCGGGTTGCTGGCCGCCCCGGATGGCTTCTACTTTGGTAATCGCCTGCGTGAGCTTTGCCGATTCGACTGGCTTGAGTAAGTAGCCAATGGAGTTCGTCTCAAAGGCCTGCAACGCATATTGATCGTAGGCAGTAGTGAAGATTACCAGCGGCTGGTGGGCCAAACGTCGCAGCACAGCGAAGCCATCAAGCTCAGGCATCTGGATATCGAGAAAAAGCAGGTTTGGCCGCAAGGCATCGATTTGTTCGATTGCATCGACCGGGTCCTTGGACGCGCCGAGGATCTGGATGCGCGGGTCTGCCCCAAGCATGCGGGTCAAACGCTCAATCGCGAGATGTTCATCGTCCAGCAGGTAAGCGGTTAGCACGGGATTCGGAAGGCCACCTCCATGCCTGGATCTAACCTTCGTGTCGACAACGAAGCGGCCTCGCCGAAATGGGAATCAAGACGCTGCTTTAGCGTGTCAAGCCCATGCCCGCTGGGCAGACTGTCGGGCGAAAAGCCAGGGCCGGTATCGCTGACTTCAAGTTCGATCTCTTTGCCATTGCGCCGTGCCCGAACGTGAATTTCAGCTCCCTGGCGCTGCGTGCCAACGGCATACTTGACGCTGTTCTCAGCTAGAGTCTGAAGCGACATCGCAGGTACCAGCGACGTGAGTAACTCCTCGGGGATCTCGAAGCTGTAGAGAAGACGGTCGCCGAAGCGGGCCTTCTCGATATCGAGATAGTCTCGTGTGATCTGGATCTCGTCGGCGAGGCTTACCAGATTGCCGTGGCGATCGAGCGAGAAGCGTAAGAGCGCGGCCAGACGCTCAATCAGCGCTTCGGCTTCGGACGGATTCGATCGTACCAGGCTCGAAATGGAGTTCAGCGTATTGAATAGAAAGTGGGGATGGATTCGCGATTCGAGGCTTTGCAGTTTGGCGTCTGCCGCAGCCTTCAGTGCCCGTTCGCGCTCGAGCTCGCGGGTGCGTAGTTGGAGGCTTGAGGCCTGAACGCGGTGCCGGGCGTCTTCGATCAGATAGGAGATAGAACCGATGACCAGAGTGAAAATGAGGCATAGGACCATCGAAGAGGTGTAGTCGATGCGCATGCGGATGAAGGGCTGATAAATCATCAGCAGGAAGGCGATCGTACCGCCCGAGATCGCAATGACGGATAGCAGCAACAAGAGCTGAACCCAGCGCAGGAACGAGCTTCCAGCGAGCTTCGGTGCGACCTTCGGCAGGATCCACCAGGACAGGAAGCCGATTACGGTGGAATAGGTAAATGAGATCGTTCCAGGCCAGAGTAAGTTCTCCAGCCTGGGATTGCGAAGACTTACTGCAACCACCATGACGATGACGACCGCAACGCCGAGGTTGGTGAGTAAGAGTTGGAAGAGTTGACGCATAAGCTATTTGCCAGTGTGGCAGCCGATGCAGGTTGCCTGGGCGGCAGGTAGCGGTTGTTTGGTTTCAAACCACTTGTCGGCACGCTTGGAGTAAGCGCTATTCGGAAGTGCTTTTTGCAGTTCAGCAAAGAAGTAATCGGCTTTCTCCGTTGCGCCAATCCGGCTGAAACTGTCGGCAAGGCCAAAGAGCAATTCGCCCCTGGGATGAGTGCCCAGCTTGTCGAGATATTTCTCCTGCATCTGATAAACAGTGTAGTAGTCGTCGATCACCGATTCGAAAAGTGGCTTGGCCATTTGTGGCGGCATGCCCCGCGCACCAGTCGAGAGTACAGCAGCGCGAGGAATTCGAACACCAACATTCTTCGGCTCGAGCTCTACTGCTTTGTTCATTTCGGCGATGCCGCGGCCATAGAGTTCCATCCCCTTGGCGAAATCATTTTTTTTCATCAACTGACCCGATTGATAGAAGAGCCCGGAGCCATGCCAGACGAGGGCTTCTGCGTGATTCGGGTTTTCTTTGAGCGTCTCTTCGGTGACTTTCATGGCTCGCTCGAGAGCTTCGGCATTCCCGGCAAAACCGGCGAAGAAGTCGCCTCGAACCAGGTGGTCAAAACGTTGTTGGCTTTGGAGCGCCGTAATCGAGAAGGACAGGATGGCGGCTGCGGTGAGTAGGATGTTGCTTGGCTTCATGGTTCGAGTTTGCTGGCAATTCGCAAACGAGTGTGGGAATTTCCGACGAAACGACAGAATTGGCGGATGAAGCGGATAGAATCGAAGATTGTCGCAGCTAGCCAGAGTGTGGACGCCGGCACTGGCGATGATGCTGGTGTCCACGATCAGCTATATCGACCGCAATGCTATCGCAGTCCTGATCCCCACAATCCAGAAAGAAACAGGCCTTACGGGGCGCGAGTACGGCTGGATTGTTGCCGCGTTTTCCTATGCCTATATGTTGGGAAACCCGCTGTGGGGAATGCTACTGGACCGGCTGGGTGTCAAGAAGGGGATGACGCTGGCGGTGGCGGGATGGAGCATTGCCAGCGCACTTCACGGGATGGCCGGAGGTCTTTTGAGCTTCGGAATTTTGCGCACAGGGCTGGGCTTCTGTGAGGGGGCGACTTTCCCCGGTTCCCTCAGAACCGTTATGCAGACGCTGGGGCCGGAGCGCAGGTCTCGCGGGATTGCTCTAAGCTATTCGGGCGGATCACTGGGGGCGATTCTGACACCATTCATCGTTACGCCAATCGCGCTTGCCTACGGCTGGCGGATGGCTTTCTGGATCACGGGCGGCGCTGGAATCCTGTGGCTGATCTGGTGGTGGGCGCTATGTGAGCGGCCCGATCTCGCAATGACTCCGAAAGTTGAAGCAACTGACTTTGTCTGGCGCGATCGCCGGGTAATCGCCTTTGTTTCCGCCTATGCGCTTGGGGCTGTGCCTCTGGGCTTCATCCTCTACATGGCTGGGCTTTATCTGTCGCAAGTTTTTCACCTGAGTCAGCGCGAACTGGGTACTGTGTTGTGGATCCCACCGCTTGGCTGGGAATGCGGTTACTTCTTCTGGGGCTGGTGGATTGATCGACTTGTGAAGCGCGGTACGAGCGTCGAAGAAGCCTGCCGGCGCGCTTTCTTGATCGGAGTCTTCCTCAGCCTGCCGCTGGCAATGGCGCCAACGATCACGAGTTTGCCCTGGTTCATGGCTGAGTTGTTTCTCGCTATGTTTGTGACGGGAAATTTTATCGTGGGCGGCATTGCTTATGCGACCAGCGTCTTCGGTAACGGTCGTGCTGGCTTGATTGCAGGGCTTGGTGCGGGCAGCTTTTCTGCCCTGACGGCCATCACCGCACCCATCTTTGGCGGCTATTTCGATCAGAAGAACTACGAGTTTGCTTTTTGGGTTGCGGCCGCTTGCCCGGTATGCGGATTCGCCCTTTGGTACTGGCTTAGAGGCGAACCAGAATTCGCTTCCGGTAAAGCAGATACACCACGCTGAAGCAGGCGGCCACGTTCAAGAGCGCGTAGAGCAGCGATGCGTTGATCGGTGATGCGATCGTGCAAAGTCGATCGAAGATTGGCTTGCCTGTCCCAGTCATTGCGAGGATGCGTGCGATTGCACCTGACAGGACAAATGAAACGATCGCATTGGTGCCATAGATCTCGAAGAAGTTCCAGCCTTTGCGGTTTCCCTTCTCGTCAATCCACCACTGTAGTGCTCCAAAGATCATTGAAGCAAAGCCCGCCATGACGAGCACGAAGCTGGGGGTCCAGAGGCTTTTGTTGATCGGGATCACCAGGCTCAACAGCAGCCCTAGGGCAGTAAGCACTGCTCCTGACTTTAGGTACTGCGAGGCGAGAATGCCGCAAAGCATGGTGACGATGGCGGGGATTGTGGAGAGCGCACCTTCAGGGTCCCAAACCTTGGTTTTGCTCCACATGTGTCCCTCGAGGAGAATCCCGTCGAAGTAGCGCGCGGCGTTGGAATCGATGCTCCAACGGTCAGTCGTCGCCCCGGGAAAGGGGTAGAAGAACATGAGTCCTGTGTAGAGAGCCAAGAGCCCGATGGCAGCGAGGATCTGGCCGCGCTTTGAGGTGTAAAGATAGATCAGCGTGGCGAAGAAATAGCAAATACCGATCCGTTGCAGCACTCCGGGGATGCGGACGTGAGCTAAGTCGAATTTTGGGATGAGGTTGAATAGAAGTCCGATGGCGAAGATTGTTGCACCTCGGCGAGCCGTATGGAGGAGTAGGTTGCTACGATTAGCCCCACTGGTCTTGCGCCGGGCGAACGAAAGCGTCATGGCTACCCCGGAAATCCATAAAAAGAAAGGGAAAACCATATCGGTGGGTGTGAACCCGTGCCACTCGGCATGTTCGAGCGGAGCATAGATATGGCTCCAGGATCCGGGGCTGTTCACCAGAATCATAGCGGCGATGGTGATGCCGCGAAAGATGTCTAGTGAGGCGAGTCGTTGGGGCAATGGCATTCGAGTTTGTTTGATTCTACTTCTCTTCAGCCTTTTCATATGCAGATTTGCTTTGGTTCTGTCGATAAGCCGGGATATGGTCGAGAAAAGGCGAAAAGGTACTGAGCGCAAAGCCGATAGTGGCAACATAGTTGTTGTCACAGAACCCGGCAGCCGCTTTGCGGCGCGGCTCGATGCGAAGTTGGTCAATCGAAGCGAAGCCGGTTTGTGCGTTGAGGTATTGAAAGCTCTGCCGCTTGGCATGGCCGTGCAAATTGAGATCCCTGGAGCCAAAGGCAGTACCGAGCTTTGGAATGGTGTCGTGTGTTGGATGAATGTGACGGGTAAGAAGTCTTACCAGGCCGGTATTGAAGCCGAAAAGGCCGGTGAGAATGGCGAAGCAAATGTGGATCACGACGAAGATCTCTATGAGGTACTCCAGGTAAATCCAAAGGCCGACTCCGAGACCATCCACCGCGTCTACCGAATGCTGGCCCAGCGCTACCACCCCGACCACAAACAGACCGGCGACGAGGGGAAATTCCGGCGTCTGCTCGAGGCATATCAGACGCTGAGCGACCTTGAAAAACGGGCTGCTTATGATGTCATGCGCAGCGCCAAGCGTAAGCAGACCTGGGATGTCTTCCGTAACAAAAAGGAAGCAGACGGGACGGGTGCGGAACGCCGCAAACGCACGATGGCCCTGGCCGTGATGTATCGCAAGCGCCTTCGCAAGCCTGACAACCCGTTCATTCAACTTCGCGAGATTGAGGATGTCCTCGGGATCGAGAAAGAGCATCTGGAATTTGCTCTCTGGTACTTGCGCGAGAAGGGCTACGTGACCAAGACCGACAACGGCACTTTTGCGATTACCGCTCTCGGTGTCGAGGCCTACGAAGAAATCGAAACCGGTACCGCTGAGACGGTGCAGAAGGCCATCGAAGGCGAACGTCTGCGCGCTGCGATGTAGGATTGCCGCCGCCAGGCGCGCTACAATCCTACCGATGTCCCCGCAAGATCTGGCTCAGCTTTGGGAGCAACACACCGCTCACGAATTTTCGACGCGCGACACCGAAGCCACACTCGACACGATGGTCGACGACGCATACGTCAATCACATCCCTACTCTTACTGGCGGTTACGGCAAGGCGGCACTGCGAGACTTCTACTCACAGCGCTTTATTCCCACCATGCCACCCGACACAACGCTGACACCCATTTCACGAACGATCGGCACCGACCAATTGGTGGACGAGATGATTTTCTCATTTACTCACACGCAGGAGATGCCCTGGATGCTGCCTGGTATTGCACCAACAAACAAGCGCGTTGAAATCCCGCTTGTCGCCATCGTGCGGTTTCGTGACGGCAAGCTCGCCCACGAGCATATCTATTGGGATCAGGCTTCGGTGCTGAAACAAATTGGATTGATCACCGACGATTCGCTTCCTGTCTTTGGTGTGGAGACGGCTGAACGGGTCCGCAACCCTCAGTTCAGGCCGCCCTCAAAATAGGGTGTACCTGTTTCCTCTCGACCGATCTGCCCGGTCCGCATGTTCTTCGCGATACATTCTAAGGATTCAACCTATGCGATTCGCCCTACTCATACTCTGTACCTTCATGGCAGAAGCTCAACAGGACTTCGATTTTGTCGTCTATGGTGGCACAGCAGGTGGTGTTGCGACCGCCGTCGCCGCCGCCCGGCACGGCCTCAAGACTGCACTGCTTGAGCCCCGCGATCATATCGGCGGCATGGTCTCCGGCGGTCTTTCCGGCACCGACACTGGCAAGAAGGAAGTCATTGGCGGAATGGCTCTTGAGTTCTACTATCGTGCGGGCCGCAAGTACAACATGGACCGCCATTTGAACGAGCTCTCCTGGATGCCAGAGCCCAAAGTGGCTGAAGCGATCTTTCGCGAAATGCTGAAGGAAGCTGGCGTCACTCTCTTTGAACGACACCGTCTCAAGGAAAAAGCCGGCGTCGTCAAGTCCGGAAATACAGTCACTGAAATCCACACCGATAATGGAGCTCGTTTCCGCGCCAGGCTCTTTGCCGACTCGAGCTACGAAGGCGACCTCATGGCCCAAGCTAAGGTCAGCTACACCTATGGCCGCGAGGGCATCAGCGACTATGGCGAATCACTTGCGGGTATCCGCGCAGTCACAGAAAGTCACCAGTTCGCTGTCGATGTACCTGCCCGGGGCAAGGACGGCAAGGTTTTGCCCGAGATCTCAACCGAACCCCGCGGCATACCGGGCGCAGGGGACAAGCGCATTCAGGCTTATAACTTCCGCGTCATTGCAACCAATGTTCCAGAGAATCGTCTGCCTTGGCCCAAGCCATCAGGCTACGACCCCAAGCGGTACGAACTGCTCGCCAATTATCTTGAGGCAATGACGCCCTATATGGGGAGGCCTCTTACTTTTAACGAAGTCAGTCTCCTGCGCATCATCCCCAACGGCAAGGTCGACCTCAACAACCGCAATGGCTTCTCCACCGACTACATCGGCAAGAACTACGGCTACCCGGAGGGCAGCTACGCCGAGCGCGAGCGCATCTGGAAAGAGCACATCGACTACCAGCAAGGCTTCTACTACTTCCTCGCCAATGACTCGCGAGTCTCGAAGTCACTACAAGAGGAAGTGCGCTCCTACGGTCTGGCCAAAGACGAGTACCTCGACACGAATCACTGGCCACACCAGCTTTACATCCGCGAAGCGCGGCGCATGTTAGGCGACTTCGTCTCAGCACAAAAAGACCTGCAAACAGAACGCACCAAGCCAGACGCAATCGGCATGGGCAGCTATGCCTCGGATTCGCACAACATCCAGCGCTTTATCAATGATCGCGGCTTCGTCGAAAACGAAGGCGACGTACAGGTACAGGTGCAGCCCTACCAAATCCCCTACCGCATCATGATTCCGAAGAAGGCCGAAGCCGCGAATCTCCTGGTGCCAGTTTGCTTCTCCTCTAGCCACATCTCCTATGCGAGCATGCGCATGGAGCCGCAGTACATGATCATTGGCCACGCTGCCGGTATTGCAGCAGCGCTAGCCGCCAAAGACAACGTCGCCGTACAAGACATCAACATTACAGAGTTGCAGTCGAAACTCCGTGAAGAAGGTGCTGTCTTTGAATACAGCGTCGAAGAACACAACAAGGCTCTCGCCGCAATTCGCAAGAGGTTTGCTCAGCCAGCCCGCAAAGGGCCAATTCCCTGGGGCCGACCCGCGAAGCTCAACGGGGCAAATTAGCCAGCACACTGGCTGCGCTTGCGGCGTCAGGGCTCTCGAGTAAACCCCACGACGCCGCGAGTAGCCCTGATACGTTCGCCACTGCAAAACTGATGCCCTGCAGGTTCTTCTCCCGGCTCACTCCCGGGATCTCTCTTGGGTAGGGGCTTGCCGCAAACCGCATCGGCCCAACGACGCGAATCTGGTGTCGCTCAAGCGTTGCATCGAGATCAATGCCGATCACCCCATCAAGCATGCCTGGATATCCCGTTGCTGCGCTCACCCAAATACTGCCTTTGGAGACCCACTCGCTCAGTCTCGCCGCATGGGCCTCGTTCGTGGTTCCAAGACTCAGGTTGATCAAGTCTGCACCCTGATCTATCGCCCATTCGACGCCCCTTAGGATAATGTCGATATTCGTTCGCAAGCCACCTTCAAAAATCTTCACAGCCATCAGTTGCGCATCCGGTGCCAGACTTCGAATTGCCCCAGCCACCGCCGTCCCGTGTCCAATTCTGTCAAGCCAATCGCTCTCTGCCCCCATGCCAGTCGCATTGAATCCAGCAACAACTTCACCCACATGCGGATGCCCAACATGAATGCCGCTATCGAGAATGGCAACTTTCGGCATCGTCTTCACCCCAAGTCCAGAATCGTATCGGCAATCTCGCGCAGCTTCGTGCGATGTGTAATCACGATGAGCGTTGTGTCGGGAAGATGCCTTCGCAGGCCATCTGTCACCAGTCGTTCGCTAGCCTCGTCGAGGGCCGCTGTAGGCTCATCGAGCACCAACACTTTGGGCGTGCGCAACAATGCGCGCGCAATTGCGAGCCTCTGCCGTTGCCCCGCGCTGATGGCCAATCCACGCTCACCCACCATGGCATTTAGATCTGGAAAAGTCTCAGTCAGGCCGACACTCGCCAGTGCCGCATGCAGTTCCGCATCGGTCGCTTTCTCGTCGCCATAGCGCAGGTTCTCAGCAACACTGACCGGGAACAACCACGGTGTCTGTTCAACCACGCAAATCTCGCGGCGCAAGTCTTCCAGCTTCAGTTCGCGTAAGTCGTTGCCATCCAGTAAGACCACACCCTCCGCCGGATCGTAGAAGCGCAACAACAGATCTGACAGCGTACTCTTGCCACGCCCACTCGGCCCCAACACGAGGCCAATCTGACCTGCCCCGACCTTCCAGTCCACTCGGTCGAGCACTGCCTTCTCTGGCGCGTAGCGAAAGCTTACACCTTTCAACTCAACAGCTCCCACGACGCGCCCAAGCGCACGCGCCCCCGGCATCTCGGTCACTTCAGGAGCAGTCGAAAACAGCTTCTCCACTCGCTCAAGCGAAACCTGCGCCGTCACCAGATTCGTATAGAGCCCCATCAGCGCCTGCACCGGTGTCATCAGCCTCATGTGATAAGCAAGAAAGGCGATCAGCGTACCCACCGTCATCGTGCCTGCAATCACCTGGTTGCCACCCACCCAGAACACAGCAGCGGTCGACAGCGCAAGCAACATACCAGGCAAGCCAGACCCGCTGTAAGAAAGCAACTGCATCTTGAGCAGCGCCGTCACATAACCGTCGTTTCGAGACGAGAACAAGGCACCCTCGCGCCCCACCGCATCAAAGGCTGTCACCACGCGGTGCCCGAGCAGCGTGTTCAGCAGAAAGCTCCCAATATCGGCCGACCTCTCCCGCATCTCCCGCACCCGCTCCACCAGCAGACTTCGGAACCACCAAGCCACCCACATTGCAACAGGCAATACGGCAACTCCCACGGCGAAAAGCTTCAAATCCATGCTGACCAGAATCACCACGCTCCCAACCAGAAAGCCCACATTGCCTAGTACGCTCAACAAAGCATCGGCCACCACGCGCTGGATTTCGCTGATGTCATTGTTCAGGCGAGAAAGAATATCGCCCGTCTTCCACTCCGAATAGAATCGCGGCGACAACCCGTGCAGATGCTTGAGTAAATCACTGCGCATCGCAAACAAGACCTTTGCCGAGATACGCGTATAGAGATAACCGGCACTCACATTGAAGGCGAATGCAATCAGACTCGTCCCCACCATCAGGCCGGCAATCTGCCAAAGCGAGTTGGTGTCTTTCTTGAGCAGCGCTTCATCGATCAGGAGTTTGGTCAGATAAGGCTGCACCAGGCTCAAGGCCGTTGAGGCGAGCCCGATCGCGGTTACAAAGAGAAGCCCCGCGAGATGCGGGGCCAGATAAGGCAAACAGAATGCGTAGCGTTTGAACTTCTTCATCAGCCCGGCAGAACCAGCATGTTTGAAGTCATGTCCGTGTTGACGTCTAAATCCTTCACCATCTTCAGGGTCGCTGCGTCGTACATCTCGAGCGTGTTGCCAGCGCCGTAAATGTAGAGCAGTTTTCCGTCTGAAGACATGTTGAATTCAAAGCGGCTGCGCCCGTCGAATTCCTGACTTTTGGTGATTTTCCTTGAGGCAATATCGAATGTCCAGAATTCGCAGCGCCTGTTGGCACCCATGCCATTGAAGGCAACGGTGTAGCCGGTCCTGCGATCTGGAGTCAGACGTAGTCCCAATGTTCCAGTCGTCGAAGGGCCTACCGGGGTGAAATCGAATGTGCGCTTGTTGAGGTCAAACTTCGCAAAGCCAAAAGTGCTCTTGTGGACGATCGGATCGGTTGAGTTGAAGAAACCCAAAATGGTGCCGCGTTCTTCATACGGATCGTCTCCGGGCCCGATCATGACACGCTCGATACCTGGAAACAGCGGCTTCGAAAGTTCGATTTTGTCTACTTCTTTGAAGTCTTCGGTCGAATAGATGTTTACGTTATCGCGGAACTGGTAGAGGAACTTGCCGTCTGGAGAGACGCGCATACCACCGCCACGTCCACCACCACCGCGCAGTTGCTGATCTTTTGGCAGGTCAACCAGCTTCTCGATCTTCTCACCCACCATGTCGATGATGGCCCACTGGGGCTTGGAAACCTCAAAGCGGTCAATCTTCTTTTCAACCGTATAGAGAGACGTGTAGAGCTTTTTGTCGTCGGGCGAGTTGGCAAAACCACTGGGGCGATACATCTTGCCGCCGGTATCCACCATGAAGCTTCGCTCAGACTTCCGCGTGGCGACATCGATGATCTCGAAGCCGCAACCTTTCTGGCAATGCACGATGATCTTCTTCTTGTCTTCGCTCCACATGATAGAACGTGGGACGTCCAGCTTGAGTTCGATCTGGTCGGTCACCTTGCGGGTGGCTTCGTCGATCACCAGAACGTGCTTCTGCCAGGCCCCCACAAAGAGGGTGCCAAGCTTACCAGTTTGTGCCGGGGCCAACCCAGCCGCAGCTACTGTAGAAAGAAATGCGCGGCGCTGCATTTTATGGGAACACCAGATCGATATTGCGCCAGTCTTTAGTGGCGGCAGCGCATTTGCTGGTCCATTCAGGGTAGTTGTTGAGATGGTCTGGAACCTGTGCCGGCCAGTAGCAACTGATGTAGCAATCGTAGAGATCGCGTTCGACAGGCTGGCAAAGACCAGCCGTGCCACCGGTGGAATCTACTTCCCAACCCGGCGAAAACACGATCGAACAACCCATAGGATAGTGCGGACGCTGCGCTGCGTTGTTTTGCTGAAGAGCGACAAAATCGCCTTCGGTTGTTGAAAGCAGGTCGTCAATGCGACGGGCTTTCTTGTTGATGGCCCTTAGGTGCCTCATGATGCTTTCCTCTGATCAAAATGATTCAAGAAGCTGGGGTTGTGCGTTGCGATCTCACCATAAATTTTAAGGCAGAGATCTGTCCATCCGCGGATCCAATCGCAGTAATGCAGGTTGGCGTGCCCTGTGTCTCCATAGCGCACAAAAGCTTCGTGGTAACAGCCACCCGCGCAGACGGGACGCGCCCAGCAAGACTCACAATCGTACTTGGCATTGACGTGTCCACGCTTCAAAAAGTCCTGTTGTTTGGTCGAGTCCATGCCTTCAGATACATGGCCCAGCTTATGTTCATCGCTATCCACAAAACGATGGCAGGGCGATATGTCGCCTGATGGGCCAACGCCCAACAGGCCCAGGCCCGCGCCACAAGGGTGCGATTTTGAAATCCCCTGATGCAACTCACTTAAGGTGTCGCTGACGTTAGAGAAACCGTGATGCTCCCCACGCAGCGCGAATTCCAGATACTCATAGGCCAGCTTTTCAAACTGCCCGAGTACATCGTCGAGACCTTTCTCGTCGATGGCATAAAGCCGGGTGGGCGAGGTGGTAACCGGCGCAAACCCAACTTCATGAAAACCAATCTCGTTCTTTAGGTGATGAAAGATCTTGGCGACGTCTCTCACTCCGTTGGTCAGGGTGACACGCGCGGCAATCGGCCGCGTCGTATGGTGCTTGAGCAACTCCTTCACCTTCGGCACGATGATGTCGTAGCTGCCCTTGCCATTGGCAAAGACGCGCAACTGATCGTTCATTTCCTTAGGGCCGTCCATCGATACGGTTACGCCAATCGCATTCGTGCTCAAGTATTCGATGATGTCCTGGCGCAACAAAGTCGCGTTGGTGGTGAGCGAATAATCAATCGTCACGCCTTTGACTTTGGCTTCTGATTGCGAGTAGTCGACAATCTGCTTCAGCAGCGGGAAGTTCATCAACGTCTCACCGCCAAAGAACGTGATGTGAACCGAATTACGACCGGCCGATTCTTTGAACAGGAAGTCGACGCTTTGCTTGGCCGTCTCCAATTCCATAAACTTCGCCTTGCCTTCAGGCGTCGCCACTTTGTCTTCGCCGTACTCGTAGCAATACTGGCAACTCAGATTGCACTGGTTGGTCAGATTGATTACCAGCGTCTGCAAAGGGAACTTCGCCGGGGCTTCGTCGATCGGTTCTTTCCATCCGCCTTCGGGGCCAAGCGCCCGTGCGCCTACCAACTCTTCGATGCAATCCCGGGCATCCTCCACCGTCGCACCACTGGCAACCAGAGCATCGAGCAATTCTTTGGCTTCTCGCGGCTGCTCTTTGGCAATTGCCAGAGCCTTACGCGAAAGCTCGTCAACAGCGAAAATTCCGCCGCTGGGCACTAGATAAAGGAAGGGGTTTCCGCCCGCTTCAAACTGGTGAAATTCTGATACTTGCAAATGCATTACTGAGCTACCTCGGGTTGATCCCACCGCATATACTGCGGAACTGTCACGAGCAAATAACACTTCGCCGTCAGCGGCTTGCCATCTTTTTGCACTGCGGCATCGGCACCCTTATAGGACGCGACTGCCCAGACATCCCCATAGTTGTTACGGCTGAATTTACGCTTGGGGTTCGGCCCGTCGATACTTGGGGTAAAGAGCCCGGTCGCTGCATCCAGCGCACCGACAAACTGCACATCGTCATCGCCGTAGATCGCAAAAAACTCTTCCATAGACCATTCAGCTTTCACTGGCCCCAGCTTGATATCGTCAATCGTATTCAGCTTGCCATCAATGCCGCGGTTGAACCCGATCGCTTCAAACTGGACGTAGCCCTTGGTAAAGACACCGCTACCGCCGCCTAACCGGCCCAGAGCCGTATCGGTAGAAGTCTTGATGTAATCCACCGTGTCATACACAGCGATTGCTGCAGGCATCACAGCCCGCTTCACTGCGATATCGCGCAAGCCCAGCGCTGTCTTGGCCGCGACCTCAACTTCAACCTCAACTATGGTGCGCGATTGATTTACTATCCGCTTCACAGTGACACCGGCACCCAGATCGAGATCTGCTGGCGTAAGGCCTGAGGCAAATTGATCACCGTAAATCTTGAAGCTTGCAGTAGAACCCATGCGTAACGAAGTCAGCGAAGTGGTCAAAATCAAAGGGCGCTCTTCTGCCCGCGTCAGCTTCACATCAAGGCCTGTTTCGTCATAAGCACCCCAGAACCAACGGCCTTCAATCTGGCCCTGATCCCGGGACACCAACATTACCTCTCGCACTGCATTGTCTTTAACGCCGCTGCGGCCGCGCCACGAGTATCCCGTGTACAGAACACTTTTGCCCTGGCGGGTCACCGTCTGGCCAGTTTCGATGCTGGTCATCGAAGACCGTGTTACCCATTCATTCGGGGTCGCGCCAGGCTCAACTGTGACCTCGCCAACAAAGCCGCCTTTACCCGGTTGTGATGCACTCAGCAACCAACGACCGGCAAGCTTCGCTTGTCTACGCGAGGCAGTCCATTCAGCCCATTCTTTAGTGTCGAGCGGGAAGTCCTTCTTCATCTGCTCGATTGCTTTTTCAACGGGAGTTCGCGTATCGGCTCCCGGTACCGGCGGTGCTCCAGGTGCCCCAGGCCCGCGCATCGATCCGGTGAAGCTATTCCACTGCACTACCGGAAAGTACCCGATGTGCATGTTTACCAGGAGGTCCCATTCGATGGCCGTCCGGCGCCAGTTCATCGCCTGGCCATAGGGATGGCAGCTCACGCACGCCTCTCGCACCACTTCTGGATATTTCTCCTGATCCAGATGCCGTTTTTCAAAATAATAGATGCCGGGTTTTGCCTCTTCCGGGGCTAGTCCATGCTGATCGCCCAGGTATTGCACGATCTTCCGTCCTTCGTCGGCAGAGATTGTGAGCCCGTGAAGTCGCACCATCCTCTTGAGGGCTTGCTGCCAACCTTCAGGCGCGGATCGAAGTTCCGAGATCCGGCTGAGGTTCCCTTTCTCATCTTTGCTGTGGCATCCAGAGCATTTCGCTATGACGAGGGGATCGGTGACGGGGATCTGGGCGAAGAGTCCAGATGCGAAAGCAACAACACTAAACAGCTTTCGCATAGTAAATCAGATATAACATAAAGATCGAAGCTTATGAAACTGTCACGTCGCAATTTCCTCCAAGGTGCCGCACTTGCCTTTCCTCTCGCTGAAAAAGCGAGCGCAGAATTGAAGCGCATGAAGATTACGCGCATTCGCTACTACGAATCGCCCATCACCCGCCCCATGGTGAATCAGAGCTTCCATGTCGTCACCATTGAGACCGATGCGGGCCTGACCGGCATCGGCGAAGGAGGCTCCCCTGATCTGGTCAAGCAACTCGCCGCCCAGCTCATCGGCCAAAGCCCCAACCGCATCGATCACCTCTGGCAACTGATGTTCCGCGGCCTCTTCTATCCGGCCGGCCGTGAAAAGACCCACTCGATCGGTGCTCTCGACCTCGCCCTCTGGGACCTAAAGGGTAAGGCCCTCGGCGTCCCCGTCCACGAACTGATCGGCGGCCAATCGCGCGATCACATTGAATGCTACTGCACGGGCTTCCCCAACCCCAAGAAAGTAAACCTGGTCGAAAACGCCCGCGCCTGTGTCGAATATGGCTTCCGCGCCTTCCGCACCTCCGTTGCCGACCCCGGCCAGGATGCCGCCTTCCAGAATCGCGCCATGGTGCACAAGACTCTCGAGCAGTGCCAGCAGATCCGCGAAGGTGTTGGCAAAGCAGGAGACTGGGCCATCGATTTTCATACCCGTCTCGACTTTCCAGATGCTGTCAAGCTCAGCGGCCTCATCGAATCGTTAGAACCCTACTTTGTTGAAGACCTCGTGCGCAGCGAAAACAATAGCGTCTACAAGCAGCTTCGCCCCATGGTGAAGGTCCCGATTGCAGTCGGCGAGCAGCACAGCCACAAGTGGGACATCAACGAATTGATCGAAGGCCGCCTGATCGACTACAACCGCGTCTCGATCCCCAACTGCGGCGGCATCACCGAATACCTCAAGCTCGCCGCACTTTGCGAAACCCACTACGTCGGCCAGACGCCTCACTTTACGGGGCCCATCGGCGAAGCTTCGCTGGTGCACTGTAATGCTGCCTTCTCCGGCCCGGTGTTGATGGAAATGACCGGTACCGCGATCGACCTGCCGCACAAGTTCTACCTACCGGAATGCTTCGACTTCAAAGCCGGCAAGCTCTATCCAAACAACCGTCCGGGCCTTGGCGTCACCTTCGATCCCTCGAAGATCAAGATGTTCTGGGAAGTGAACAAACACGACCAGCCGATTCAGCTCTTCCGCCGTCCAGACGGCAGCCTCACAAACTGGTAACCTCACCAGTTATGAAGCGTCGCGAATTCGTATCCGTCATGCCGGCCGCCGCGATGGCCGCCCAGTCTGGTGCGGCCACCACCATCGTCAAGCCCAAGATGCTGAAGCCCGGCGACACCGTCGGCCTCATCAGCCCCAGCACCTTTGTCGCAGACCCCAACCAGTTGCAAACCATGCAGCTCACCGCGCAAATGTTCGGCTGGAAGGTCAAAATCGGAAAGCAGGTTGGCAGGCGCGAAGCCAAGCTTGGCGAAAGCATCCCCGGCCGTATCGAAGACATCCACACGATGTTCGCCGACCCTGAAGTTAAGGGCATCATCTGTGTGCGAGGTGGCTATGGCACACCACAACTTCTAGACGGCATCGACTACGAACTGATTCGCAAAAACCCCAAGATGCTGCTCGGCTATAGCGACATCACCGGGCTGCATTTGGCCATCCATCAGAAGACCGGCCTCGTGACCTTCCACGGCCCCACGGGTTTGTCGCCCTTCACCGAGTTCTCGCAGAACTGGTTCCGGCGCGCGATGGACAATAAGCCGATGGGCGTCCTCGGCAACCCGACCGATCGCAATGTTTATCGCCCGCAGCATCCCTTGCGGACTGTCCGTCCCGGCAAGGCCAAAGGCCGTCTCATTGGCGGAAATCTGACGCTGGTAAGTTGCCTGATGGGCACGCCCCACGAGCCTGACGTAAAGGGGAAGATCTTCTTCCTCGAAGACGTAGGAGAAGAACCCTACCGCATCGACCGCATGCTCCAGCAATTGGTTCTAGCGGGCAAGTTCGACCAATGCGCCGGCGTTGTCATCGGAGAATGTGTAGATTGCGGGCCCCGTCAGTTCGAGCCTTCGATCACCTTTAACTACACGCTGGGCGAAGTACTCGACAGAGTCTTCGCTAAGGTGAAAGTCCCAGTCTTCCACGGTCTTCTCATCGGCCACACAGCCGACCAGATCACCCTGCCCGTTGGAGTAACGGCCTCGATGGACGCAGACTCGAAACAACTGATCATTGAAGAGGCAGCAGTCTCCTGAGCGCAGACCCGCACATTCCCTACGAAGCCCTCGCCCGCTATCTGTCCAACAAGATCGATTCCGACGAACGCGAAAGCATTGATCGGCACATCCAGGATTGCCCCTATTGCCGCCAGGACCTCAGCGACGCCCAAGCCTGGCGCAACGAGCACCCGGAAACTCAAGAACCGGAAGCAAAGAAGAGCCGCTGGTCCTGGCTCTTCCCCTGGCGCTAGGCCTGGAAAATATCTTTCAAGGGGACGGATACAACTTTGTCCAGGGTAGAGATCGAATCGCCGGTGACTGGATGCATGGAATCTCCCTTGCAAATCCAGGCTGTCTTCTGTTGAGGGTCTAGAATCCAGATATTCTCGACCCCCATCAAGAAGTAGTCGTGAACCCGAGTTTGAACTTTCGAGAAAGAATCGTCAGGCGAAAGTATTTCGATACAGATGTACGGAGGAGAAGTAAAAACCTGCTCTTCCGGCTCTGGCAGCCGGGTCACCGTAACGTCTGGAATTCGATACCGGTTCGAAGACACCTTGATTCTTATTTCTACAAACGAGGCAAGCCCGAGCGATTGGGAGCGATTCAAGAACCAGGCGGCAATCCGAAGTTGAACTTTGCTGTGATCCTTTTGCCCAACATTGCGCTCCTCAAGAACCCCAGCGATAAAGTCACAATCCGGCTCGTAAGTATGAGCCAGATACTCTTTGACCGTCACCAACGTTGCCGTTGCCATACCCACAGCTTAACGGTTAGCGAATGCCAATGGGAGTCGAAGCTGCCATCATGAACGCCCTTTCGATGACTGGCTTTGCGCCTCGACAAGCGCTGCGCGAATCAGATCTTCACCAGGAAGGCCAACTCTCCGGTCACCACAGTTATAGGTGCGGCACCCAAACCCAATCTGATCTGAATTCCTGGCTGAAGGCTCCACATCCAAGCCGTTTACCAGCACCGTAGGAGATCCAAGGAAACGAAACGATTCCGCCATCTTCGGGTTGGTGATGATCACTTCAAGTACTTTGTGCGCCAAACCCAAATCCTTTACGGCTTGCTTCACCCTGCTGACCGCAGGTTCGTAGTTGGGTCAGCCCTCGAAATATAGAACTTCAATCGTCATGGCTTAGATCTCCCGCGTAAAGAATATTTAGTGGCGGAAGCCAGTGGGAGTCGAACCCACCAGAGACGCGGAGCGCCTCTCACTGGTTTTGAAGACCAGGCCCAACACCGGCAAGAATTGGCTTCCGTCACAATAATTACATGCAACGCCGCACTATGCTCGCTGGCCTCACCACTTTTGCGATCTCCTCCAAGGCCCAGACCGCCCTTCCCATCATGGGCTCTGGCGAACACCGCTACGAGGCTACTCACGACTGGGCTCAACTACCCTCCACCCTCAAGTTCGGCAACACCCACGGCATCATCATCACCGAAGACCGCCGCGTCATCATCGCTCACACGGTTCACAAAACCAGCGAAAGCCCGGACGCCATCGCCATCTTCGACGACAAAGGCAAATTCATCAAGAGCTGGGGAGCAGACCTGCGCGGCGGCGCGCACGGCCTCGTCCTCCACAAAGAAGGCAACACCGAGTTCCTCTACCACTGCGACAACGTCAAAGGCTTTATCCGCAAGACCACCCTCGAAGGCGAAGTCGTCTGGGTCATGCATGCCCCCCACATCTGTGGCCTTTACAACAAAGCCAGTGAATTCAAGCCTTCGACCCTCGCCATCGCTCCCAACGGCCACATCTATGTCGCCGACGGCTACGGCAAGTTCTACATCCATCAATTCGACGAGAAGCTCCGCTGGGTGCGCAGCTTCGGCGGTTCACGCGAGCTCATGGACAAAAACAAAGACCTCGAAACCGCCAAAGGCACCACCATCTGGCCACACGCAATCGCCGTCGACACCCGCGGCAAAAAGCCGCTGCTCATGGTGGGTGAGCGCGGTGCCAACAGCCGCGTACAATACTTCACTCTCGACGGCAAACCGCTGCACTCACTTAAGGACGGCGTCCGTTGGCCCAGCACCTTCGACTTTCACAAAGGCACAATGCTGATGCCTGACCTCAAAGCCGTTGTCACCCTCTTCGACCAGAACAACAAGCCCATCGTTCAACTTGGTGACGGTCGCCAGCCAGACGGCAAAACCTACGAAGGCCTGCGCACGCTTGACCGCGATGCCTTCACTCCCGGCAAGTTCATCGCCCCGCATGCCGCCAGCTTTGATCCTGATGGCAACATCTTCGTCGCCGAATGGGTAGAAGTCGGCCGCATCACCAAGCTCCGTAAAGTGTCTTAGCTGCCGTAGCTGCCTTTGATCCCAAGCGCTTCGGCATTTGCCTTCATCGCGTCTATACAGAGCTGGATATGAGCCTCGAGGTCGACGCCCATCTCGGCCGCCCCTTTGGTGATGTCGTCACGATTGACGGCGCGCGCGAACCCTTTATCTTTCATCTTCTTGAGAACGCCCTTCGGCTCTACTTCAAAGATGCTTTTAGTCGGCTTCACATAGGCAGCTGCTGTTAGAAAACCGGCCAGTTCATCGCAGGCAAAGAGCGCCTTCTCCATCATCGAATCTCGCGTCACACCAGTAAAATCAGCGTGCGAAAGAATCGCTCGCCGAATCTCGGCACTTACTCCACGCTCAATAAGAATCGCCTCACCCAGTGTGGGATGGTCTGGCAGATTGGGATGGATCTCCCAATCGAAGTCATGCAGAATACCTGTGACGGCCCACAACTCTGGATCCCCACCATAGTGCCGCGCATAAGCCTCCATGCAAGTGCCCACGCCCAGCATGTGCCGCCGCAATCCATCACTCTGTACAAACTCACAAACAATGGCAAAAGCTTCTTCTTTGGTCATAAAGAAGCTAGTGTATCCACCCACTCCTGAGGCACATTCACATTGCCCTCAAAACCACGGCCCAAGAAAAGCTTCGGCTTGATAGCGCCGTGATAATCTGACCCACCAGACCGGGCCAATCCATAGCGCTGCACCAGCACTTCGTAACGAGCCCGCGCCACCTCATCGTGATCTGAATGCATCACCTCAAGCCCCAACAAACCCGCTTCCACCTGTTCACGAATAAACGCTTCCTCGACATCCACATCCTTCATGCCCAATCGAATCGGATGCGCCAGCACAGGCACTCCACCATACTCCCGTACCTTGCGTACAGCATCCGGGGTCTTGGGGTCTTCCATCATCACAAAACCGGGAGCATCCTCTCCGATATAGCGATCAAAGGCCTCTGGAATGCTCTTCACGTACCCTTTCGCGATTAGCGCCTTGGCAAAGTGCACGCGCCCTGTAATCGTCCGGCCCAGCGCCTCGGCCTCAGCCAGTTCAATCGCGACCCCAAGCCTTTGCAATCGCTCCGCCAGCCGCCGGTTCCGCTCGCGTCGATATTCCTGCATCTCCACCAACCAACTCATAAATGCAGCGGGAGCCGTGCCGTTAAACCAATAAGCGAGCAGATGAACATTGCGATTGCGAGCCTTCGTACTGATCTCAACTCCCCGCACAAGGCGAATCCCTAGTTCCTGTGCTCTCGGCACCGCTTGCTCATGGGCGCTAAAGGTATCGTGATCGGTAATGGCGATCGTCTTCAGTCCAGCCGCAGCGGCCTTATCAATCAATTCCGCAGGCGCATCCGTCCCGTCGCTCTCAAAGGTATGTGTATGAAGGTCGACCAAACTTCAGGATAGCCGCATCTCTAGTTGGGAGTCGACGCTATGGAATCAAACTCAAACAATTCGCCCGCTAGCTTCACGGTTAGTTTGCCCGCGCCAAGGCCCTTCTTTTCGACACTATAGAAGACCGCGCCATCAGTGGATTCCCCAGCTATTAACTTCGTCTTAACAAAGGCAATCGCACTTGTCGCAGCAGCCGCCTTCAGACGCGCTCCGCCAAATTCTCCAATCGCACTCTGCCGCCGCTGCTCATACCCGTTGTTCGATTGCATCCGCTGCAAACCATAAAGCCCCACCTCATAAGTGCCAACCAGCTTGATCACGTCGTCCCGGTTCGCCTTATCGAGCATCCGCTTCACTACTTGTCGCGCGGGCAGCGCCTTCTCGCTCGTCCCGTCCTGGCGGCGAAAGATAAATTCTTCCGGGTCTACCGTCGTGATGTATTTCGACCCGTTGGAGACCGCCACCTGCAAGACCGCAAAGTCTTTGAGATTCGATGGCAGGCTCGCAAACATCACCGTTACCCCGCTCTTGGTGAGCGTCTGGTACTTCAACCCGTTCGATTCAAATTCGATCACCTGCGCCTGCCCGCAAACAAGCACCAAAAATAACCCGGCAATCCACACAGCCATCGATCTCACAACCTAATCGTATTCCTTAGCTCTTGGGCATCTTTGCCAATTCAGCGCGAACTACCTGATTATCCGGATGTTCTGCGGCAAAAGCCTCGAGCAACTGCCGGCTTTCCTTCAGCCGTTTATCCTTCTGATAAATACTCGCCAGCATCATCTGCGCAAAGGGCTTCAGGTACTTCCCGTCTCGTGCACACTTCTCCATCAACTCAAGGCCCTTTTTCTTGTCGCCCGTAGCCTGTTCAATCTTCATCAGCCAACGGATCACAAAGGGAACACTCCCAATCAGATACTCGCTAAACCCCCGCGTAAACCAGGCATCCTGCAGGCTCGGATCAATCGCCTGCAACCGCAGTGCATACTCTTGGCTCGTCTTGGCCGCATAATAGCTGTCCTTGTATCGCTTCTCAACCAAGGCGGAAAAATCCCGCTCGGCCCCTGTCGCAATCAGCAAAGCCAGCAGTGCGTTCGTATCCTTGTCGTTCTTCTTAAGCGCCTCGGCACCAGTCGACTTCGCACGATTGAGCGCCTCTTCAAAGCTATGCTTGGCCTCAACTCCAATCTGCTTAGCCTGCTCGCCTTGCACCTTCTCTTCCTTGAACATGTCTTTGTTGAAGACCTGAAGCCGGTTCATTTCACTAAACAGATATGTAGCGGCCAGCGATGCATAGCCCATAGGGTCGCTCGCATTCTTGGCCGAATACGCCCGTGCCGTATTCAAGCTCTCTTCAAACTGAAAGCTGTACAAACGGTTAAAAGCCCGCTCGACGCTCACTTCGGTCGCATTCAGCAAAGCACTAACAACAAGGAAAAGGGTAATTCTGATCATTTGATTTTTAGTTTTAATTTCTCTAGTTCTTTCTTGAAGAGAGGATTCTCAGGAAAATCCCTGCTCAATTCGGCAAGCCGCATTTCAGCTTGCAACGGTCTTTTCTCGCGCAGGTCGATGGTAGCCAGTATTATTTTCGCAAAGGGCCCCAGGTATCTACCCCGCTCGACCACACTTTTCAGACGTTCTACAGCTAACGCTTTGTTACCCTCGGCATCTTCGAAGCGCACAAACCACTTCACAAAGAACGGGACGCTCCCGAGCAGGTATTCGGTTAAGCCAGTTGTCAGATGCGCGTCAACGAAACCAGGATCCAGTTTCAGCAGCTTGACTGCATATGAGTGCGATTCCCTGGCATAGCTCAAGCTCCCCAATTGGCGCTTCTCAATCAAGCCCATGTAGTCGGTAATCAGCCCTGCATCGAGACACAGCGCAAACAAAGCGTTTTTGTCATTGGCATTGGAAGACAGTTGCGTGCGAGCCAGCATTTTTGACTGTTCCACCGCAGACATAAAACGCTGCTTCAACTTCTCATCCGGCTTCAATTCTTTTTTGTCCGTCAAGCGCTTATTGCTGGCGAAAAATTCGCTCTCAAGGATAGACAATCGATCAAGTTCCCGAAACAGCAACGACGCCGCCCGAAACGAAGGGCCCAGCGGGTCGTTTGGGTGTTCGGCAACGTATGCGTCCATCTCGCGATCCGCACTGCCAAAATCGAAGTTGTACATGCGATTGAGCGCACGTTCAATTGTCGCGGCATCGACTCTAGCCGCAATCATCAATAAAATGAGAATCCTAGCTAAATAGGCGCTCATACGTCTCGCGCGTCCTCTCTTGCAACTCACTCAAATCCTGTTCCAGATTCTGGTGCGATCTCCGGTTCGGCAACCAGCGATCCAGCAGCGCACTCAAGGCTTCCCGCGCCGCGGGAGCATCAGGCAGTGAATTACCGCTCTGCCCGGAATAGAGCCGCATCCCGTGATCGATCGCGCGGAAGATGGTCGCCGCCTCGCCCAGAAACGATGCGTCCTCTTGTTCGAGATGGCCCATTTGTTCCACAACTTCAATTCGCTCCAATGTATTCAGCACTTTGAAAAAAATACCTGCGCTTTTCAGTCGCAAATACAAAAGCAGGAAGTCGATGTCGTAAAAACCGCCTCGGCCTGCTTTGAGCGGACTCGATTTGCCCTGCTCTTTCTCCAGACGCGTGCGCATGTCGCTCAGTTGCTTTTTTGAACGATGGGATTGGCCGTAACGCCGCCAGTCTACTTTTTGCAGCTCTGTAAGAAACCGCGTCGCACGGTCGGCGTTTCCCGCCACCGCACGTGCCTTCATATAGGCTATGCCCTCCCAGGCCTCGGCATGCTGGGCAAAATACTCCATATACGTCGATTCCAGTTGCACCAGGTCGCCCTCACGGCCATAGGGCCGCAACCGCGCATCCACCGTAAAGATCACACCATCACCGGTATAGGCGGTAAGGATTTCAATCATCCGCGCCGCGACGCGTGTCCAGAACTCCATTGCCTCTGCCGCTTCATTCGGCAGGATGAAAACAAGGTCGGCGTCACTGGCCAGATCGAATTCGCGCAAGCCCAGCCGGCCGAGCGCCACCACCATCATCGGGGTTGAGAGATCCTGGTCTCCCTTCCCCACATCCTGAATCGCTACCTGATAGCAATGGCCGATGATCGAATCCGCCAAATCGCTATTTGCCGCCAGCGTCTCAAACACAGGCCGGGCCAACAACAAACTTTCACACTGCAACCGGAAGAGCTGGTGCCGGTAAGCCTTTCTCAGGCTCGGCGCGCTGTCCCAAGATTCCAAGGTCACAGCCCCGGCGCGAAGCCCACGCAAATCCTCAAGCCAATCAGGCTGACGGATCAACTCATCGGTGAGAAACGGGCTTAGCGCCGTCAGTTCCCGCAGATCAGCCATCAATTGCTCATCATGATAGAAATCGCCCCAACGTCCCTCAAGCTGCTCGTAAAGCCGCTCCCACTGCGCCCGGTGCTGGTGATTTGGCACACTCCGCGTGGCTGGCATCTCGATTGCCGACATCGCTGCATGCCCATAAACCACGCGCGAGTAGATCGCCTCTACCCCGCCCAGGTGCTCCTTCAATTTCTCAATCAGGCGGGACCCTGAATTCTCCACACCCAATTGCAGCGCCGGCATCCTGCGCGACAAGTCTTCGATTTCCTCAAAGCTTTCCGGCAGGCAATGCGTCTGCCTGTCTTCCATCACCTGCAGACGGTGCTCGAGATGACGCAAAAACTCATAGGCCTCGATCAGGGCAAAGTACTCCGATGACGAGATCAGCCCTTTGTCGTGCAACCGGGCCAGAGCGATCATCGTGCTTGTCGTACGCACCCAGGCCTCACGTCCACCATGAAGCCGCTGCAGGCACTGCACCAGAAACTCGATATCCCGAATCCCGCCCCGCGTCAGCTTTACATCGATCGCGCCACCATTCAGCTTCCGGTTCGACAGCTTCTCATTCCAGCGCACACGCGTTTCGCTTACAGCTTCAATCGCAGAAAAGTCTGTCGTTGTCCGGTAGGTCAATGGCTCGACAAACTCAATCAACCGCTGGCCCGTCTCTCGCTCACCAGCACAAAGCCGCGCCTTGATCATCATCTGCAATTCCCAATCGCGCGCCCTCACCCGGTAATACTCCTTGGCCGCCTCAAGCGAAAGGGCAATCTCCCCCAGGCTCCCCTCTGGCCTCAGCCGCAAATCTACCCGGTAGCAAATACCTTCTGCCGTATACGCGCCCAGAAAATGCGTTTGCCGCTGCGCCAGCTTCTCGAAAAACTCTTTGTTGCTTAGCCCTGCTGCACCATCAGCTTGTCCACGCCCCGCGTACACGTACATCAGATCGATGTCTGAGCTGTAATTCAACTCATTTCCGCCCAGCTTTCCCAACGCCAGAATGCTGCACCCGCAAACACTCCCGTCCTCCAGATGAGGTACACCGTAGAGCGACTCTGCCTCAGCACGAATCTTCTCGTAACTCCACCCAAGAATCGCATCTGCCAGTGCCGAAACTTCTGCAGTAGTCTGCGCCAGCGTTGCATGCCCCAAAACATCGCGCAACAGAATCCGGGTCAGGCACCGCCGCCGAAACGCAGCCGCTGCCAAATTCTGGAAGGGCAATAAATCGAGCATCGCCCGAAAATCGTGGTCATAGAAATCCCGCTCAAGCGTCAGACTTTCCAGCCAATCCGGGTGTTGCCGCACCTCTTCAAAAAGGACGCGGCTGTGCAGTTTCAGGATTTCTTCGTGCGGACGCAGCAAGGGTTAGACGACCTGGGCCAAAAGTGTAATGTTATCACCAGAAAAGAGCGGCCCGGCCTTGAGCACGCGTGCATACCAGCCGCCTCGCCCCTCCAGCTTCAATAGTTTTTGAATTTTCCCAATCCCCTCTTCGTTGTAAACGTCCAGCGTCCGGCAGGGCTCTCGCAGCTTCGTCAGTTCAATCTCACAAAGCGACCCCAATCGGTACTGCTGCCCAGCCTGCATCCGTCGATAGTCAAGCCCCGCCGTCGTCAGGTTCTCTCCCAACGCGCCGGCAAAAATCCGGTACCCGAGCGTATTTAACTCATCCACCACTTCTTGGCCAATCAGCAGCAAAGCCTGCTTCGGCCCCCCGTGATATTTCGGGTTCCGCCATGAATCCCCGTCGAGTCCGCGTGGCGTGAGGCTCCCCGACAGAACAGCCCGCTTGGGGATTCCGCCGGGTGAGATATTGATCTGGCTTATTTCTC
>ENA-ORBV01002091-ORBV01002091.1-microbial-mat-metagenome-genome-assembly--contig:-NODE-2091-length-42956-cov-5.962639_pt1 | contig 42956 bp, 32 predicted proteins | sample MGYA00237777_ERZ505514 | MGnify/ENA primary metagenome ERZ505514 (study PRJEB26160, sample SAMN06269048) | microbial mat metagenome | isolation source: Oligotrophic lake microbial mat | place... | reverse complement strand
GATCACGGCTCGCCCGACTAGTGCAACAAGTTTCATTGGCTCCGCTCCCTTTTCATTTTATCACCACCTTATATCGACGAATGGCGCCGCCGATGTTTCGAGTTGAACTGCAGAAGCCCATCGCAAACCTATAGCTGACAGAAAATGTTGACCATCGATTTGTCATCGCGACGGTATTCTGCACGTGGCCTAAAATGCTGCTCGCTTACATGCAAAGAATAGACCTCTGAAAGTTTCAACAACTTCCATCCCATTCGCGCACCGCTTTCGCTACCGCCAGAAACCTGAAAGCAGCGCAGCATCGCGTCTCCACTCTTGTCGCGCCCATGAGCGTAAGGCTCAACAACCCGAGCGTATCCGTTGTATCGAAGTTCAATCGTGCTTAGTGATGCGATTGCTTTGCATATTGCAGAGTTCATGCTGACTCATCCGTCGAATCATCGTCCGATTTCACTATTTCCGATGCTAGCCGACTTTCGTATTGATGACCACAGTTAGTGCAGACGCGAATTCGACCCACTTTCGCATCTCGCACGAGCTGGCGTTTTTTGTGCTCTGTTTCCCAACAGCGAAGACAAAACGCCACTCCAAACGGCGCCCCGGAATCGTCCGAATCGTAGTACGCGTCATATCGACGTACGAGATTGCCTTTTGATTGAAACGCGTCCTCGAGTTCTACGATTCGCTTGTCCTTCGCTGCAATTGTTTCTTGCACGTCCACCAACTCTAACTTTGCGTCGGCAAGGGCGCCCACTAAATCGGCGACCTTATGCTTTAGCTCTGCGCGTTCAAGTGAGAAATCACTCTCGCGCAAAAAACGAGCTATGTCTGTCGCGGTTTTTATGCTGCCAAGAACAGCCGAAACTGCAGTGAGATCAGGCATCGCAACTCCTAAGCCGGACGAGCCGGAACCAAACAGGTCAATCCAAGACACGAAAACGCCTCGGTGATGCGCGAAATTTTTGAGTTCTCAACCGATTTGAACTCTCGCAGATGTTCCAAGGTTGCCTTGGTTTTATACAGAATCTCAATGGATTCAAGGCGTTCAGCCTCATCAAATTGAACCACATCGTTACCTCGGATGCCACACAATGCTTCGCAAAATTTGTGAAGACTCAACTTGTTAGTGACTGGCGCAGCTCCCGCTCGACGTAGCGCTTAAGGGCGCCATCGACCATGAAATTGGAAAGTGCGAGTTTCATATTTCATGGTTACTTCGATGAGGATGGCCGCTGCGCCAAAAGCCTCATCCAAGCCGAACGTAACACGACACGGCACTACCGACCCATCGTCGGACCAAACAACGCTTGCCAGGCTTGCCTGGGCGGCTCGATCCGCATGACGGTCCGTATCCCTTTCGGGTGTTTCCATCGCAGCACGCGCTTGTCACCGGTCACAAACAAGTCCATGTCGGCTGCAACGGCGGCTGCCACCAATCGCGCATCGTTGTCCCCTGCCGGCTCGACGACGTCGTCAATCAGCTCCGCCGCCTGCCACACTGCATCAAACAAGTCGCGGGACTGCGGTGCCTGGGGGAACTTGCGTTGCAACACCTCGTGCGCTTCGCCGCGAACCAGATGGCTGCTGTACAGCCAACCGCGTGTCGCGCATTGCTGAAGAATCTCGTCGCACAATCCTGAAAACACCGTGGCCGACAACCAGACATTGGTGTCAAGAAATACCCTCACGACACGTCTTCGAGGATGTCGTCTTCCGTCAGCCAGCCGGCTGCTCGCGCCAGCGGCGCCAACTGCTCTTGACTTTGGCGCAAAGCCTCGCGCAGCTGGTAGGCACGCAGCGCGTCACGCACCAGTTCGCTGCGCGATTTACCGGTGCTGACACACAGCGATTCCAGGTTTTGCGCCTCGATATCGGACAGTCGTACGTTGATGGTGGTCTGCATGGCGCCTCCTAGTTGTATCACATTGTATTACAAATGCAACCAACTGTCGGGGCTCTGATGCCGCCTTCAGCGACGCGATTGCCAACCATGCAACCAACTGGCTGCCCCCGCCGGAGCCACCAACGCGCGAGCTTCCCGGCGAGCCAGTGGTGTCGAACACCATGCCGGCCGCGATCGCGGCCGCCGAGCCTGTGCTCGACCATATTGGGAAATCAGAACATCTCCAAGCGATGGGCCAAGGGCAGTACCAATGGCCGACATCGTTCCCAGCAGTCCCATGGCGCTTTCAGTCCTGCGGCTGTCACGTCGAAGGTCAGGCAAAACCCTGAGCCACCCATGCGGCACGCCGGCGTAGTATGTGGCGATGACAATGAGCACAGCGGGACAAGACACGCGGTCCCGATCCATACCCAGCCGCGCGGCCGCGCCGCAGACGAATAGCGCGAGGGCGATGCCTACGATGAATTCCTTGTCTCACCGAGCTGATTGAAGATGGGCACCTGGGCGTCTATCGGATGGAGCTGGAGCATGGCTTTGCACCTTTCTGGGTGAACGACGGGAGGGTAGGAGAGGCACTACCGGAAAACGCGCTGCAACAGTCTTTGCAGCACATCAGGCAGTTCCGACGAGGGCCAACAGGCTGTTTGTCATCGCGTTGATGCACATGAAAGTCAACGCTCAGGTATCCGGGCACCAGCGCTGCACCGCCTCCGCTGTGTCGAACGGCCCAGTGTTGAAACAGATGCGAGCCTGCGGGGCATGTTCATGGACCACGTTGAGCACTTTCTCGAACAGGAGAAAGTTTTTGCCGATCGTGCGCACACCGGCACCGATCACGACGCAGTCATAGCGGGTCTTCTGGAGAGTCGCTCGGATCACGTCCTCTGCGGTTTCACCAAAATCGGTCAGGCACAGCTTGGCGTCGTAACCCAAGGCGTTCAATGCGGCGATGTCCCGGTCCAACCCGCCTTGAACCTTCTCGGCCGTCATGCCGGGAAAGGCAGCGTAGGCCGGATCTGCGAAGTCGATGAGCTGCGGCTGAAGGCCGACTGATAAAACAGATTTATTTGAAGTCATGGTGTTTCTCTGGGTGGTTGTGTAAGGTTGTAGAAGGTTGCGGAAGGTGTGAAGCACCGGTTGGTCCACTACGCCCGGGCTTGCACGCTGTCTCTCGGCGGCACCTCGCCGCTTGTCAGCCTTCCGGGTGCGCCGACGTGGAGCACCATCTTGCCACGCGCCTTGCCAGCCTCACCCAGGCGGTGTGCCTGCGCCGCGTCGGCCAGCGCGAACTCCTGGCCGACGACGATACGCAAGCGCCCGTCGTCCACCCGCTCGGCTAGTTGCGCCAGCACTTCGCCACGCGGCGATGAGAAGATGAAGGCCGCACGCACGCCCGCTGCGGCAGCGCGTTCGGGCGGCGGCGGCATCGTGGTCGCAACGAGAATGCCACCTCGGCGCAAGGTGCCCCAAGACGCTTGCTGTGTGGGCCCACCCAGCGTGTCGAGCACGATGTCGATGTCGCGTGCGACTTGTTCGAAGCGCTGCGTGCGGTAGTCGATCACCTCATCGGCGCCAAGGCTGCGCACCAAGGCCACGCCGTCGCCGCTGGCGGTGGCGATGACATGGGCGCCATGCTCCTTGGCCAGTTGCACGGCGCTCGTGCCGAGCGCACCGGCGCCGCCGTGGATCAGCACGCGCTGACCGCGTTCGACCTTGGCAGTCTCGATCAAGGCGGTCCAGGCTGCCTGGCCTGCCATGGGCAGTGCCGCAGCGGTGGCGAACGAGGCCGTGCGCGGCTTCTTGGCCACCTGGCTCGCGTCCACTGCCACGTACTCGGCATAGGCGCCGCCGCGCGCGAACTCTGCGTAAAAAAAGACCTCGTCGCCGAGTTCGAACCCGGTCACCGAGCCACCGACGGCGGCAACGGTGCCTGCTGCATCCGAGCCGAGCGTCATCGGGAAACTCTTTGGTATTTGCGCAGCCATGGCGCCCGCGCGCATCTTCCAGTCGATCGGGTTGATACCGGCCGCGACCACGCGCACCAGCAGGTCGCCTGCGCCGCAGGCGGGTACTGGCGCGTCTTCGAGCTGCATCAACTCGGGCCCGCCGTAGGCGTGGATGCGGATGGCTTTCATTGGGGATGTCCTGGTTGGGGTTTGCACGGTTGGGATCAGATTCATAGCTGCCCGAAACCCATGCGCGACAGCAAGCCGTCGCGCCGGATGAACTGGTGGTAAAGCGCCGCCGCAATAGGCAAGCCGATCACCAGCATCAACAACGTGGCGACGATGCCATGCATGGCGCGCGGTGGCAGCGCATCGAAGTTCACCGGCAGGCTGCCCATACCGCCGAACACGATGCCTGGCAGGCCGGCTAGCACTGACATCGCCGCACCGCTGCCGGCCATCAGCAGGACCAGCAGGTATAAGCCCCAGTGCGTGGCGGGTGCGAGTCGGTGGAGCAATGCGTTGCCGGTGGTCGCCGGTGCAGGGTGATCGGTCTTCAGGCGCACGAGCAGCCGCATCAGCGTCAGGGCCAGCAGCCAGTGCAGTGCGACCATCGCCCGGTGGTATCGCTTCGGTTGCATCGCAGCTCTTTCATTTGACCAGTGAAGCGCATTGTGCGGTGCGCCTTGCCTCAACGGAAGCAGCGGGGATGGAGAGGACCTTTCCATTCGTGGCATAGTCTGCTGCGCCATGAATGATCTCTCGGTGCTATACGACATGACACTCTTCGTCGAGGTGGCACGCACGGGCAACTTCAGTCGTGCCAGCACCAGTCTGGGTGTGCCCGGTGCCACGCTGTCGCGGCGTATTGCCGCGATGGAACGCCGATTCGGTGTGCGCTTGTTCGACCGCACCACGCGCCGGGTCGCGTTGACCGACGCGGGCCGGCGCTACTTCGAGCGTTGCGATGCTCTTGTCGACCAGGCCCGCCTGGCACAAGACACGCTGCGCGACGCCGCCGAGGGCCTGACGGGTCACGTGCGGGTGTCGATGCCGGTCGACATGGGCGTCCACCATGTCGGGGCATTGCTACCGGAATTTGCGCGCCGCTACCCGGGCATCAGCTTCGAGCTCGATCTGTCCCCAGGCAACCGCGACCTGGTCGGTGAGCATGTCGATGTGGCCATCCGTATCGGCGCCGTGAAAGGTGATCAATTGATTGTGCGCCGCCTCGGCTCGGTCGAGATGCTGCTGTTCGCGGCGCCCTCCTACCTGGAACGGCAGGGCGAGCCGCAGCAGCCCGCCGATCTGGTCGCGCATGAATGCATCACCCTGCCCGTGCCGCAGCGCCAGCCGCGTTGGACCCTGACGCGGGATGCCTGCGTCATGGAGGTCACGGTGCGCGGGCGCTTCGCGCTCAACAACCTGGGCTTGATGCGTGTGCTGGCCGAGCGCGGGCTGGGCATTGCGGTGCTGTCGCATGCACTCGCGCGCGAAGCGGTCAACGCGGGGCGACTGGTGCCCGTGCTGCAAGGGTGGACTTTGCCGCCGTTACCAGTACATGCTGTGATGTCATCGCGACTGCAGCCGGCCAGTGTGCGGGCCTTTGTCGATTTCCTGGCGGCGCGCCTGTCTTTGGTTTGACCGGCATTGCTGTCGATGTGGCGTTGCGTGTTACCACACAAGTGCGTGGAGGTAACCGGGCGCTTTGGCTCGGCGTAGCGGGCGTTCATTTCAGCGAACATATTGTCAGCGGCAATCGCCGGGCCGCTCTCAATGCCTTCCTGTAACGCCGTTCGCAGATCGGCATTGCGGCGTTCGAGCATCGACTCATAAACTTCGGGCGAGAGCAAGTAGGCAGCCGGCCGGTTGTGGTTGAGCACGGCAACAGGCTCGTTACCGGCCTGTTCGATGACGTCGCTGGGGCTGCGTTTGAGTTCGGTGATGCTGACGGAACGGGTGGCGAGAACTTGCTCAATGACGGCCTCGTCAGGGCCTGGGTGTTGTTGTCTGGATAGGGTGCTGTGTTGGGGATCACGCACTTTGCCAAAAGTGGGCAAGGTCAAGACCCCAGCCAGCGGGTTGTCGGTAGTGTGGCGTTTACTTGTCAATCGCTCCGCAGCTTCCGGCTCATTTCCCTGCGTGGCGGCGCCTGCCGGCTTCAACGGGCGATGGCGTAGCGGACCCGTGCAGGGTCACGGCCCGTTCAGATGCCCGGTCTTCACCAGGATCAGACAGCCGTCGCGGCTGAAAGGCTGGTGCTGGCTCAGGTGCGGACTGCGGATCCAGTGACCGGCGGGGTAGTCGCCGAATTCGTCGGAGAACACGCCCTCGAGCACGACGATCTCCTCGCCGCCGTAGTGGCGATGGGGTTGGAATCGGGTGCCTGGCGCCCAGCGCACCAATGCGGTGTGGTTGGTGCCGACGGTGGCCAGCGGCAACACGGTCAGGCCGGCAGCGATACCCGGATGCCACTGCGCATGGCGGGTGTCGACGGCGCACTGCAAGGTGTCGCCGGGGTGCATGTACCGCAGCTTGACGAACAGCGTGCAGCCATTGGTCGCATAGGGCGCATGACTTGTGCCGGGCGGGTTTCGGAGGTAACTGCCGGGCCCGTAGTCGCCACTGGCGTCGCTGAACGTACCCTCAAGAACGAAGATCTCCTCGCCCAGGTCGTGCCGGTGGGCGTCAAAGCGTGCGCCCCGCGCGTAGCGCACCACTGAGGTGGCCCGCGCCACCTCGCCCCCGTCGCGCTCGAGCATACGCCGATGCACCTGCGCAGACGGCGAAGACTGCCAGGGCAGTAGCGTGCTGTCGATGACACAGCGCTGCGTCCAGTCGGCGTTGAGCCCGATGTCGTTCATCGTGCAAGCCCGACGGCGGCCAGCAGGCATGACGCGGTCGCCACCAAGGTGAGCGGCAATCGCAAGCTCAACCAGTACTGCACCTTGAAATCCCCATAAGTCGCGCGATCAATGGCCAGGCAAAGACACAGCAACACCGCCAGCAACACCAGGCCCACCCATGGGACGAGCAGCAATGCGAGCCAGGCCAGCAGCGAAGGAACCACGCCCCAGATAAAGTGGAACATCGCCGCGTCGTCCCTCGGGTTTCGCATCGCCAGGCCCCAGTGAATCGCGCCCAGGAAGCTGGCAATAGTCGCGCCATAGGCCGTCAGCGCAAATGCGGCCACAGCACGGTCTGCGGCGGGCATCAGCCAAACCATAGCCGTAGCGACCACGAACGGAACCAAGCCGGCATAACCCAGCCATCGTGCGGATGACGGCAACGGATGGACGACTGAGGGGTTCATGGCAATGGTGGCAAATTCGGCATCGGGCTCGGAACACCCGGGTGCCGGGCTGGGGAACGCCGGTTGTGAAAGCATGGCGCTCTACCGAATTCTCAGGTAATCCGGTTGACGCTGCGTATTGGTGGGCTTTTGCCAATCCGGTTTTTTTAAACGGCATGTTGTCGCCAGTCGCTGCGTGTCGTCTCGATCAGCCCAGGTTGTTGCGCCGCCATGAACAACGCGCAGATGGCGAGGTCAGGGCTGGGCCGAGCCTGGTTGATGCTGCCGATGGAGGCGGCCCGGCAAAAACGTCTTTGCGCCATGTCCGGCACGACGGCTTGCCTATGGGCTGCGGCACTGCGCCACACCTCATTTGTCGTCGGGAACAGGCCTTGCCTGCAGGAGGCCCTCAACTGTCGACTTGATCTGTTGTTGCTGCTCGCCGCTTTGCTGGCTCGCCGCCCCGCCCGGCGTCGACCCGGCAAATCCCGCGCCATCACGGGCAACCAGCTGTTTCTTCGCGAGAAGGCCGACGACCGCCAGCACGATCAACAGACTCACCATGCCAAGAATCACCCGCATCACCACCTCCAGAGTGTGAACACAAAGCAAAGACCTCCAACCACTCTCGTGCGAAGTCCTGGCAAAGAAAAACCCCGCAGCGCGGGGTTTTTCAGTTGGCGCTAAACCGTATTAACGGATCACAGCCAGTTCGGTACGCTTGCCACCTTTGTAGGTCATCAGGGTCAGCGCGCCATTCTTGATGTCACCCTTTTCGTCGAACGCAATGTTGCCAGTCACCCCCTTGTAATCCGTCTTCTTGAGCTCAGGCAGGTATTTGGCAGGATCAGCCGAATCGGCCTTCACCATTGCCGCAACCATCACGTTGAGCGCGTCATAGACATAAGGGGCATACACCTGAACATCTGCATTGAACTTGGCCTTGAAGTCGGCGCGGAACTTTTCCATGCCCGCTTTCTGCTCACCTTCAACACCACCAGCCTCCGCACAGAAAACCATGTCGTCCTTCATGGCTTCGCCAGCCAGCTTGGGCAACTCGCCTGAGCAAATGCCGTCACCACCCATGAATTTGGCCTTGATACCCAACTGCACCATCTGCTTGATCATCGGGCCGGCAACAGCGTCCATGCCGCCGAAGAACACGACGTCGACTTTCTTGCCCTTGAGCGTGGTCAGGATGGCGTTGAAGTCTGTAGCCTTGTCGGTCGTGAACTCATGACCAGCGATCGTACCGCCAGCGGCTTCAACAGCTTTCTTGAACTCGTCAGCAACACCCTGACCATAGGCTGTGCGGTCGTCGATGACGCCGATGGACTTGCCCTTGAGCGTGTTGACGGCATATTTACCCAGCGTGCTGCCCAGGTGCACGTCGTCAGCCACGACACGGAACACGCCCTTGAATCCCTGGCGGGTGTACTTGGGGTTGGTTGCAGAAGGGGAGATTTGCGGAATGCCAGCCGCGTCGTAGATGGCCGAGGCAGGAATGGTGGTGCCGGAGTTCAGGTGACCGATAACCCCGTTGACCTTGGCGTCGACCAGCTTGGTGGCGACAGCGGTACCCTGCTTCGGATCGCCTGCGTCGTCTTCCGGCAACAATTCAATTGTCATCTTCTTGCCGCCGATCATCACGCCCTTGGCGTTGAGTTCCTCAACCGCCATGCGCGCACCGTTCTCGTTGTCCTTGCCCAGGTGAGCAATCGCACCACTGGTCGGGCCAACGTGACCGATCTTGATGACGTCAGACGCTGCTGTTGGAGCGGGAGCGGGAGCTGGCGCAGGCGCTGCTGCAGGCGCCGGTGCCGCGACCGGCGCCGGCTCTTCCTTCTTGCCGCAAGCAACCATCAAAGCGGCGGCCGCGCACAACGTCAAAGTGGTACGAAAATTCATTTGCATAAAAACTCCAAGGGGGGTTTGATCAGTTGAAAGAGAAATCCCTATCTCAACAACCCGCGAGGATAACGCATTTTCACCCTGTGCACCACCAGGGTTCTCCCCGATCCTGGGGGCTTCAAAAGCAAAAAAACAACGCCGGCGCTTGGCTGAAAACGACCATCATTGCGTTGCCGGAACCGCTGGCTCAGACGGATCATCGGTCAGCACATTGTCGACCGCATCCCTGACCAACAAGGACAATTCCACCCGCAATCGATCGGATATTGCCTCTAGGGACTGGCGGACCATTTCCTCCATTTCCTGGCGCAGCCGCTCGGCAATGAAATCGATCTGCTCCAGCATGGCGGCGGCCACCACGTCAGGCAACCGGCGGTCCATTGCTTCTCCCAGCCGGCTGCGCAGTTGCGCGGCAAACGCCTCGCGCCGAGCTGCAGCCAGTGCCACCAGGTCTTCTGGCGGCTCCGGCGGCGCCACCGGAGCCAGTATCACTTCGGTCAAGGTTGGCAAGAAACGCGGAAAACCTCGCGCGCCGGTGACCATCAGTCAGCCCCCTTGCGGGCGAGGTCGTGGCGGACGATCGAATAACCTCGATCCTCATAGTGTTTCCAGCGCCGGCGCGACATGGACCGATCCTGGACCCCATCGCCGACCACCTCGATCACCCGATTGAACCGCTCGAAACCCGCCGGCACGTCCTCGGCCAAATTTAGCAGCACGTCGTGGTGTGGCGCCGCGCTGGCGTCAACGCCAAGCACCACTGGCGACGCATTCACGATCGCGGAGTCGCTGCTGGCCAGGCAGTGCGGCACAAAATCGGTCGCGGAAAACGACCACAACGCTTTGTCCAACTCTGTCATCAGCAGTTGATCGCCGCTCACAGCCACCCTGGCACCATGCGCGACAGCCTTGCGCAGCAAGCGGCAGAGATATGCCGTCTTGTCAGGCAGGTTGAAATGGAATGCGATTTCTGTCATGGCTGGCCGTATCGTCACAGCACCGCAGGGCGCTGCAGCCTCCCATGCCACATGTCTTCACGCCCGAGGCGACTGCGGCGCCGCACTACGACTTGCGCCTGCTGCGTGCGACCGCCTTGCCAGCGGTCGCAACAGGCGGCTGGCCTGCCTGAGCCGCCAGATACTCCAGCAAAAGCGGCACCGGGCGTCCGGTCGCGCCTTTGGCGGCTCCGCCCTTCCACGCCGTGCCGGCGATGTCCAGATGGGCCCACGGAAATTTGTCGGCAAACCGCTGCAGGAACTTCGCCGCAGTGATGGCGCCCCCCGGCCGTCCTGCCACGTTGGCGACGTCGGCAAACGAGGTCTTCAGACCCTCGCCGTATTCTTCGTCAAGCGGCATGCGCCAGCACAGATCCATCGATTTTTCACCCGCTGCGTGCAACGCGTCGGCCAGATCGTCCGCACTGGCAAACATGCCGCTGCGCACGCCACCCAAGGCGATCACACAGGCGCCGGTCAAGGTGGCAATGTCGACCACCGCGCGCGGTTGCAGTCGTTCGGCGTATGTCAAGGCATCACACAGCACGAGCCGCCCTTCGGCATCGGTATTGAGGATTTCGATTGTCTGGCCACTCATGCTCGTCACGACATCGCCGGGCTTGACCGCACGCCCGTCGGGCATGTTCTCGCAACTGGGAATCAGGCCTACCACATTGACGGCTGGCTTGAGCTCCGCCAACGCCCGAAAAACACCCAGCACACTGGCAGCCCCGCTCATGTCGAACTTCATCTCGTCCATCTCTGCGGCTGGCTTGAGGGAGATGCCGCCGGTGTCGAACGTGATGCCTTTGCCCACAAGAACCGTCGGCGCCTCAGCCTTGGCCGCGCCGTCGTAACGCAACACGATAAATCGCAGTTCCTCTTCCGACCCCTTGGCCACAGCCATGAACGAGCCCATGCCCAGCTTCGCCACCTGTTTGGGTCCCAGCACCTCGCACTTGATACGCGGCAGCTTTGCCAGCTCCTTGGCCGCATCGGCAAGCATGGCCGGCGTGGCGTAGTTGGCCGGGCGGTTCGCCCATTCCTTGGCGAACTCGACACCGCGCACCGCTGCTGTGGCGTGGTCGAACTCCGACTGGCAGACGGCAACATCGGTCACGCCCACCGTGACCTGGTCAAGCGTTCGTGGTTCCGGTTTGGATTTGCTCGTCGTATAGATATAGCTGGCGTCGGCCGCCGCCATGACGGCCGAGCGCACCATCGCGCCATCGGCTTGATCCGGCATGCAGATCGCCAGCTTCTTCAGGCCGGCCGATTTGAGCGCGCCGACGGCTGCCACGACCGCCTGTCGTACCTGTTTGGGTGTGCCGGCTTCACAGCTGACTAGCACAACCCGTCTGCACATGACGCCAGGGATCTTGTACAACGCCAACATCTTGCCGCACTTGGTTTCCAGATCGCCCGCCTTGAGGGCAGCGGCCACGAGATCGGGCAAAACGCCCATGCCGGTCTTGTGCGATTGCGCGACCAACACAACCAAGGCGTCGGCCTTGTGCGTTGCCGCTCCATCGAGATCCAGCGACCGAAGTTCAAAGTTCATAATTGCGTCTTTCATTGCCATCGATGTTATTCCATTCTTCCATCCGCAAGGAAATGTCGCGCACTTTCGGGGCCACCGTCGTGGTGCTCGCGACCATCGTGATGACCGTGCTGCTGATCCGCACCGTGGGCCTGGCCTCACGCGGCAGTGTTGATCCGGGCGAGGTGATGATGGTGCTGGGATACACCGTGCTGGGTCACGCGCCCACCATCCTCACACTGAGCCTATTCGTCGCTATCGTCGCGACCTTGTCCCGGATGTACCGTGACAGCGAGATGGTCATCTGGTTCTCCAGCGGGCGCGGGCTGGGGAACCTCTTGCTGCCCTTGCTGCGTTTTTGCTGGCCGATCTGGCTCGCGATCGCCGTGCTGGCCATTTTTGTCTGGCCTTGGTCACACGAACAATCGCAGACCCTGCGCGAACGCTTCGAGCAACGCAGCGACCTGGAGCGTGTGATTCCGGGCCAGTTTCAGGAGTCGGCCAGCGGTAGCCGGGTATTTTTCATCGACAAGGACTCGATCGGCGGCAAAACAGCTGGGCAGGTTTTCATCGCCGCAACCGAGAAGGGTCGCCAGATCGTGACGTCCGCCCGGGGTGGACGGATTGAGACCATCGGAGATGACCGGTTCCTGCTTCTGTCGCAAGGCCAAAGGCTGGAGAACCGCGTCGATCAGTCGGAAATCAAGATCAGCAAGTTCGAAGAGTACGGCGTCCTGGTGGACGAAAAGGCGCAACAGGTGGTACGAGCCATTCCGCCCCGGGTGCTGTCGACCCGCGCCTTGTGGATCGGCGCGACCCCGCCGTTCCTCGGCGAGCTGTCGTGGCGTGTGGGTCTGGCGCTGTCATCCATCAATTTCGCGCTGATCGGGCTGGCTTTCTCGGCCGTCAACCCGCGAATCGGGCGCAACGGCAATCTGATGTTCTCGCTGTTCACGTTCATCGTCTACTACAACCTGGTCAATCTGGGAGCCAGCCGAATTGCGTCGAGCAGCGCCGATTTCTGGACCTTCAATCTCACCCTGCATGGCGGCGCCTTCCTGCTGGCCAGCCTGCTGCTGCTCAAACGGCACTGGAACTGGACACCGCGGTTCCTTGTGCCGCGCCGCAGCGCGCCAATACCGCACGCCACAACGCCATGAAGACGGTGCGTCGCATGATCTACGGCGAGGTGATCACCGCCGTCGCTTTCACCACACTCGCCTTCCTGGCACTGTTTTCTTTTATCGACTTCGTTGCCGAGCTCCGATGGGTCAATACGGCCGGACCACAGGGCTACCAGGTGCGCCACGCACTCGCTTTCGTGGCTACGCTGGCCGTCAGCAGCCTGTACGAACTGCTTCCGATCACGGTGCTGATCGGCTCCGTTTTCGTGATGGCCCGGATGGCACAGAACTCGGAATTCACGGTCTTGCGTACCAGCGGCCTGGACCCCTGGCGGGCGCTGCGCACCATGCTCGGTCTCGGGCTCATCTTCACGCTGGTGACGTTTGCGATCGGCGACTTCCTGGTGCCGCTGGCAGATCGCGCCGGCCAGTTTCTGCGGGCGCAGTATCTGCGTGAGATCACCGTTGGGCAGACCGGCGCCTGGCTGCGGGAAAAGCAGCCCGATCGATCGTTCTGGGTCAACGTCGGTACCCTGCAGCCGGACGGCAGCATGGGACGCATCCGCATCATCGAATACAAGTCCGACGGGCACCTGGACTCCATCACCGAGGCGGCGCGCGGAGAGTTCTCGGGTGCCGATGTCTGGCTGCTGCAGGACGTCAAACGCACCGAATTCAGCGACAAGGCTGGCGACAACGACCGTGTGAAGAGCGTGCGTCTGACCGAGTACAAATGGCCGACGTCACTGACCTCCGAAATGGCCGCGGTGGCGCTGCTCAAGCCAGATCGCATGCCTATCATCGACCTGTTCCAGTTCATGCGCCACCTCGATGCCAATGACCAGGCCTCCCAACGGTATGCGATCGAGTTCTGGCGCAAGGTGTTTTATCCGTTGAGCTGCCTGGTGATGGTCGTGCTGGCATTGCCATTTGCGTATCTGCATTTCAGGACCACCGGCATCTCCAGTTACGTATTCATCGGGGTGATGACCGGCATCAGCTTTTTTCTGCTCAACAACCTGTTTGGACACTTCGGCAATCTGCGCAACTGGTGGCCCTGGCTGGCAGCCGCAGCGCCCGGGCTGATCTATTCGGTTTTGTCACTGTCTGCCTTTACCTGGCTGGTGCTCAGACGCTGATGCAACGCGCCACAATCCTGTTCGCCCACGGATCACGCGATCCGCTGTGGAGCCGCCCGATCGACGCGGTGGCGCAGCGCATGCGTGAACTGGACCCACAGCGCCTGGTCCGCTGCGCCTACCTGGAGCTGATGCAACCCGACCTGGCCACTACGGTAGAGGAACTGGCCGGCGCTGGCGTCAGCGCGGTGACGATCGTGCCGATGTTCCTGGGCGTGGGCCGACACGCCCGGCAGGATTTGCCGGTCTTGCTGGCCGCGCTGGCCCACAGCCATCCTCAGATCGCGATCACGCTGCAACCGGCGATCGGCGAAGACGCGCGGGTGCTGGAACTCCTGGCCAGGATTGCACTGGACTGAAATCACCAGGCGTCAGCCTTGCGGCGGCCGGCGGGCATAATCGGTCGCCATGGGCAAGCAACCGACATGAATCTTCACCAGTTTCGCTTTGTGCAGGAGGCCGTCAAACGCAACCTCAACCTGACGGAGGCCGCCAAGGCACTGCACACATCCCAACCCGGCGTGTCCAAAGCCATCATCGAGCTCGAGGAAGAACTCGGCATCGAGATCTTCACGCGCCACGGCAAACGGCTCAAGCGCGTGACCGAGCCGGGCCTGCAAGTGCTCAAGAGCGTGGACCTGATCATGCGCGAGGTCGGCAATCTCAAACGTATCGGCAATGAATTCAGTGCCCAGGACAGTGGCACCCTGTCGATCGCCACAACCCACACCCAGGCCCGGTATGTGTTGCCGCCATCGGTCACCGCGCTGCGTCAGGCCTATCCGAAGGTCAATATCAGCCTGCACCAGGGTGCGCCCGACCAGGTGGCGCAGATGGTGCTGGACGAAACAGCCGATATCGGCATCGCCACCGAGTCCCTGGCGGCCTACCCTGACCTGGTCACCCTGCCCTGTTATGAATGGCAGCACATGCTGGTGCTGCCACTCGGGCATCCGCTGTGCGAGCAGGAACGCATCACGCTCGAAGACCTGGCCACCGAGCCCCTGATCACCTACCACCCTTCGTTCACCGGTCGCACCCGGATCGACCAGGCGTTCGCTACCCGCGAGCTTCACCCCCGTATCGCCCTCGAAGCCATCGATTCGGACGTCATCACGACCTATGTTCGACTGGGCATGGGGGTGGGCATCGTGGCGGAGATGGCGGTACGCGAAATCGCCAAGGAGACGGGCAACAAAGGCCTGGTCGTGCGACCGGCTGGCCACTTGTTCGGTCAAAATGTCGCCCGTGTCGCGTTCAAGCGCGGAGCCTACCTGCGCAACTTTGTGCTCAAGTTCGCCGAACTGCTCAGCGACCGTCTGGACCGCAATCTCGTCGCCCGTGCCATGTCCGGCCACGCCAGCGACTATGGAATGTGAATACCAAGCGCTGCCAGCCGCAGAAATTCCCCGCTAGACCCTTGTTTTCCGCCCATTTTTCGGACCCCGCACCATGAACCCCGCTGCTGCCCGCACGCCCGACCTCGTCACCAAACTGCCTGCGGTCGGCACGACGATATTCACCGTCATGTCGACTTTGGCGGCCGAATTGAATGCCGTCAACCTGGGACAGGGCTTCCCGGACTTTGCCTGCGACCCGCAGCTGGTCGGTGCGGTCTCGGACGCCATGGCACAGGGACTGAACCAGTATCCGCCCATGACCGGCGTTGCGGTGTTGCGCGAGGCGATCGCCAGCAAACTCACCACCTGGCACGGCCCGCAGGGCGGCAGGCGCTACGACCCGAGCAGCGAAATCACGATCACAGCGGGCGCCACACAGGCGATTTTCACGGCCATCCTGGCCGTGGTACACGCTGGCGACGAAGTCATCGTGCTCGAGCCCTGCTACGACAGCTACGTGCCCAACATCGAGCTCGCCGGGGGTGTGGCGGTGCGCGTACCGCTGACACCCGGCAGCTTTCGGCCCGACTTCGACCGCATCGGCGCGGCCATCACGGCGCGCACACGTGCCATCATGGTCAACAGCCCGCACAACCCCAGCGCCACGGTGTGGAGCGAACAGGACATGTTGCGCCTGCAGGAGTTGCTTGCGCCCACCGACATCCTGCTGATCAGTGACGAGGTGTATGAACATATGGTGTACGACGGCCAGCCGCACCACAGCGCGGCCCGTTTTCCCGGCTTGGCCGCGCGCGCGTTCATCGTGTCGAGTTTCGGCAAGACCTGCCATGTCACGGGCTGGAAGATCGGCTTCGCGGCGGCGCCGGCATCGATGACGGCGGAGTTCCGCAAAGTGCACCAATTCAACGTTTTCACCGTCAACACGCCGATGCAGTATGGCCTTGCCAACTACATGCAGAACCCGGCGCATTACCTCGACCTGCCGGCCTTTTACCAGCGCAAACGCGACCTGTTCCGCGAAGGCCTGAAAAATACGCGCTTCAAGCTGCTACCCAGTGAGGGCAGCTATTTCCAGTGTGTGGATATTTCGGAATTGGCAGTGTCCGAACGTGACCTGCCGGACGCCGAGTTCTGCCAATGGCTGACGCGCGAGGTGGGTGTCGCGGCAATTCCGCTGTCGGCGTTTTATAGCAATGGATTTGACCAGCACGTCGTGCGTTTCTGCTACGCCAAGAAGGACGAGACCCTCAACGCAGCGCTGGAGCGACTGGCGCGTTTGTGAGCGCCGCGCCAACGTGTCAGGTCGCTCGCCGACTCGACTCGCGGTGCGCAATCCAGAGCGTCGAGGCGCAGATCAGCGAGCCCCCCAGCAAGGTGAAACTGGTCGGCACGTCGCCAAAAACCAGCCAGCCCATCGCGGCCGCCCAGACCAGGTCCAGAAATTTGACCGACTGCGTCGACGAGATGTCGGCGATGGCAAAGCCACGCGTCACGGTGTAGTGGCCACCGACGCCCAGCAAGCCTGCCAGCAGGAAGCCCATCCACTGCCACAGGCCGAGCGACTGCCAGAACCACAGTGCCAATGGCAGGCTGAATGCGGTGACCGACAGCGCCTGCCAGAACACGATGACCTCCACCCGCTCGTAACGCGTCAAGGCCTTGGTCATCAGGAACGAGGCGGCAAAGACCGGACTCGAGGCCAGCATCAACAGGTTGTAAGGCCCTGCGCCACCCGACATCTGCGGACCCACGACGATCAATACCCCCGCGAACCCGATCAGCGCGGCCACCCACCGCTCCCAGCGCATCGCCTCCTTGAAGAACAGGAAGGCACCGATCATGATGAAGATCGGCCCGGTGAAACCGATCGCCGTCGTATCGGCCAACGGGATGTGCGGCAACGCGCTGAACCACATCACCAGTCCCGCCGTATGGACCGCACCACGTGAAAACTGGCCACCGACCCGTTTGGGCCAATACGCGGCTACGCCGGCGCGGGCTATCAGGGGCAGCATCACGACCACCGCCGCCAGATAACGCAGAAACTGCGCTTGCATCGGATGCAGTTGCAGCGTCAGAGAGCGCACCAGCGTATTGAGCAGGACGAACAAAAGCCCCGACAAACCGACCCACAACAATCCCCGTACGGTCGGCTCCAGGCGCTCTACCCGGCGCATGGCGAGTATGCCCCGCCGATAAGGCGCTGAACGCGAACGCGTGCGATGGTGACGTGCCACGGGGGCCATTTCAGTACCGCCCGGCCGTTCCGAAGGTACTGACGGCCCCCTCGGGGGGCAGCGAACGCAGTGAGCGTGGGGGTCGTTTCACGTCAGCTATTGATCTGTGCCCAGGCCTTGTCCAGGCGCTTGCTGCTGACCGGTTGTGGTGTACGCAGTTCCTGTGCGAAGAAACTGACACGCAACTCTTCGAGCAACCACCTGAATTCCTGCAGCCGGGCGTCGGTCACGCCTTTGCGTTCGGCCACCAGGCGCCAGAAACGGGCTTCCTGCGGACGCAATTCGGCGGTTCTGGCCTGGTCGCGCTGCGGGTCGGCTCGGACCTTGTCCAGCCGCAGCGTGATCGCCTTGAGGTAGCGCGGCAGATGCGCCAGTTGCGACCACGGCGTCTGGACGAGGAAATCCTTGGGCATCAGGCGTTGCAACTGCTGCGTCGCATCGGCCGCCGCATCGGCCGTCTGGCGGCTGTCCTTGATCTTGCGGGTTGCCTGCGCAAATTCGACCAGCACGGTTGCCGTCAGGCGGGCCACCTCATTGGCGATCAGTGTCAATCGGCCCCGGCCTTCGTCGACGCGGCGTTTGAACGCCGCCGCGTCGGTCGGCAAAGGCTCCATCACAAAAGCACGGTCCATTGCCACGTCGACAATCTGCCGGCGCAATTCCTCGGCCGTACCGAGCGGCATGAACGCGGCGCCCATCTTCTGCAGATCCGGGATGTTCTTGTCCAGGTATTTCAGCGCGTCGCGCAGTTGCAGCGCAACCAGGCGGCGCAAACCCACACGATGCCGCGCGGCCGCTACGTCGGGCTCGTCGAATACCTCGATCGACACCGCGTCGCCCTCGTCGATCAAGGCCGGGAAACCCACCAGAACCTGCCCCTTCTTGCGGATCTCCAGCAACTCGGGCAACTCGCCGAAACTCCAGTCGGTGTAGCGTGCGCCGGCGACCGACGCTGCTGCGGCAGGCGCCTCGTGCTTCACCGGCGCCAGCCGTGCGCTGGCCGGCGCCGACGCGACGGCCAGCGCGCCAGGCCCGGGCGCCACCTTGAGTGTGGCGAGCGCCTGAAAGGCACCGCGCGCCTGGCTGCCGAGATCTGCCTTGAGCGCGGCCAGGTTGCGGCCGGTGCCCATCTGCCGGCCGCTGTCGTCGAGGATCCGGAAGTTCATGAAGTGGTGCGGGCTTAGGGCGTCAAGCTTGAAATCGCCGCGCAAGATATCCAGCGACGTCGCCTCCCGCACCAGCCGCAGCAAGGCGTCGACCAGGCTGCCGCCGCCAAACACCTCGGGCGCGTTGAACTGGCCCGCAATACGGGCCGCGCTATCGGGCAAGGGCACGAATCGCGAGCGCGGTTTCTGGTGCAGGCTCTTGAGCAGGGCCAGCACCTTGTCCTTAAGCATGCCGGGCACCAGCCATTCGCAGCGGTCCTCGTTGACCTGGTTGAGCACGAACAGCGGTACGGTGACGGTCAGGCCATCGCGCGCGTCGCCGGGTTCGTGCAGATAACTGGCCTGGCAGTCGACGCCGCCCAGGCGCACCGTTCGGGGAAATGCGTTGGTCGTGATGCCAGCCGCCTCATGGCGCATCAGTTCGTCGCGGGTCAGAGTCAGCAGACCAGGACGCTCGCGCACGGCCTGCCGGTACCAGGATTCACAGGCGTGACCGCTGCAGATGTCCGCCGGCAACTGCTGGTCGTAGAAGGCAAATATCAGTTCGTCGTCGACCAGCACGTCCTGGCGCCGCGACTTGTGCTCGAGCTCTTGCACCTGTTGCACCAGCTTGCGGTTGGCGGCAAGAAACGGCAGCTTGGTCTCCCACTCGCCGGCTACCAGCGCCTCGCGGATGAATATCTCACGCGCGCCCTGCGGGTCGATCCGGCCGAAATCGACCCTACGCCCGTTGTAGACCACGATGCCGTACAAAGTGGCACGTTCCAGTGCCGTCACCTGGGCGGCCTTCTTTTCCCAGTGCGGATCGAGCAACTGCTTCTTGATCAGGTGGCCGGCGACCTGCTCTAACCACTGCGGCTCGATCGCCGCGATGCCGCGGCCAAACAGGCGGGTTGTCTCGACCAGCTCTGCCGCCAGAATCCAGCGCCCCGGCTTCTTGCTCAGGTGCGCACCGGGATGGCGGTAGAACTTGATGCCGCGCGCGCCCAGGTAAACCTCGTCGTCGTCCAGTTTGCAGCCGACGTTGCCCAGCAGGCCCGACAACATGGACAGATGCAGTTGCTCGTAACTCGCCGGCTGCGTGTTCAAACGCCATTTGTGCTCCGCCACGACGGTGTGCAATTGCGAGTGGATGTCTTTCCACTCCCGCACGCGACGGATGTTGACAAAATTTTGGCGCAGCAGTTGCTCGTATTGGCGGTTGGACAGACGGTGCTCGGCCTGACCTTTTTCGCCGCGTGCGTGGGTGATCCATTTCCACAGCTTGAGGTAGCCGGTGAACTCGCTGCGCTCGTCATCGAACTTCACGTGCGCCGCATCGGCCGCGCCCTGGGCGTCCATCGGGCGATCCCGCACGTCCTGCACACTCAAGGCGCTGGCGATCACCAGCACCTCGTCCAGCGCCTGGCGACTGCGCGCCTCCAGGATCATCCGGCCCACCCGCGGGTCCAGTGGCAGACGCGCCAGTTCCTGGCCAATCGCGGTCAGCTCATTGGCGTCGTCCACGGCGCCGAGCTCGGCCAGCAGCTGGTAGCCGTCGGCAATGGCACGGGCTTGCGGACGTTCGATGAACGCAAACTCCTCGACCACGCCCAGATGCAGCGACTTCATGCGCAGAATCACGCCCGCCAGCGAACTGCGCAGGATTTCCGGATCGGTGAAACGCGCCCGCGCTTCAAAGTCATCTTGTGCATACAGGCGGATACAAATGCCGTCGGCGACCCGTCCGCAGCGTCCGGCGCGCTGGTTCGCCGACGACTGGCTGACCGGCTCGACCAGTAGCTGCTCGACCTTGCTGCGAAAGCTGTAGCGCTTGAGGCGCGCGGTGCCGACGTCGATCACAAACCGGATGCCCGGCACCGTCAAGGAGGTCTCGGCCACGTTGGTGGCCAGCACGATGCGCCGCGTGCCGTGGTTGTCGAAAACACGGTCCTGCTCGGCCTGGGACAGGCGGGCGAACAAGGGAAGAACCTCGGCCGAGCGCAACACCGGCTGGTGGCTCAGGTGAAGCCTGATCGCGTCGGCAGCCTCGCGGATCTCGCGCTCGCCGGGCAGGAACACCAGAATGTCGCCGTCGCCCCCCCGTCCGGCGCCCAGCCACAACTCGTCGACCGCGTCGCAGATCGCCGCGTTCAGGTCGTACTCGCGGGTTTCCTCAAACGGGCGATAACGCTGCTCGACCGGAAACATGCGGCCCGAGACCATGATCACGGGCGCCGGGCCATGGCGCGACGCAAAATGGTCGGCAAATCGCTGCGCGTCGATCGTGGCCGAGGTCACGATGATCTTCAGGTCCGGGCGACGCGGCAGGATCTGGCGCAGGTAGCCCAGCAGGAAGTCGATGTTCAGGCTGCGTTCGTGGGCCTCGTCGATGATCAGCGTGTCGTACGCCTTGAGTAGCGGGTCGCCCTGCGTCTCGGCCAACAAGATTCCGTCGGTCATCAGCTTGACCGACGCATCGCGCGAAAGCCGGTCCTGGAACCGCACCTTGAAACCGACCACCTCACCCAGCGGCGTCTGCAACTCCTGGGCGATGCGTTTGGCGACCGAACTGGCGGCGATCCGGCGCGGCTGTGTGTGGCCGATCAGTTTGCCCTGCCCTGGCGGATAGGCAGGCTTGCCCCAGCCCGGCAAGGCCAGGGCACGTTTGCCACGCCCCATGGCCAGCGCCATCTTGGGCAATTGGGTCGTCTTGCCGGAACCGGTCTCGCCGCAGACGATGATGACCTGGTTGCGGGCCATGGCCTGCATGATGTCGGAGCGCATCGCAGACACCGGCAAGGACTCAGGAAATTCAATCACCGGTTCAGACATCGCGCGATTATCCCGGCTCCGGTCAACGCACCATGTCAACGCTCCAAGGGTGACTGCTACACTTTTGCCCATCCCGCGCCGCCACGAACCCTTTCACGCTGATGTCCACCGTCTTCAACTTCACGTTCGTGCCCTGGTTTCGTTCGGTGGCGCCGTATATTCACAAATTCCGCAATCAGACCTTTGTCGTGGCCATTGCCGGTGAAGCCATCGCGGCTGGCAAACTGCACAACCTTGCGCAGGACCTGGCACTGATTCAGAGCATGGGCGTCAAGATCGTGCTGGTGCACGGCTTTCGGCCCCAGGTCAACGAGCAGTTGAAGGCCAAGGGGCATGAACCACGCTATTCGCACGGCATCCGCGTGACCGACGAGGTCGCGCTCGACTGCGCGCAGGAGGCCGCCGGCCAGTTGCGTTACGAGATCGAAGCCGCATTCAGCCAAGGACTGCCCAATACGCCCATGGCCGATTCGACGGTGCGGGTCATCTCGGGAAACTTCGTCACTGCGCGCCCGGTCGGCATCGTCGACGGCGTGGATTTCCAGCACTCCGGACTGGTGCGCAAGGTCGATGCAGCCGGCATACAGCGCACGCTGGACTTTGGGGCCATCGTGCTGGTGTCCCCATTCGGCTTCTCGCCCACGGGCGAGGCATTCAACCTGACCATGGAAGAAGTGGCGACCTCGATTGCCATTGCACTGCAAAGCGACAAGCTGATTTTCCTGACCGAAGTCCCCGGAATCCTGGTACGCCCGACCGAGCCCATGGGTGAGGACAACCCGATCGACACCGAATTGCCGCTGGCAACGGCCGAGCGGCTACTGGCTGAATTGCCCGCCGCCCAGGGCCCGCTCGATACCGCGTTTTATCTGCAGCATTGCGTCAAGGCCTGCAAGGGTGGGGTCGAGCGTAGCCATATCCTGCCGTTTGCGACAGATGGCGTCTTGCTGCTCGAGGTCTACGTACACGACGGGATCGGCACCATGGTGGTGGACGAGAAGCTCGAAAACCTGCGCGAGGCCACCGGCGACGACGTGGGCGGCATACTGCAATTGATCGAGCCGTTCGAGAAAGACGGCACCCTGGTCAAACGCGGGCGCACGGAAATCGAACGCGACATCGGCAACTACACGATCCTGGAGCACGACGGTGTGATCTTCGCGTGCGCCGCGTTGTACCCCTACCCCGAAGCCCGGACCGCAGAGATGGCCGCACTGACCGTATCGCCCGACTCCCAGGGCCAGGGCGATGGCGAACGGGTGCTCAAACGTATCGAACAGCGGGCCAAGGCGGCGGGTATCGACAGCATTTTCGTGCTGACAACCCGCACCAAACATTGGTTCCTCAAACGCGGATTCGTGCAGGCCGATCCCGACCAGTTGCCAGAAGCACGCAGACGCATGTACAACTGGGACCGCAAGAGCCTGGTCCTGGTCAAGAAGCTCGTCTGATGCGCGCTGGCCCAGCCCCGCTGCCACCACCGAACGCGCCGGCGGGCGCGTGGCCGATCACATGATTCTGGAGTCCTTCATGCCTTCTCTCAATTTCATCGGTGGCGAAAAAGGTGGCGTCGGAAAATCGGTGGCCGCCCGATTGCTGGCCCAGTATTTCATTGACCGGGGACGGCCGTTCACCGGCTTCGACACCGACCGCTCGCACACCTCGTTTGCGCGTTTTTATTCCGACTTCGCGTCGCCAGTGGTCGTGGACCGCTTCGAAGGCCTGGACGCGATCGCGGCCAGGTTCGAGGAAGTGCCCGCAGTCGGCCAGCAAGCCAGTGTGATCGTCGATCTGGCGGCCCAGACGGCGGCGCCGCTGGCGCGCTGGATCAAGGACTCGGACCTGTTGCCCCTGCTGGGAGAAATGGGTGTGACGGTCAATTTCTGGCATCTGGCCGACGCGGGCAGGGATTCGGTCGACCTGCTCGACAGGCTGATCAACACCTATGGCCCGGGGCCGAACTACATCGTGGTGAAGAACCTGGGCCGCGGCGCCGATTTCTCCGAACTGGAGCGCTCGGATGCGCTGCGCAAGGCGCATGCCATGGGCGCACGCGTCGTGAGCTTGCCGCAGTTGCATGAAGCCAGCATGCGCAAGATCGACCGCCAGAACGCGAGCTTCTGGTCCGCCATCAACAACCAGTCCAGCCCGGACGCACTGGGGATGCTGGAGCGGCAACGGGTCAAGACCTGGCTGCGCAATTGTTACGACATGCTCGACGGCTTGCCGCTGTAGCCTTGTGTCAGCATCGACCGGCCGTTCAGAAGCTACTGGCGGCCCCTCATGAGGGCTGCCAAGGCTGTACGCGTGGGCGCTGTTTCGTTTCAGGCAACCCGGTACTGCGCCAGAGCCTGCAGATCGGGCTCCACTGCGAGTCCTGGCGCGTCTGACAAGACCGCATAACCATCTTGCAGCGTCAACGGAAACACCTGCTCGCGCAACGGGTTCGGGTTGGCGTCGACCTCGGCCCAGCCACCCGTATGGTTGGAGCCAGCCAGCACATGCATGGACGCCGCCAGCCCGACGCCACCGGCCAGCCAGTGCGGGCAATAGGCGATGCCGACGTCACCGGCCTGCCGCGCCACGGCCAAACCGCCGCCGATGCCGCCCCACTTGCCGACGTCGGGCTGGACAAATCCCAGATAGCCGGCCTGTAGCGCCTCTGCAAAGGCCTGCTCACCGCGCAGGTTCTCGCCTGCCGCCAGCGGTATGGCACTGGCCTTGGCCAGCGCCGACCAGGCCGCGTGCGGCTGGTCCGCGCCGATCGGCTCCTCGATCCAGTAGGGCTTGAACGGTGCCAACGCGGCGATGCGGGCTAATGCGTCCGCCGGCTGCCAGCCCTGGTTGGCGTCGCACATGATGACGGCGTCCTCGCCCATCGCCGATCGCGCCGCCTGCATGTTGGCGACATCGCGCTCGGGGGCGAACCCGACCTTGAGTTTGAAGGCACGATAACCGGCCTGGTGCTTGGCCTGCATCACCTCGACCACCTTGTCGGGACCGATGCCGCTGGCATAGACGCGGACCTTGCCGCTGCTCCCGCCGAGATGTTTCCACAACGGCACACCGGCGCGGCGCGCAGACATGTCCCACAAGGCCTGGTCCACCGCGCCGGTGATCTGGGCGAACGGACCCGGCTCTCCACACTGGATCGCCATCTGGCGGGTGCGCTGGTCCAGCATCGCGCGCACCGCGTTCGGGTCTTCCGACGCGAAGCCCTTGAGCAGCGGCGCAAAGATGCTCAGCACCAGCCGCGCGCGGTGCTCTGCACCCACTTGCGGGAAGTTGCTGAACACCTCGCCCCAGCCAAAGGCGCCGTCATCGGCGGTGATCCTGACAAACACCGCCGGGCGGTTGGTCATGGCGCCAAAGGCGTTGGCAACGGGTTCGTCGATCGGTGCGCGAAACACCCAGCATTCGACTTTTTCAATCTTCGTTTGCATAGCGTCGCCCTACCTGCAAAAAGTGGCCAGTGTAGAGCGAAGCGCGGCATCCACCGTCACTGCCAATGCGCCGCGATCGTTGCATTGAGCTGGCTCGCATGGCTTGCCAACAGCTGGGTCTGCCCCATCGGCGGCGGCGCAAAACCGGCCATTGCATCGACCAACCCCTGGACCTGGCTGTCCAGCAGCGTCCTGCCGTCGCTGGTTCTGAATTGTTCGACGCGGTATGCCGAGCCGTTGTACCAGTTCCCGATGCTCAAGCGATCTTCGGTGCCGATGACGCTGACCTCCAGGCTGCTTCCCACCCGCCGGAACCACAGTTGCTCGGCCAGTATGTCGGCTTGGAATTGTGCGAGGTCGGTGTTGCCGACAGTGGCGTCATTCTCCTGGACGGTGTCGCTGCCGCTGCCCCGCCCCAGCAGGTAGATGTCGTTGCCAGCCCCGCCCACCAGCAGATCGTTGCCAGCGCCGCCGTCGAGTCGATTGGGCCCAGCGTTCCCGCGCAAGGTGTTTCTGAGCGCGTTGCCGGTGGCGTCGATGGCCGCGGAGCCGCTCAGAGCGAGATCCTCGACGTGCTCGGGGAGCACATAACTGGCGCTGGCACGCACGATGTCGTGGCCGCCAGACGCACGCTCGATCACGCGATCCGCGCTGTTGTCGACCAGGTACAGATCGTTTCCACTTCCACCGTCCATCAGGTCCTCGCCGCTGCCACCATCGAGCAAGTCGGCCGACTGCAGACCGAAGCGCAGCGCGCTGTTGGTACTCATGGTGCCCGAGCTCGACGCGGTATTGAAGCCGTCGAACGCACCGGAACCTGATCCGATATCGAGGATGACTCCCGCATCCTTCGCGCGCAGCACGCGGCCGTTGACCTCGATCCGGTCCAGATACAGATTGCGGTCCTGCCCCAGGTCGGGCCGGTAGGCGTCGTTGGCGAACACGATGTCCACCGTGTCGGCGCTGAGCCCCAGCGGCGCGCTGACGGTGTACGGCGCAAATGCGGTGCTGGCCGCAGTGAAACTCTGCACCCGGGTGCCACCTATCCACACCTCCATCGTCGGCCACACACCCTCGCAGACAGTGCCCCGGGCAAAAACGACCAGCGTGTCGACCCGCTCCGGCGCGCCGGTCTCGGAAGGGTCGTCGCCAAACAGCGAGTCATTGCCGTCGCCGCCATGCAGCTTGTCGTTGCCTTGTGCGCCATACACGCTGTCGTTGCCTGCGCCGCCGGTGAGCGTGTTGGCAGCGGCGTTGCCGGTCAGCACGTTGGCCTGCGCGTTCCCGGTGCCGTTGATCGCCGATTCGCCTTTTAGCGTCAGGTTCTCGACCTCGGACCGCAAGGTGTAGCTGACGCTGCCCAACACCGTATCGATTCCGCCACCCGCAGCCTCTTGGACCACGTCGCCGGGGTTGTCGACGATGTAGGTGTCGTCCCCCGGACCACCCACCAGCATGTCTGCGCCAGCGCCACCGTCGAGCCGGTTTGCCCCTGCATTGCCGCGCAAGGTGTTTTGCGCCGCATTGCCGGTGGCATCGATGGCGGCGGTTCCGGTCAGGTTGAGGTCTTCGATGTTCTCGCCCAGCGTGAAATTGACGCTGGAGCGCACGATGTCGTGGCCGGCACCTGCCGCTTCCGTGACGCTATCAAGCGCATCGTCCACCACGTACACGTCGTTGCCGAAACCACCGGCCATCACGTCCACACCCGCACCGCCGTCGAGCAGGTCACCACCGTTCAAGCCGATCCGGATCGCTCCATTGCTGCTCAGAGTACCGCCGCTCACGTTCGTGTTCAGCCAGTCGAGAGCCGCAGCGCCGACACCGGCATCCAACACTGCGCCGGCGTCCTTGACCGCCAGCTTCCGGCCGTTGACCTCGATCCGGTCCAGGTACAGATTGCGATCCTGCCCCAGGTCGGGCCGGTAGGCGTCGTTGGCGAACACGATGTCCACTGTGTGGGCGCTGAGCCCCAGCGGCGCGCTGACGGTGTAAGGCGCAAATGCCGTGTTGTCCACGGTGAAACTCTGCACCCGGGCACCACCGATCCACACCTCCATCGTCGGCCAGACACCTTCGCAGACCGTGCCCCGGGCAAACACGACCAGTGTGTCGACCCGCTCCAACGCACCGGCTTCGGAGGGGTCGTCGCCAAACAGCGTGTCGTTGCCCTCGCCGCCATACAACTTGTCGTTGCCCAGTCCGCCATACAGCACGTCATGGCCCGTATCGCCGGCCAGCCGGTCATGGCCGCCCAGTCCGCGCACGACATCGTTGCCGCCACCACCCGCAAGCACGTCATCGGTCCAGTCGAAACCGATGATCAACTCGTCCGCCGCGGTTCCCGACCTGGGCAGGCGCGCCTCGATCTGCGGTCGATCCCAGATCGTGCCATCGGCAAAACGCACGAATGCAGTAGGAAGCATCTGCGCGCGGGCCGTGAAAAACCCCGTCAACTGCAACATGTCGCCGGTTCCTGCCACGCCAATCTGCAGGTCGTCTGCGTTGCTGCCCGTGCGGGACAGCACCAGATCTGCCACGCCGATGTCGGACCGCAGCACGATCCGGTCGCGCACCACGCCGTCTGCGTCGAACAGGTCGACGGTGTCGAGGCCATAACCGCGTCCGAAAACATAGGTATCCTGGCCATCCCCGCCAAGCAGCGCATCCGGCGCGCCGTTCGCACGGCCATCGAGTATGTCGTTGCCTGCATCACCACGCATGACGATACCTTTGGCAAGCGTGCCGTACAGGATGTCATTGCCAGGACCGGCGTCGATGCTGTTGGTGTAGTCGTGCGCCTGAAAGACCTCGCTGGCGCTGGAGCCGCGGTGTCGGGTGGCACCGAGGTCGACGAAGCCGATCTTGGGGATCAGTGCGGAAATCGCGCTCCTGGCGATGCTGCCGGACTCGACCTTGATCCAGTCCACCCCATGGGATGCGTCGGCATTCACGGCGAAATGCGACACGACCCGGATCTGGTCGCGCATGCCGACCACATCGATCGTGAGGTCGTCGCCGACCCGGCCGTAAATCAGATCCGTGGCAAACACGCTGCCATCGAAAACCAGCATGTCGGGATACAGATACTGTGGATCGTTGTCGGTATTGACGATGGTGTCGCGTCCGAAACCGCGCGAAAACCGGTAAGCATCGGCTCCGGCGCCGCCGGCAAGCGTGTCGTCACCGGTGCCGCCATCGATGCGATCGTCGCCATCTCCGCCATGTATGACATCGTCACCGGCATACCCCAGCAGCAGCTCCGCGCCCGCAGCGCCGACCAGCGTGTCCGCTGCTGGTGACCCCGGCACGGAAATTCCTGGAACGACGACACCGAAGTCGGCCCAGCCGCTGGCGCCACCTGCGTCGGTTGCGGTGATACGCACATGGGTAGTGCCAAGGGCTTGCGGTACACCGGAAAAAACCTGTGTCGCGGGGTTGAAGTTCAGCCACGCCGGCAACGCCGCTCCGTCAGTCTGCGTGGCGCTGTACACCAGCGCACCACCGGCATCTGGGTCCACGAAGCTGTTGGCGGGCAATGCTGTGCCGATGCTCCCCTCCCACAGCCGCATGACCAGGTCGACCAGCGGCTTTTGCTGGACCGGCGCCAGATTGGGCGGCGTGATGGTCACACTGGTGCCCAGTCCAACGGACAGCCCATATCGGTCGGTTCCCCAAACGATCAGCTGGTTGGTCCCGACGCTGGCCGCATCGGGCACACCCGACAAAATGCGCGTGGACGCGTCAAACTGCAGCCAGGCCGGCGAGGCCGTGCCGTCACCGCTCTTGATGCTGTATGCGATGCGGTCTCCCGCATCCGGATCGGAAAAAGTACCCGGCGGGACGGTGAAGCTAAAGCCATCTCCGACACGGGCCGATAGCGTCGGCAAAGTACCCGACACCACCGGAGAACGGTTGCTGGAGGCGCGGTTCACCTGGGCCTGGATTTCCGGCGCCTCCCACACCGTGCCGTTGGCAAATACCACCCGGTCAATCTGGCGGTCGGACACGCGGGTGCCATCCACGGTGTTCGCGTCGAAATGCCCGGCGACGGTCACCTGATCGCTCAGACCCCCAACCGAGAACACGAGGTCGTTGCCCACGCGCTGCGCCAGCAACAGGTCTTGCGTCAAGCCGGCACCGAACTGCAGCGTATCGATGGCGCTGAACACCGCAGCATTGGCGGTGTCACGAACGATGTCCAGGTTGTCGATGGTGTCGCGACCATCTCCCATGGCAAAGAAATAGGTGTCGTCACCAGGACCGCCGCTGAGTTGGTCGTCGCCGGCGCCGCCCGTCAGGTGGTTGTTGCCGGAGTTTCCGGTCAAGATGTTGTCGGATTCATTGCCGACCAGAGCCATATCGGCACTTCCGGTTGCACTCAGATGTTCCACGTTGTCGCCGAGCGCGAAACTGACGGCGCTGCGCACATGGTCGACGCCCTCGTCGGGGAGTTCGATGACGACATCGCCAAGATCGTCAACGTCGTAGATGTCGTCACCCGCGCCGCCTTCCAGCGTATCGGCGCCGGCACCGCCGACCACCGTGTCGTTGCCGCCCCGGGCCTGGATCCGGTTGGCGCCGCTGTTGCCGGCGATCGTGTTGTCGCCGTCGTTGCCACCGGCATCCAGGGCGTCGGAGCCGGTCACGAAAAGGCGCTCCACGTGGTCGGGCAGGTCGAACGCGACGGACGCCATCACGGTGTCAAATCCTTCATCGGCAGCTTCGACAACGGTGTCCCAGGGTCCGTCCACGGTATAGACGTCATCCCCAAGGCCACCAGCCATCCAGTCTGTTCCGGCCCCGCCGTCGAGCCGGTCGTCTCCGGTTCCGCCGATCAGCGTGTCGGCACCGGCACCACCAAACAATTGGTCGTTTCCCTGCTCGCCATCGAGGTAGTCGTCTCCATCGACATCGTGTGGCGCCGCCGGGTCGGCGTGGTCCCCATACAAGGTGTCGTTGCCCTGGCCGCCAAAAACGACATCCCCGCCACCGCCCCCCACCAGCAGGTCATTGCCGGCCTCACCGTCCAAATAGTCGGCGCCATGAAATTTACCCGCCAGCATCGCCAGCGTCTCGTCGCCACTGAGCTGGTCGTCGCCGTCACCGCCGTATAGCTGGTCGTCTTGACCACCTCCAATCAGCACATCGTCGCCGACGCCGCCATCCAGAAAGTCGGCACCGTGGAACTGCCCCGGTAGGTCCGGATTACTTTCGTCGCCCCACAACACGTCGTTGCCGTCGCCCCCGCTCAGTTGGTCATCGCCGCCGCCGCCGACGATACGATCGTCCCCGCCCTGGCCATCGAGCTCGTCCCGGCCGTAGGCCATGGCCGACAGCTCCAGCGCCGTCTGGCCGGCGACATTGCCGACAATGCGGCTCGCCGTGGTGTCGCCCCAGATCGTGTCGGCGCCTTCGCCGCCGAACACGACATCGTCGCCGGCATTGCCCTCGAGGTAGTCGTCCCCGTCACCACCGCCCAGGGTGTCCGAACCGTGGAACTGCAAAGCAACGAACTCGGGGTCGTCGGTGCCGACCGCGCTGTCGCCATGCAGCCGATCGGCACCGGCGCCACCGAAAAGCAGATCGGAACCTCCGCCGCCATGCAACTGGTCGTCGCCCTGACCACCGTCGAGATGGTCCGCCCCGTGCAAAGGCAGAGGTGTGGAATTGAGGTAACCCACCTGCACGATGCCGTCGCCACGCAGCACATCGTTGCCATCGCCCCCAACGATGAAGTCGGCTCCGCCCATGCCGTCGAGCCAGTCGTCGTCCAGGCCGCCGTCAATGTAGTCGTCACCGTGGCCCGACATCACGAGGTCCTCGCCGTCCCCGGCGTCGATGGTGTTCGATCCGGTCACCAGGTCAGACCCGACAACACCGTCCCAGATCACCAGATCCGTCGCTTGCTGATAGACACCCCAGGTTGCGCCCTGCCCGAGCACCGGTTTGTCCACGGGTGCCAACCACATATCCCGCGGTCCGAGCTGCTGCAGTGCGCGACTGAGCACGGCCGAGCCCGCGATGAAATCGCGCCCTGCGCCGCCACGCAACTGGTTGATTCCGGCGCCGCCCGCGATCAGGTCGTCGCCAGCGCCTCCGTCAAGCAGGTCGTCGCCGTCGCCGCCATCGAGCGCATCGTTGCCCAGCAGCCCCTCGATCGCGTCGTTGCCCGAGCTTCCATACAGAATGTTGTCGTGTATGACAGGACCGTTGCCGACGGCCAGGTTGTCGGTGGCGTTCGCCGCGTAGGCCAGTTCGCCGGTCGCCACGACAACCCGCCCGTCGCGGATCACGTCCTGAGCGCTGACGACGCTGCGGTAGGTGCCATCCCCGACCAGCGACCCGGCCGCGTCGCCGGCGTCCAGCAGATGGATGGTCCAGATGTTGGACGACACGGCGGCCCCTTCGCGACTCGTGCTGACCGTGAGTTGCGCGCTGGCGCTGGCTTGCACTTCCCCGACCTGCAACAAGCCGAACGAGACCTGTGTCTGGCCCTCTTGCAGCGCGATGACCGCGCCGCCGGCATCGGTCACCGTCCCGCCCAGCAGCATCTTGAATCGATCGGCCAACGCAGACAGTCCCAGCGTGATGCTTTCGCCCGCCTTCGCCGCCGTACGCAGGAACACCGTGAACAGCGAAGCACCGCCTTCGCCAACGCTGGTGCTGCCAGTGCCCGTGCCCACCAGGGCATCCCAAGACCCATTGCTTGAGGCGCCAGTGCCAAGGCCCGCGCCCTGGGCAACAAAACATTGCTGGCTGTCATCGAGCCGGATGCCGAGGTAGCCGTCGGGCGACGCGGTCGCCGCTGCAAGATCAAAGTGGTTGACCGTGATGCTGTTGCCGCCGGTGTCGCCCACCCGCGTGATGACCAGTTGCTTGCCGGTGGCCGACTGCTTGTTGTCCTGCACCCGGTAACGTTCGACAGCACCGCCAGCGCCGGTGCCAAGCCATTCGTTGGCGATGCCCGAACCTTTACCGCCAAGCAACGAGCGCCCGTCGAGCAAAATCACGCCCTGGGCATCAACATCACTGATGATGTCTACGCCAAAGTTGCCAGCAAAGGCATAGGTATCGGACCCGATCCCGCCTTCAAGATAGTCTTTGCCGCCGCGCCCTTCCAGCTGGTCGTTGCCGGCACCGCCATAAAGACGATCGTCGTAGGAGCTGCCGACGACAGGGTTGTCGCCGGCGCCGCCGAAGACCACCTTGCGCACGGTGGTGCCGGAGCCGACTACGCCCAGACGCACCGATACGGTCCGACTCTCCAGGCCTTCGAGATCGAGGTAATCGGTGTTGCTGGGACCTTGAATATGAAGACCTGCCGAAAGGTTGCGTTCGTTTTGATACGCCATGCCTTGCAGCATCGCAGTCCGGTCTGCGACCCAGTTGTGCGTGAAACGGGTTGGATTGGCCACGTTGCGCTCCGCCAGCCAGACCGAAAACTCATTCCCGCGCGTCTCTTGCCAGAATGCCTTCACCGCCGACACTGTCTGTGCCACCTCATCCTTCGGAGCGAGATAGAACGGGCTCAGTTCCTGCAGCGCCACCATGGCGCCGAAGTCCGCACGCCCTGACGTGGCCATACTTTTCCCGACGGATCGTATCGACACCATGTCGGCGATCGACGCGTATAAAGTGTTTGGATTGGGTTGCTGGGGCGTACCTCCCACGATGCGCTGGACCGCCGAATGCAACACGTCACGATAGGGGTTGCCCGCGTCCATAAGAGTTCGATCAACTCCCAGAAGCAGCTCGACCGTGTCGACAAGATTTTCGAGGCTACGGTTCTCGCCATTGGCGGACTGGCGCAGCAGCATGCCAAATCGCTCCAACGTCAAGCTACGATCCAGCCGTTGCAGCATGTCGAAGACGGTCAGCGAATCGGTCACCTGGCGCTGGTCGTGATTCCAGGATGGAATCTTCGGCTCAACCACATCGCTGAGGTACTGGTTTTCGATGGGAACGACCAATTGCAGGCCCGGGAAGTTGTCATTTGGGAAACCGGCAAGCAGGTCGACACCATTGCCCCCATTACTCGCCTCGCTGGACAAGACGTTGGTGATCAACTTGTTCCCAACTGCAGGAACCGTACCGCCAAGCGCCTGGAACAACGCCGCAACGCCAGCCTTGGTGCCAAAACCAGGGGCGTTGAACACCACTGCTTGGTCAAGCTGATTTGGGAACAGGGTCGCAAACGCCATCGCTAAATGACCACCGAGGGACGAACCGGTCACGAAAAGCTTTGCGCCGGGCGTCCTGCTCAGCAGCTCTGCTACTTCACCAGTGCTCTTCACATCGGACGTTCGAACCGGCTCACCAGAACCCGGCGGCACCATGAACTGCGAGACATCGATACCTTTGGGCGTACCGACACGCTGCCACCAATTGAACATCTGAACAATCTGGCTGACCGCGACGCCGTATGCAAGCGTCTCCAGGGCGGACTGGATGTCGTTTGGCCAGTCGGAAGTGGACTGTTGACCGGTGCCACGAAAGGCGATGAAGACGGTTCCGGAGTTGTCGCCAGATCGCCCTCGGAAAACCGTGACATCGAAACTGGTGCTACCGCTTCCACCAGGAGTCGTTGCGTCATTAAACGTTGGAACTTCAACTTGAAATCGCTCCGCGAATCGAAGCGCTTGCGGCTCTGCGAACCCATGTTCATCGGTGTTTAGCGTAGTCAGTTCGTCACTCAATGGGACGCCCAAAGTCCTAAACTGTCCATATCCGGCGAGCGCCAATTCAGCAAGATCAATTAGGTTCGACGTGTTCATGGTGACCTCCTGGTTTGATGTCTGGGATGATTCGCAAATACTTGTACGTCCAATCTGTCTTCAGTCCGCATTGGTGGACAGTTCCGAATCTCGCCGGGATCAAACAGTTGAACGCCACCGCCGCCCCGCTGGTAGCCAAATCGTTCGGCCATGATCTTGTTGTCGCTGACTCGCACAATTCGCTCTGTGTACTTGACGACGCTTGGGCTGCTTTTGTTGAGTACCTCAACCACTCGTGTTTCCATGACGAACGGATACTGGGGTCCAAGCGTGACGCCAATTGAACGACTTGGGATGAAGAAGGACCGCCCACCCGCCAAATCCGCAAAATACTCCTTCGTCTCCGGCGCCATCGCCGTCTCATAGACCCGCGTCGCCACGTCCTTGCCACCGTTCGCCGCACACAAGGCATCGATCCTTGCGTCCCATCGTTGAACGTCCCAACTCAGATAGAGGGCCCATACGATCAAGCCGGTGACGACGACGATCAGCGCGATCGATACGACGCCCATGAAGTTCCAAACCGCTCTTAAGCTCAATTGACTCTCCTTCGCAATAGCTGTCAACGAGGCCAATCTGGCCCGCAAATGCCCTACCGCTCCCGCAACCCCTCACTGCCCGCCCGCTGAATCGGGCTCAGCAGAAACTCGATCACACGCCGCTGCCCGGTCTTGATCTCGGCGCTGACGTTCATGCCGGGGCCCAGGCGAATGCGCTTGCCGTCGACGTCGATGTGGTGGCGGGCCAGCAGCAGCCGGGCGGGAAACACGGCGCCGCGTTTGTCGTCGTTCACTGCGTCGGCGCTGACCATCTGCACCGTCGCCGGCACCGTTCCATAGCGCGTGAATAAAAAGGTCTCAAGCTTGATCTCCGCAGCCTGGCCGGGGTTGACGAAGCCGATGTCCTTGTTCTCGAGTTGCACCTCGACCACCACCTGGGTGTCGTCCGGCACGATGACCATCAGCGCCTGCGCTTCGGTCACGACACCGCCTTGTGTATGGGCCGCCAGTTGCTGCACGACGCCCGACACCGGGGCCTTGAGCACCGTCAGTGTTTCGCGCTGCACAGCCTTGGCCAGCTCCTGGCTGGACTGCTTCAGACGCAACTCGGCCTGGGCTTGACGTTCGGACAAGCTGCGCCGGGTCTCGGCCAGATAGGCCGATCGGCCGGTATCGCTCTCAACCAGAGTGGCCAGGGCCTCGTGCAGGCGGGCGCGCTGGGTCTGGATGTCACGCTCCATTTCGATACGTTCTCGGGTGCGGTCCTGTCCCACATGGCTGGCGACGAAACCCTGGGCCGACAAGGCCGCGATGTCCGCCTCGCGTTTGTGCACCAGCGGCAAGGTCGATTCCAATCGTGCAAGCATCTCGCGCGCCGTTGCGATTTCGGCCTGGCGGCGCCCGATTTCGGCCGCAAACCGGGCCAGGCGGGCCGCGATGTCGTTCCATTCGGCGGCAAGCTGCGCCCGGGCGCCCGCCTGCGTAGCAAGCGGCAGTGCCGACAGGCGCGGCGTCGACGACACGACGCGTCCCGTCACCACCTCTGCCGCCGCGCCAGCGGCGGGCAGCACAAGATCGTCCAACAGCCGCTGCAAGACGCGCGCGCGCTCGGCCTCCGATTGCGCAGAGCGCTGCTGCTCCCGCATACTGGTCGTATCGGCGTGTGCAGTCGTCGCGTCGAGCTCCACCAGACTCTGACCTGCCAGCACATGGTCGCCGTCCTTCACCAGCACCCGCTTGACAACGCTGCGCTCCAGCGGCTGGACCAGCTTGGTGCGTTCACCAACCACGATGCGCCCCGACGCGACGGACACGATGTCGACCCGCCCCAGAATCGCCCACGCCAGGGCTCCGGCAAACAGCGCGATCAAGAGGTAAGCAGTACGCCGTGGCGCCGGGTGGACCGGTGTGTCCTGCAGACTCAAGGCCGCAGGAAGAAAAGCCAGTTCGTCTGCGCTACGGCGGACCCCATCGAGCTGTTCGCGCCGCTGCCATGCCAGAGTCAGCACCCGTGCGTACCGCGCCAATAACCCGGCAACTGCGCCGACCCGCAACACGCCCACCGGCATCGACGCTCTCAGCATAGGCACCTCCACATGACCAGTTCTCGGCCGTTCATGGCGCCGCTTCCTGCGGCGGCAAAACACCACCGTCCTGCAGGGACCACAGATGCGCATACAGACCGTCGGGGCGCGCCAGCAACTGCGCGTGGGTTCCCGTCTCGACGACGCGTCCCTGGTCCATCACCACGATACGGTCGGCCCGGCACACCGAACTGAGCCGGTGCGCGATGATCAACACGGTGCGGCCGCGGCAGATCTGCGCCATGTTGCGCTGGATGATGGCTTCGCTTTCGTAATCCAGCGCACTCGTGGCTTCGTCCAGGATCAGGATGCGCGGGTTGGTGAACAAGGCGCGGGCAATGGCGATGCGCTGACGCTGCCCACCGCTCAGGCTGCTCCCCTGCTCGCCGACCAACGTGTCGTAGCCTTGCGGCATTTCGCTGATGAACGCATGTGCGCCAGCGAGTTGTGCCACGCGTATGACCGCCTGCAGTGGCGCAGCCGGATCGGCGATCGCGATGTTTTCTCTGATGCTGCGGTTGAACAGCAGGTTCTCCTGCAGTACCACACCGATCTGGCGCCGCAGCTGTGCAGTGTCGGCCAAGCTGATGTCGATGCCATCGACCAGCACGCGGCCGCTCTCGGGCGCGTACAGGCGTTGCACCAGACGCGTGACGGTGCTCTTGCCCGAACCAGATCGACCGACGATGCCGATCACCTCTGCGGCTTGAATATCCAGATCGACACCGTGCAGCACCGGCGGCCCGTCGGGGCGGTAACGAAACCCTACCTGGTCCAGCGTCACCCGGCCCTGCAGGGCTGGCATCTGCATGGCGCTTGTGCTGGCCGCTTCGGTACGGGTGTTGAGAATGTCGCCCAGCCGCGCGACCGAGACACCGGCCTGCTGGAAATCTGTCCACAACTGCGCCATGCGCATGATGGGTTGCGCCACCCGCTGCGCAAACATCGTGAAGGCGACGAACTGGCCGACGGTCAATGCATTGGCCATCACGAGCTGCGCGCCATACCAAAGGGTTGCCACACTGACGAGCTTGCCAATCAGGCTGACCCCTTCGTGTGCCACACTGGCCAGTGTCTGTGTGCGAAAGGCGGCCTGCACATAGGCCGCCAGCTGGTTGTCCCAACGCCGCCCAAACCCGGGTTCCAAGGCCGACGCCTTGACGGTCTGAATGCCGGTGACGGTTTCCACCAGCAGTGCCTGGCTCTCGGCGCCGCGTGCGAACTTGACATCGAGCCGCCGGCGCAACATCGGCGCCACCACCAGGCTGAGCACGACATACAGCGGCAAGCTGGCCAGCACGATCAACGTCAGCGGCACACTGTAAATCGCCATCACAGCCAGAAAAACCAGCGAGAACACCAGATCGAGCACCACCGTCATCGCATTGCCGGTCAGAAAGCTGCGGATGTTCTCCAACTCCCGTACCCGCGCCACCGAGTCGCCCACCCGGCGCGCCTGAAAATAGGCCAGCGGCAGCGCCAGCAGGTGCCGGAACAGCCGGGCGCCGAGTTCCACGTCGATGCGGCTGGTTGTGTGGCTGAACACGTAGGCCCGCAGCGTGGTCAGAATGCTCTCGAACACCACCACCACCAGCAGCCCGATGACCAGCACATCGAGCGTCGTCATGGCCTTGTGCACCAGCACCTTGTCCATCACGACCTGAAAGAACAGCGGGCTGACCAGACCGAACAACTGCAGCACGAACGAAATCAGCAACACCTCGCTGAGCAGCGCGCGGTATTTCACCAAGGCGGGTACAAACCACGAAAAATCGAAGCGGGCCAGCTCTGTCGCCAGGCTGGCACGGCTGGAAATCAGGATGAGTTCGCCGCTCCAGCGCGACGCGAATTCTGCAAGAGGCTCGATCCTGGGTCCGGTCGGTGATGGCGCAGTCGTCGCACCCTCGGCGTCCACGGGACTGCTGGCGCCGCTGGGCGATGACAGCAGGACGCGCCGCCCATCGCACTGCGCCAACACACAGATGGCAGGCCGGGCATTGGGGCCCACGCCCGCCATGACAGCCAGGGCTGGCAGCGGCGTGTGTGACAGCCGATCGGCACGCGTGCGTATGCGTTTGGCGTGCAGCCCCAGGTGGCGCGCCGCGCGCAGCAGGTCGTCAATACCGGTCGGGTCGCTGGGGGACAGTCCGAGCTGGTGTGCAAGATGCGCCGGATCGGCTACCACCTGGTGCAGACGCGCGACGGCGCACAGCGCTGCCAGCGCGTCGGCAGAGACTTGCTCAGGCCGCGCAATGCCCCGTGGCGGCCTGATTGGCGCATCGCCGCCAAACACGGCTCGCGCCGTCGCATCGATCCCAGACGCTGCCACTTGCATGTTGCCGCCCTTTCAAAAAGGCTTGTTGGTAACACCTACCGTTGTATCTGGCGCAAAGATACTACGGAGGCACTACCAAGCGGTCAACACACGTCCTCTCTCATGATGACGGGGCACATTGGGGGTCCGACCTGCGCGGTCAGCGATCTGATCGCATGCGCATGATCAATACAAACGAGACCGCGATCACCGCAAGAAAACACAGGAAGGACCAATTGGCAATGGAGGCCCCGAGAAAGGTCCAATCGACCTTGGAGCAGTCGCCGCCGCCCTTGAAGATCATCGGAATCGCACGCTGCAGCGGAAAGTTCTCGATCATTCCGTAGAAATCACGCCCGCACGACACCACCTCCGGCGGGTACCACTGCAACCAGCTCTGACGTGCGGCGACAAAGGCGCCGAAACCGGCGCCCAGGACCATCAACACGACGCCGGTGACATGCACCCCACGGCGCGTGGCCAATGCGGTCAGACCGGCGACCAGGGCCACCAGCACCAGCGCATAACGCTGAACAATACACATCGGGCACGGCTCCAGGCCCACCACATGCTGCAGATACAGCCCATAGGCCAGCAAACCCACACTTACAAGGCAAACCAGCAACAGGGTTTGGCGCACATTGACCGAACGAAACATCTTTGCTCCAGAACACGAACCGATTGACGGGCCATCGGTGCCGGATTGGGGGTTTCCAAAACCGGCGACAATTTCCCACTTTAGCGAACACGGATAGAGGGAGTATTTCATGGCAAGAATGGTTCAATGCGTCAAGCTGGGCAAAGAAGCAGAAGGGCTGGACTTCCCGCCCTACCCTGGCGAATTGGGCAAACGTCTGTGGGCCTCGGTGAGCAAGGAGGCCTGGGCCGGCTGGCTCAAGCACCAGACCATGCTGGTGAACGAGAACCGGCTCAACCTGGCTGACGCACGCGCCCGCCAGTACCTGGCCCGGCAGATGGAGGCGCATTTCTTCGGCGATGGCGCCGACGCAGCCCAGGGCTACGTTCCTCCCAGCGCCTGACACGCTGCCCCGACCGACGCCATGGCCGCGCGTCCACCGGCCCGGCTGATCGCCTGCGATCTGCCGCGGGCATGGTGTGGACAAGACAGCTGGCGGATACTCGACACCGCCTTCGGCGACGGATCGCTGCTGATGGATGTGTGGCAGGCCTGGGCGCTGGACCCGCAGGCACCACCTGCCCTGCATGTCGTTGCAATCTGTACCGCGGCGCCGTCGCTTGACAGGCTTTTGCGCCGTCTGCGGGCCATGCCCGCACTGCACGAGCGGGCCGGCGAACTGGAACGCCAATGGTTCGGATTCCTGCCTGGATTCCATCGCATTGAACTGCACGACGGTCGGCTTCGGCTGACCCTGTGTATCGGTCCGCTGCACGGCATGCTGCGCGAGCAGCAATTCGAGGCCGATTCGGTGTTTCTGCGTGCGCCGGACGGCCCAGCCCAGTCGGATGCTGCTGCGGCGCCGCCGAACTGGGACAAGCACAGCATCAAGGCCGTGACCCGGCTGTGCCATCGCGGCACCGGCATTGCCATCGATACCAACCTTGGCGTGCCGGCCGAGGTCCGCGCGCAGGTCGGCATCGTGCCGGCGCCCGAACATGGCAGCGACAGAAGCGTCCAGGCTTTCCGATACCAGCCCCATTGGCAGATCGCGACGACCCGCAGCGCCTGGCGCCGCGTGCCCGCAGCGGTGGGTGAATGCGTGGTCGTCGGCGCGGGTCTGGCCGGCGCCACGACCGCGTATGCGCTGGCGCGACGTGGTTGGCGGGTTACCGTGCTGGACGCGGCCTCGGAGCCGGCATCGGGCGCCTCCGCTCTGCCGGTTGGTCTGCTGGCGCCGCAGGTGTCACGCGACGACAACCTGCGTTCGCGGCTTGCCCGTGCCGGCATCCGAATGGGTTTGATGCGCACCAGCCAACTGCTCGTGCCCGGCTGCGACTGGGCCTGGTCCGGCGTGGCCGAACTCGATCCACAGTGGCGCAGTGCACTGCCGCGCCACTGGCCGCAGGCTGGCCTGCAGTGGTCCCGCGCCGGCTTCGCGCATGCGCCAGCGCACTGCCCCGGTGTAGGCTCTGCGGTAAGCGACGACGGCATCTGGCACGCCACTGCCGGATGGATCAAACCGGCACCACTGGTGCGGGCCTGCCTGGCGCATCCCGCCATCCGCTTCGTCGGACGGCAGGCAGTGCATGCGATTACACAAGCAGCGGACTACTGGCAGGCACTGGACAAAAGCGGCACTGTTTTGGCCCAGGCTCCCCACATGGTGCTGGCCTGCGCCGGCGATACGGCCCGGCTGGTCAGCCTGCTGGCGCCGTCGGACGCAACCCGCCGGATGCGGTTGTCGCCAGTGGATGGCCAGGTGTCATGGGCCGTCCACAAGCCTGGCGACGCCGCCTTGTTTCCCCCGTTCGCCGTCAATGGAGCGGGCAGCGCCATTGCCCATGTGCCGCAATCGGACACGACAGCGGCCTGGTTCGTCGGCGCCACATACGAGGCGACAGCCGACGCTGTGGACGAGGCGACAGCCAACGCTGTGGTCGACCCGCAACCGGCCCACACGGAAAATCTCGGTCGACTCGCCCAATTGTTGCCCGACGCAGCCGCACATCTGGCAGCGAGCTTTGCCGACGGTACCGTGCGCGCCTGGCGTGGCACCCGCTGGACCACTGCCGATCGGCTACCGGTCGCCGGCGCATGGTCCGCAGCCGCGCAGCCTGGCCTGTGGGTCAGCGCGGCCATGGGCTCGCGCGCTCTCACCTACGCGGTGTTGTGTGCAGAAATCGTCGCGGCCCAACTCGGCGCAGAACCGTTGCCCGTCGAGGCCCGGTTGGTCCGGTGCCTCAGCCCCAGCCGCTTCGCGTCACACGAGCTGTAATACGCGCGAGATATGGCTCGGATCGAAGGGCTTGTCGAGCAGGGCGCGGCAACCGGCCTGCTCGGCGCGCTCGTGCATGGCCCAGGACCGGTTGGCGGTGGTGACGAGCACACTGCCGATCGGCGGATCGGCGACAACGAGCCGGTCCACCAGGGACCAGGGATCGTCGATCATGTCGACATTGACGATCACAACGTCGTAATGCGGGCCTTCACGCAAACGGTTTTGCGCCTGCGGCACCGACTCGACCTCGTCAACGACGATCAGGCCGGCCAGCGACAGGCGTGCACGCAGGTACAGGCGATCGTCTCGGGATGGGTCGACCAGCAGCGAGTGGCGCACACCCGGCGGGCTGATCGTGGTCACGTCACCATCGGGGTCCAGGTCGATGTCGACGCCGGTCTGGGCAAACAGCAGGTCCAAGCTGCGCAGGATCGCCGACCAGTTGATCGGTCGCTGGAACTGCCGCCACGCCCGCTGTGGCGCATCGTTTCCGACACAGATCAATTTGAGATTGCGGTTCAGGCCGGGCGACGCCAATGCCATGCCGGCTTCGTAACTGTCGACGTCGATCAAGGCGATATGCGGCATCACCGGCGACTCGGGTGTCCACAATGCGTAACAGGTCGATTGCTCGGCGGCGACCCTGAACAGGGTATTGAGTGCATGACGTTCAACGTCACGAAACCCCACCACCTTTACAAAGACCGTACTTCCCATGGTTGCCAATAATCCTTTGCGGGCTTGCGCACCGACGCCTGTGACTGCAACCGGCGCCTGGAGCCAGCCAGTCTGTGCGGCGGGCCCGGCACAATTTGTAGCCCATAATTCTGGTGCCGACTTTACCAACAGGTCAGATTCGACCTCGCTGTCGACATCGCCTCTCGATACCCGATTGATTTAACCATGATTCTTGTAGCCGGATCGGCCAATCTTGACTTCGTCGTGCGCGCAAAACACATCCCGGCCCCCGGGGAAACCGTGCTTGGCGAGTCCTTCGCCACCTACCCAGGCGGCAAAGGGGCCAACCAGGCCGTCGCCTGCGCACGCGCCGGCGGTGCCACCACCCATATGTTGTTGGCGCTGGGCCAAGACATGTACGCGCAGCCGCTGGAGGCCTCGCTGCGCGACGCCGGCGTACACATGCACGTCATACGAGCCGCCGACAAAGCCACCGGCACGGCGTTCATCTGCGTCTCCGATGACGCGGAAAACGCGATTACCGTCGCCCCTGGCGCCAACCATGCGCTGCGGGCCGAACATCTGCCCGATCTGGCGGGATTCAGCCATCTGTTGATGCAGCTCGAATCGCCGCTGTCCACGGTCACCGACTATGCGCGTGCGGCGCGTGCCGCCGGCGTCCAGGTGGTGCTCAATGCCGCGCCAGCGCAGGCTCTGGGCTATGAACTGCTCGGATTGCTGGACATCCTGATCGTCAACGAAGGCGAGTTGACCAGCCTCACCGGACCCGGCGCCAGCATTGCCAGCCAATTGCACCAGCTGCAGGTGCCGATCGTGGTCGTGACACTGGGCGCGCGTGGTTGCTGCGCCCGCATCGGCGCCGACCATGTGCTGCAACCCGCGTTCGCGATCACGCCCGTCGACACCACCGGCGCTGGCGACACCTTCTGCGGCGTTCTGGTGGCCTCGCTCGGCCAGGGCGTCGACATGGCCGGCGCCCTGCGCCACGCCAGTGCCGCGTCGGCACTGGCGTGCACGGTACCCGGCGCGCAATCGAGTGTGCCGGACCAGGCGGCAGTGGCCAGGTTTCTCGAGCGCCAGAGCCCCGCGAGCGCCGATCAGATCGCCAGCCTGCGCACGTTTTGCGGCTTGCCGCCCTGAGGCCATCGCCCGCCGCCTCACCCACCACCGATTCAGGCCGGCCGCAGTCGACCAGCATCTACATACAGAAAGAACATTCCGCATGACGCAGCCCCAGGCGACCAAAGTGATTTACGACACCGATCCCGGCGTGGACGACGCCATGGCGCTGTAT
>ENA-ORBV01002090-ORBV01002090.1-microbial-mat-metagenome-genome-assembly--contig:-NODE-2090-length-42960-cov-8.210037_pt1 | contig 42960 bp, 43 predicted proteins | sample MGYA00237777_ERZ505514 | MGnify/ENA primary metagenome ERZ505514 (study PRJEB26160, sample SAMN06269048) | microbial mat metagenome | isolation source: Oligotrophic lake microbial mat | place... | reverse complement strand
GGGGGGATCAGCGCTGGTCTAGCGGGGTGTAGTCGCGCTGGGTCTCGCCGATGTACACCTGCCGGGGGCGGCCGATCTTGGTGGCGGGATCGGAGATCATCTCCCGCCACTGGGCGATCCAGCCCGGCGCCCGACCGAGCGCGAACAGCACGGTGAACATCTTGGTGGGGAAGCCCATCGCGCGGTAGATCAAGCCGGTGTAGAAGTCGACGTTGGGGTACAGCTTGCGCTCGATGAAGTAGTCGTCCGCCAGCGCGATGCCCTCGAGCTCCTGGGCGATGTCGAGCAGATCGTCGCTGCGGCCCAGGGCCGACAGCACCTCGGCAGCGGTCTTCTTGATGATGGCTGCCCGGGGGTCGTAGTTCTTGTAGACGCGGTGCCCGAACCCCATCAGCCGCACCCCCGGCTCGCGATTCTTGACCCGGGCGACGAAGCTCTCGACGGTGTCATCGGAGTCGCGGATCCGCAGCAGCATCTCCAGGACCGCCTGGTTGGCGCCGCCGTGCAGCGGACCGGACAGCGCCTGGATGCCGGCCGAGACGCTCGCGAACAGGTTGGCGTGGGCGGAGCCGACCAGCCTCACGGTGGACGTGGAGCAGTTCTGCTCGTGGTCGGCGTGCAGAATGAACAGCGTGTCGAGGGCGCGGGACATCACGGGATCGACCTCGTAGGGCTCGGCCGGGATGCCGAACGTCAGCCGGAGGAAGTTGTCGACCAGCGACAGCGAGTTGTCCGGGTACAGGAACGGCTGGCCGATGCTCTTCTTGTAGGCGTACGCCGCGATCGTCGACAATTTCGCCAGGAGCCGGACCGTGGAGATCTCGACCTGCTCGGGGTCGAACGGGTCGAGGCTGTCCTGGTAGAAGGTCGACAGCGCGCTCACCGCCGAGGACAGCACCGGCATCGGGTGGGCATCAGCGGGAAAGCCCTCGAAGAACCGGCGCAGGTCCTCGTGCAGCATCGTGTGCCGGGTGATCTGGTGGGTGAAAGCGGCCAGCTCGTCCTGGCTCGGCAGATGCCCGTAGATCAGCAGGAACGACGTCTCGACGAAAGTGCTCTGCTCGGCGAGTTGCCCGATCGGATAGCCCCGGTACCGCAGAATTCCGGCATCGCCGTCGATGTAAGTCACCGCGGACTCGCACGCCGCCGTGTTCATGAAGCCGAAGTCGAGGGTGACGTGTCCCAACTTCGACAGCAGCTTGGAGGCATCCAGGCCATGGGCGCCGTCGGTGGCGGGCAGGACGGGCAGCGCCAGTGAGCCTGCCGGCCCCGTGAGGGTGTACCCGTTCTGATCCGACGGTGCCTGATCGGACACAGCCCGAGCTGACGTGGCGGGGGAGGTCATCATTGCTCCCGTCGGGTGCGCGGCGCGGGGTGTGCGGCCGAGGCTTGCAAACCGGTCACCTGACGGTACCTCGTGATGCTGCTGCCGCAGACTCTGCTGACGGGAGACGAGCCACGGCCGCGGCCACCCGTTCGTCAGTCGCCGTCAGCGCGATCCGGACGTGGGCACGGCCGGCGGGGCCGTAGAACGATCCCGGCGCCACGAGGACGCCGCGGTCGGCGAGACGCCCGACGGTCGCCCAGCCGTCTTCCTGGTCGGGATCGGTGGCCCACAGGTACAGCCCTGCCTCCGAATGGTCGATGCGCAGCCCCGCGGCGACGACCGCGGCCTTCAGCAACTCCCGCCTGCGGGCGTAGCGGGCACGCTGCGCCCGGACATGGGCGTCATCGGCGAGCGCGACAGCAGCAGCGGCCTGCACCGGGGTGGGCATCATCATCCCGGCGTGCCGCCGGAGCTGGTGCAGCGACTCGATCAGCGCCGGGTCGCCGGTGACGAAGGCGGCGCGGTAGCCGGCGAGGTTGGAGCGCTTGCTCAGTGAGTTCGCCACCAGCAGGCCGGTGTGGTCGCCGTCGCACACCCTCGGGTCGAGCAGGCTCGGCACCTCCGCGACGTCCCAGCCGAGCTCGGCGTAGCACTCGTCGGCGGCGACGACCGCGCCAATACGCCTGGCCCACTCGACGACCTTGGCCAGGTGTTCGACGCCCAGCACCCGCCCGGTGGGGTTGCCGGGCGAGTTCAGCCACACCAGCCGGACCCGATTCTGCGGTCCCAGCGACAGCGTGCTGTCGGCCGCGACCGGGGTCGCGCCGCACAGCCTGGCGCCGATGTCGTACGTCGGGTATGCGATCTCAGGGTGCACGACGAGGTCGCCCGGTCCGAGCCCCAGCATCGTGGGCAGCCAGGCGACGAACTCCTTCGACCCGATGGTCGGCAACACGGCGCCGGGCATCACGTCCGGCACGCCTCGACGACGTGAGAACCACGCCGCAACCGCCTCTCGGAGGTCCAGGCGGCCGCGCACCGTCGGATAGCCGGGGGCGTCCGCCGCCGCAGCCAGTGCTCGCTCGATAACCTCGGGGGTGCGGTCGACCGGGGTGCCGACCGACAGGTCGACGATGCCGTCCGGGTGGGAGCGCGCCCGCTCCGCATGTCCGAGCAGCGAGTCCCAGGGAAAGTCCGGCAGTGCCGAGACCGCGGGCCCCACCTCGGAGCTCTCCAGGCCAGACCTGCTCAGTGCTCTTGCGGCGGGAAGGCGGCGACGATCGGGTGATCGGCGTCGATCGCGCCGATCTTGGCCGCTCCACCGGGGGAGCCGAGGGTCACGAAGAACTCGACGTTGGCGGTGTAGAACTCCTTCCACTGTTCGGGAACGTCGTCCTCGTAGTAGATGGCCTCCACCGGGCACACCGGCTCGCAGGCGCCGCAGTCGACGCACTCGTCCGGGTGGATGTAGAGAGAGCGCTTGCCCTCGTAGATGCAGTCGACGGGGCATTCCTCGATGCACGCCTTGTCCTTGAGGTCGATGCAGGGTTGTGCGATGACGTAGGTCACTGTGAACTCCTCCGATCCGCCCACCGGGCAGTTACAGCATGCCCGACCCGGCGACCTACGTCGCGCACCGGGTGGTACCCGGTGGCATGCGCATTGCCGGGAGGGAGTTCACTGGTCCTCGTGAGCACCGGTAGCGGCCCGGCGGCCCTGCCGCCCGGCCTGCGCGGCGCCATCGGCCACCGGGTCGTGGTGCGGTACCGGCTGGGCGAGGGTCCGCTGATGTCTGACGTGCTGGGCGTGCTGAGCGGCATCGAGGCCGACGGCACGGTGGTGGTCATCGCGGATCGAGACGATGCCGAGCATCGGCTACCGCCGGGCAGTGTGGTGGCCGGCAAGCCCGTACCGCCACGAGCCGTCAGGGCTTCGGGCCGCAGATGACGGTGGGCGCAGCCAGGTAGGTCGTCGTCTTGGTCTCGCGGTCGACCTCGACCCCGCCCTGCTTCCAGATCCGAGTGACGGACACGTCGAAGCCGATCGAGGACTCGTGCGCCTCGCACCCCGACGTCGTGTCGTAGATCGTCTCCGGCGAGCGGAAGTTGGAACGTTGCGACGTCACCGATTCCACGTCCCAGACCTTGGTCGACCAGTACGTCACGGTGATCTGTCCGTCGGCGACGTACGCCTGGATGAGGATGCCGAAGTCGGTGTTGTTGCGGAACTTGTTCTCCACCCGCGGATCCCAGTTGAGTGTCGCCTCCCGCCCCTCCGGGTAGCGCGAGATGTAGAAGCTGTGGGGCTTGTGGGTGACGTCTTCGAGGCCGGCGAAGAACGTGGCGTTGTACAGGGTGGTCGACACCTGCGACACCCCTCCCCCGATGTCGGAGACGTAGCGGCCGTTGGAGATCGCACCCGCCTCGCCGTAGCCCTTCGCCGCCGTGCGCTCGCCCAGCGCCTCGTTGAGGCTGAACTCCTCGCCGGGCATGACGATCGTGCCGGTGATCGTGGCCGTCGCCAGCCGAAGATTCTCGGTGCGTGCCGCGTTGTTGGGGAACGGGGTGGAGAACGTCGAGACGACCTCCTTGATGCCCAGCGCCTCGACCTCCGCGGTGGTGATCTCGGGTTCTTCGCCGGTGGCCTCGACCAGGGCCACCCGGTCATCGGCCAGCGCCGTGGTGACCGCGGCGGCCAGCACGGCGGGGTCCAGCACGACACCGTTGACGGCCGGCACGATGACTGGCGCCCCGTTCTCCAACGACACCGACGCGTTCACCGGTGCGGTCTCGACGGCAGGATCCAGCGACAGCACGACGTCGCGCAGGACGGCGCCGTCGGCCTGCAGTTCCAGCCCACCGGACCCGTCGGGGGCATACGACAGCGAGTCGGCGAACAGGGCGGGGGCGACGGAGACGTCGCGGCCCCCGGCGCGCACGGTGACCGGGCCGGATACCACGCTCGCCGCCTGCGTCAGCGCCTCGTCGACCGCCGCCTGGTCGGCCGCGGGCGGGACCTCGGTCGTCGGGATCGCGATCGGCTGCGCCGCGGTCAGCCAGGACTCGCTCAGCAGCGACGCTGCCGCTGCCACGTCGACGCGCTGACCCGGCACCGGTGTGACCGCCTGTGGGACGGCCGCGACGAAGGTCACGGCACCGTCGACCGGTGCCGTGTCGACCCGCGATGCCAGATCGGTCAGCGCCGCCGTCAGCGCCGCGTCATCCACGGCGCTGTCGACCGAGACCCGTCCAGCCCCGACGATGTGCTGCCACATCCGCGACGGCGCCAGCGAGAAGCCGGTCACGTCAGCGACGCTGCCGGCTGCGTCGACCGCCAGGCCGGCAGCGGCAGGCTCGAGCGTGTCGAAGGCCTCCCCGGCACTCACCTCGATCGGTGCCGTAGCCCGGCCGGCGAACTCCTCCTCGAGCTTGGCGACGGCAGCCTCGCTGCCCATACCGCCGACCGACACCCCACCGATGGTGCTGTTGAACGGGACTTGGTCGGCGAGCGCGGAGGCCGCGCCGATGTACCCGAGCGTCAGCAGCAGCAGGACCCCGAGCGTCACGAGCGCCGGAACCAGGCCTCGACGCCGGGCGCCCTTGGGTCGGACATAGACCCCGTCGTCGGCGGAGCTCTCGGCCGCGCCGGCCCGGGGCTGAACACGTCCGGGCGTCTGCGACCGCTGCGCAACCCAGGGGCCGCTGCTCGTGGTTCGCGGACTGCCGGTCACGGTCCTCGCGGACGGGACGGTGCCCTGACCCCTGTCGTCGCTCATCTGTCCCTCGGCTGCGTCGGCGGTGCGCCCCCCGGCGAACCCCTGACCGAGGCGGTCTGAGCGGAGCTTAGCGGCGTGATGGTCCAGCCATCATCGGGCGCGTCCGGAACGAGCCCGACGAACCGCCGACATCGTGGCCAGCGGCGGACCCGCGAAAGCCGGGATCAGCACCGCCAGCAGGATCCACACCTCGCTGACCCAGCCACCTTGCAGCACCACATCCCCCCCGTGGCCACGCAGCAGCGCGACGGCAACGACGAGTGCGCGGCCAGCGGCGTCCGCGAGCGCCAGGACGGCGCGTGGTGCCGCCGCCAGCAAGGTCATGTCGACGGCGATCACCAGCGCGACAGCGAGCCCCAACCCCCACGGCCATCGACCGTCTGTCCACAGGTGCGAGGCCGTGCCGAGGACCCCGCTGGCAGCACCCACGACGACACCGATCGCCAGTAGGCCGAGCAGGCGGGCCGGACGCGCACCGGACGCTCGACCCGCCACACCCACGAGGTCGGAGCTTAGGCTCCCGGGCCAGGGGTCCTCGCCGCCTCCTCCAGCACATCGGTGATCTCGTGCCCGACCAGCTCCTGGCGCACCAGCAACGCGTCCCGCAACGCCACCACGAGGCCGGCGTTGGCCTCGACGACCAGCCGGGCGTCGTCGTGGCAGCTGCGAAGCAGGACCTCCAGCGACTCCCGGCCGGCCGGGTCGGTGAGTACCCGGGTCACCAGACCCGCCTGGCCCGGCCCGCCGTCGCAGGCCGCCAGCGAGACCGGCGATCCGGCCATGCCCGCCGCGCCGACCATCTGGGCCGCGACCGTGGTGGCGTACGCCAGGTCGCTGCTCGGCCCGGTGGACACCTGCCCGAAGAACGACTCCTCCGCGACCTGACCTCCGAAGGCGATGCTGATCAGAGCCTTCAGTTCCGAGGCGGAACGGGTGTAGACGTCAGCGCTGTCACCGTGGGCCAGCATCCCCAGCGACGACTTCCGCTTGATGATGGTCAGCACCTCAAGGCGGCGGTGGGGCGCCAGCAGCCAGGCGAGAACGGCGTGACCGGCCTCGTGGGTGGCGATCAGCCGCTCCTCATGAACGGTGTATGCCACCGGTTGGCCCAGCCCGACCTCGACCAGCAACCGGGCCTGCACCAGGTCGGGCCAGGCCATCACGGGGGCGTTGCGGCGCAGCGCCTGGATGAGCGCCTCGTCGAGCAACTGCTCCAGCATCGCCGGCGTGTAGCCCTGGGTGAGTCCGGCCAGCTGATCGCGCCGGCCATCTCCGTCGAGGTCGGCGTCGTGCGCCTTGCGGTCGAGGTAGTGGTCGATGATCTCCCGACGGCCGGCCTGACCGGGCGGCTCGAACGTCATCCGGCGGTCGAAGCGACCAGGCCGCAGCAGAGCGGGATCGAGCGAGTCCGCGCGGTTGGTGGCGGCGATGAGCAGGATCTCGGCGCCCTCGACTGCCGGCCGTCGCAGCTGCCGGTGCGCGGGCAGCAGCAGGTTCATCGAGTCCACCGCGCCGCCCCACACCTGCTGCCACGGGGTGGGCGCGTCGAAGGACTGCAGCTGGATGAGCAGCTCGTTGACCACGCCGCCGACTCCCTCGCTGACCACGGCGCTGTTGGTGACCGGTCCGGTCGTCGCAGTCGCGAACGGCAGGCCGACCAGACCTCCGCACCCCAGCTCCCCCGAGCCGGGCCTGGCGGCCGTCCGGCTCGCGACGCCGCCTCGCGCCGTGGCGATCGCGTCGATCTCCTCGATGAACCCGATCGCCCCGCCCTCCCGGCGGGCGGCTGCACGCAACGCCTTGAAGTACGAGCGGATCTTGCGGGAGGTGGCGCCGTAGTACATCGACTGGAACGAGGTCGCCGAGACGAACAGGAACGGCACCCCTGCGTCGCGGGCCATCGCCTTGGCGAGGTAGGTCTTGCCGGTACCGGGCGGCCCCTCGAACAACAGGCCCCGCCGCGGCGTGCCGCCCATGTCGCGGCGGAAGGTCCGCCCGGCGAGGAACAGGTCGAGGGTGCGGGCGACGTCCTCGGTCAGCGGGCCGAGGCCGCGGACATCGGCGATGCCGACATCGAGTTGCTCGGGCCGGTACATCACGTGCGGACTTCGCCCGGCCACGATCGAGCTGCCCAGCAGGACGGCGATGAGGACCGCGAAGAACAGCCCGGTCATCAGATAGATCGGGTCCAGCTCAGGCAGCTGCGGCAGCTGGGACCGTCCGGTCAGCAGCCGCAGCCACAACCACACCAGCGGCACGGCCAGCACGAGGGCCACCCAGCCCAGCCGCTGCCGCCGCAGCTGCTCGCGCACCCGGCCGACGTCGGCGGGGTCGCGCTGCACGGCGCGATGGGCAGGGCGGCGCGACTGGGCCACGGCTTCCTCCGATGATGACGACCACCGGCACGGCGGGTCATGCCATGCTGCGCAACCACGAGGCGACGATCACGCCGGGCGAGCCTCGCCGACCCGGATGCCCGCCCTGTCTCACCCGCTCGGCTCACGACCGACACGTGCGGTCACGCACCCGCGCGGAGCCTGACGTCGCTCAGTCCGTACCCGAGAAGAGGTCGCGCTCCCGACCGTCGGCGTCGAAGGGTGCCGCCGGCGTGCCTCGCAGCAGGCTGTACCACTCGGTGCCGAGCACCGGCTGCGCAAAGCCGTCGTCCTGGGTCGCTGTGCCCGTCGCGCGGTCCACCACGAGCTGGCTGCGGTGGCACTCCAACGCAGCCAGCTTCGCCTCGCGGGCGGGCTCGGCCTGGATCGCCGTCGTGACGTCCTCGTCGGCCATGACCATGCTGGGAAACTCCCCGTTGGCACCGAAGCCGCCGGCGGCCTCTCCCATGGCCTCGATGTAGGCCTGTACGAGGGAGCGCGGGATCGCCGAGGCGTACACCTTGGCCACGGACCACTCGGCGAGGTCGAGCGCCCGCATCGCCACCCGATGTGCCATCACGTGGTCGGGGTGGCCGTAGCCCCCGCCGGCGTCGTAGGTCAGCACGACCTGCGGCCTGATCTCCTCGATCACCGCGCAGAGGTGCGCGGCCGCCTCGTCGAGATCGGCCGCGGCGAAGGCCCGCGGGTCCAGGTCGGCAGGCGTGCCCGCCTGCCCACTGGGCAGCGTCACCATGCCGGAGTCGCGGTAGCGGACGGGTGGCCGTGCCGGGTCCGCCCCGAGGAAGCGGTGATCGGTGACACCGAGGCGCACCATCGCCGCCGCCAGTTCGCCCTCGCGGTAAGCGCCGAGGGCGTCCGGGTCACCTTTGAGGTGCGCGAGATCGGCCGGCAGCACCTCGCCGAGCTCGCCCCGGGTGCAGGTGACCAGGGTGACCACGACCCCCGAAGCCGCCGCGGCGGCGATCGTGGCGCCGTTGTTGATCGTCTCGTCGTCCGGATGGGCGTGGACGAGCAGCATGCGGCGCGGGGGCATGCCCGGATCCTGCCTCATGGGCCGTCCAGTGCCGTGATGACCACGTCGGCCCCGACGTCGGGCCGCTCGGCCGCCAGGTACGCCTCCTCCTGGACGGCCCAGCGCTGCCAGTGGGGGGCGTAGGTCTCACCGTCACGGGCGAGCGCCCGTCGCCGGCGGGTCACCGGGTCCCCGTCCAGCCACACCCGCACCGCCAGGTAGGGCCGGGCGGCGAGCGGGGATGAGCCGACCCCCTCGATGACGAGCGGTGCGTGACCGGGCACGAGCAGCGGCCAGCGGTCCCGCGCGGCTCCGCTCCCCCAGTCCCAGCGCCGGATCGACGGTTGTTCACCGGCGGACAGCGGCTGCAGCACGTCGGTGACGATCCGGCGCGACGCTTCGGCGAGGCCGTCCCACCCGGGATAGATGTCCTCCATCGACAGCAGGAAGCCTCGCGTGGCGGCGGCAACCGCCCGTCCCAGCGTGGTCTTGCCGGCCCCGGAACGGCCATCGATCGCGACCGCCACCCTTGGCCCGACGGTCGGCAGGGCGTCGACCGCCAGGGCCACCACCCGGTCCGTCGCGGCTGCCAGGCCCAGGGTCACGGGGCGGGCAGGTAGTCGTTGGTGTAGTACTGCGCCCAGTCCGGCTCCTCGGTCAGGACGTCCCGGTCGGCGTCGGTGAGCAGTCCGTTGTCGAACAGGAACGAGCCGTACTCCTGCCACACGGCGTCCTCGACGGTGCCGATCGGTGCCGGCGAGCCGTCGGTGTAGTAGTCCTCCGCGGCCAGCACCTGCGCGCTGGCGCGCACCAGCTCGGGATTCGCGAACGCGTCGGGCTCGGCCGCCAGCAGCAGATCTGCGGCCTCGGCGGGGTCCGCCGCCGCGTACTCATAGCCCCGCTGTGTCGCGGCGAGGAACGCGCGCGCCAGATCCGGGTTATCGGCCAGCCACGCTTGGGAGGCGGCGATCGCGGTGCTGTACTGCGCCGGGAAGCCGTAGTCGGCGAACTCGAAGTACTTCACCGGGCGCTCGGCAAGGTCGGCCTGAATGCCGTCCCAGGTCTTGACGCTGTAGGTGAAGTCGGCCCGCCCGGCGTAGATCGCCTCGTACGCCGCCAGGTCCAGCGGGACGGACGTGAAGTCACCGGTGCCGCCGTCGGCCCGGATGACAAAGGTCAGTGCAGGCACCTCGTCCGCCGTGCCGAAACCGGCGTAGATCTTGCCGTCGAGGTCCCGCGGGCGCGTGATGTCATCGCGATCGGCCCGCACCGATATCGCGTACTGGGAGCGGGCGACGTTGGCGAAGACCTGCTGGATGTCACTGCCACCGGAGCGCGAGTAGGCGATATCGGCCTGATAGGAGAACCCGAAGTCGGCCCGGCCGTTGCTCAGCAGGACTGCGGGGAAGGTCCCGGCGTACGGGATCACTTCCAGGGCGATGCCCGCCTCGTCGTAGTAGCCGAGCTCGTCGGCGACGTACATCCCGATGTGGTTGGTGTTGGGAAAGAAGTCCAGCGCCACCCTGACCGGGGTCCCGGTTGTCTCCTCGCCGTCCGCACCAGTGCAGGAGGCGGCCAGCGTCAGCACCAGCAGAGCGCCGATAGCCGTCACCAGACGGCTCGGTCCTGTCCACGTCATGAGCGCGATCGTCGCATCCCGCCTCGCGGCCACAGCACGGGGCTGGTCGGGCAGGGAGCGAAGATGGGAACGTGCGCAATGCCCTGCCGCCGGTTCTGGCCGCCCTCGGTCTCATCGTGTTGTGGCAGGTCTACGCCTCGGCAGGGCCCCTGGGCGACGACGTGCTGCCACCGCCGACCGCGGTGGCCGAGGCCGGGTGGAGTGACCGGGGCGACCTGGCACGGGCGACGATGCCCACCGTCGTCGGCGTCCTGCTCGGCTTTTCTGTGTCGTTGGCGGTGGCGTTCGTGCTGTCGGTCCTGCTGGACCGGTCACGTCCGGCCCGGCGCGCGATCATGCCACTGCTGATCGGCAGTCAGACACTGCCCATCATCGTCCTCGCCCCGTTGATGGTGCTGTGGTTCGGCCTCGGTCTCACGCCGAAGATCCTGCTGGTCACACTCGTGACGTTCTTTCCTGTCGTCGTCGGGCTGCTGGACGGGTACGCGTCGAGTGACCGTGACACGACGACACTGCTGCGGACCATGGGCGCCGGCTGGTGGACGGAGTTCCGATTGCTGCGGTTGCCGGCGGCAATGCCGTCGTTCTTCACGGGACTGAGGATCTCCATCACGTATGCAGTGGTCGCCGTGATCTTCGCGGAGTACGCCAGTCCGACCGGTGGCCTCGGCGTCTACATGCAGGCCGCGCGGAACTCGTTCCGGCCCGACCTGGTGCTGGCCGCGGTCGCCGTCTGCGCGACGCTGACCCTGGCGCTCTTCGCGACGACGGTCGCCGTGCAGCGCGCGGTCATGCCGTGGTACGCCGACGCCCGGCGACGCGACCAATGAGCCCACCGCGCATCGAGGTCACCGACCTGCGCAAGACGTTCGCCTCGGCATCGGGCCCGGTCGAGGTGCTCGGTGGGGTGTCGCTGCATGTCGACCGCGGCGAGTTCGTGTCGATCGTCGGGCCGAGCGGATCGGGCAAGTCCACGCTGTTCGGTCTGCTTACTGGCCTGCTGGAGCCCACCGGCGGCCGGATTCTGCTCGATGGCCGCTCGCCCGACAGATCGAACCGGGGCCTGGCGTGGATGCCGCAGGCGGACGCCCTGCTGCCGTGGCGGACCGTCGAGCGGAACGTGGCGCTGGGTCTGGAGGTGCAAGGGGTGAGCCCCGCCCGCGCCCGCGCCCGCGCCCGCGATCTGCTGCCGACGTTCGGCCTGGACGGCTTCGCCCGCACTCACCCGCACGAGTTGTCCGGCGGGATGCGGCAGCGGGCGGCCTTCGCCCGCACGGTGGCCCAGGGCCGGGACGTGCTGTTGCTCGACGAGCCGTTCGGGGCGCTCGACGCGCTGACCCGCACCGACCTGCAGCTGTGGCTGGCCGGGCTGTGGCAGGCCGAGCGCTGGACCGTACTGCTGATCAGCCATGACATCCGGGAGGCGGTGCTGCTCTCGGACCGGGTGTACGTGCTGGGGCCGCGTCCGGCCACCGTCCAAGCCGTGATCGACGTCGACCTGCCACGGCCCCGGTCGCTGGACGACGTGCTCTCGGCCGGCGGCGTCGACCTGGAGCGGCAGATCCTCAGTGCGCTGGCGGGCCAGGCGACGTCAGCCGCCGAGGGTCGGGACGGCGGCGGGGCCGCGCCATTCGGCAAGCACGACGGTGGCATCGTCGTGCGGCCGGGCCTTGCTGGTGGCGGCGTCCAGGACCCGCCGCAATAGCTCCACCGCGACATGCGGCGCCGCCGATTCCCGGATCAGGTGATCCGAAAGACCCTTGATGCCGAACGGCACCCCCCGATCGCCCCGGGCCTCGGTCACCCCATCGGTGAACAGCACGATGCGGTCGCCCGGCTGCAGCCGCTCCGCAACGACCGGCGGACCAGACGTCCCGTCCTCGTGATACATGCCCCACGGTCGCGCCGGGGTCATCGACAGCTGCCGGACATGACCGTCGCGCAGAATCAGTGGCGGTTCATGGCCCGCGTTGACCACCGACAGCGCGCCGGAGTCCATGTCGAGCTCGCACAGCAGGCCGGTCACGAAGCAGTCGGGAAACGCGCCGCGCACCACTTGGTCGAGCACCGGACCGATTCCCGCCAGGGGTGTCCCCTCCCGCCTGGCGTTGCGGTAGGCGCCCACCGCCAAGGTGGACAACAGCGCCGAGCGCAGGTCGTGGCCCAGCGGGTCGAAGATTGCGAAGTAGGCGCGCCGACCGTTGATTGCGTAGTCGAAGCTGTCACCCCCGACCTCATAGGCCGGCTCCAACCGGCCCGCGATCGTCACACCGGAGGTGGCGATGCACAACTGCGGCAGCAGCTCCCACTGCATCTCGGCGGTCAGGCTCAGCGGCGCCAATCGGCGCGCCCGGGCGAACGCATCGGTGGCCCTTGAGGCGCCATCGATGATCATGGCCAGCAGGCCGACCGCGTGCTGTGCCCGCGCAACCTGCTCCTCGTCGAGAACGTCGTGGCCGACCACATGCACCGCGCCGAGCCGTCGCCAGCGGTTGGTCAGCGGCACCCACACCCCTCGCCCGTCGGAGTCCGCCACGGGCTCCTGCCGGGTGAAAGACAGCCCGGCCATGCTGCCTTCAACGGGCACTTCGGCGTCGCGGTACCGCCGTGCGTCCCTCGTCAGCGGGATGAGTACGGTTTCGGAGTAGTCGGCGAGCAGCACGCTCGCACTATCTGCCCAGGGCAGCCCGGCCAGCACTCCTGCCACGACAGCATCGAGATCGTCGACGGCCAGATCGGGCAGCGAGGCCAACAGCCGTTCCTGTCCCGTGTCGCCCGAATGCCGCATCCGCGCATCTTGCACGACCGGCGATCGGGAACCTACTGGCTGGGCCCGCCACCGGTCGCGGCCAGTCTGGCCCGTACCTCGGGACGACGCAGCGGTGGCACCGTTGTGGGCGGTTGGCGCCGCTGGGGCAGGATGGCGAGCAGACCCGCCGTCGCCGCGGCCACGGCCGCCACCGCCACGTCGAAGTCGGCGAGGGATCCCGCCGGCGGCACCCGCAGCCCGGTGACCTTGCGGACGTACTGCAGTGCAGCTGCCTGGACCTCCTCGTCGGTGGCGGCGGGATCCAGACCGCGCAGCTCGGTGATGTTCCGGCACATGCCTCCATGGTGCGGCACGGCGAGGTCAGTCGGCCGCGGCTGTTCCCGTCGCGGGCCCGTCGGCGAGGATCCGGTACACGGCGCGCCGCGCCTCCTCGAGGATCTCGCGGACGGCGAGGACCTGGGCGGCGTCACCGGTACGAGCGGCCTCGCGGGTGGCCCCGGCGAGGCCGCCCAACGCCCCCCGCAGATCCACGCGGTCGCTGTCACCCTGGGAGTCCCAAGGCTTCGGATCGGCCTCGGCCGCAGCGGCAGCGGCCGTCCCGGCCTGCGTCAGGTGGAAGACGCGGCGGCCGTCCACCTCCTCGGGCCGTACCAGGCCCTCGTCGCTCAGTTGTGACAGGACCGGGTAGATCGAACCCGGGCTCGGCTTCCACCGACCGCCGCTTCGGTGCTCGAGTTCGGTGAGCAGTTGGTACCCGTGCTGCGGTTGCTCGGCCAGCAGCGCCAGAACCGCGGCCCTGACGTTGCCACGCCGGGCGCGACCGCCCCGCGGTCCACGGGGGCCGAAGCCCGGCCCGGCACCGACGGGACCGAAGCCGTGCCCGAAGCCCTGGCCGAACCGTCGGCCGAAGCCGGGCCCCTCGTCGGTGGTGCCGTCGGGACCTTCGCGATGCGCCAACCCGGGGGGAGCCATCTGGGCTCCTTGGTCCCGCGATCCCCAGGATCGCCGGTTGTGATGGTGTCTCATGATCGTTCTCCTCTCATCGCACCACGTTGTGTGGTAACGATATATCGTCGAACGATCGTTGGGCGGCGGATGTTCCCGACCCGCCGCGGTGTCGTGTGATCTCCCGGATGACGCGACGACAGGTATCGCCTGGATTGCCCAATCCGCTGCCGCAACGGCAACGGACCTCTCGTGAGCTGTTCCAGGAGGACTCATGCGATTGCGGTACCTACTCGTGGCCGCCGTGGCCGTGGTGTTCGCCCTGCCGGCCACCGCGGCGCTGCCCGCGGCCGCTACCACCCCTGCACCGGCGACCGGCGACCAGGCATCGCTGCGGCTGGCCCACCTCTCGCCCACGACGAGGCCGATGGACGTCTACGCGACCCCCTTCAACGGGGATCAGACCGTGCTGCTCGAAGGCGTCGGATACGGCGCGGTGTCGGACTACATCCGGACCGCACCCGGCAGCTACGTGTTCAGCTGGCGCGCTGCCGGTGCGTCTGCCGACAGCGCGCCGCAGCTGACGATGTCGGCCGTGCTCGAGCCCGGCGCCGCGTACACCGTCGCCGGTATCGACGCGGGGCGCGACGTCCGCAGCGTGCTGATCGACGACGACCTGACGCCGCCGGCGGCCGGTGAGGCCCGGGTCCGCTTCATCCATGCGGACTCCGACGCCGGCAGCGTCGACCTGCAGGCTGTCGACGGGCCGGTCATCGTCCGCGACGCCGAATTCGCCTCGGTCACCGGCTACGCCTCGGTACCCGCCGGCCCGTGGATCCTCGACGTCGTCAGCGAGCAGGTTCCGGCCGGCGCGGCGATGAGCGTCAACCTCCAGCCCGGCTCGGTCAGCACGCTGCTGCTGCTGGAGTCCGACAGCCCCACGGGCGACCTCACCGCCATCGTCGACTCCGGCGGCCTCACTCCGATCGGGGACGCCTCGGCCATGTCGCTGACTATGGACGCCGCGGGCGCCCCGGCCGCGCCTGACATCGGCGGTGTGGCGACGGGCGCCGGGGGCACGGCCGCGCCGACCCCGATCGGCCTCGCGGTCTCGGGCGCGGTGGTGCTGGCCGCCGTCCTGGCCGGGGTGGCCGTCATCCTGGCCGGCGCCAAGCTGCTGCGGCGGGCGCGCCCCGCTCGGTCATGAGGGTCCGGCCGTCGGGGGCGGCGCTCGCCCTGGCGGTGGCCGCCGCCCTCGTCAGCTGTGGTTCGGACGAGACGCGCGCTGCGCCTGAGGCGTCCAGCGCACCCGCCGAGGTGACCGCACCACAGGCCGCCCAGATGCCCTCGGACGATGCTGAACGGTGGGCCACAACGGACCTCAACCCTGCGCCCGTCGGGGCCCCGAGCGAACCGATGGAAGCATCCGACCCGGTCCGGGTCGCCGTGGTGTCCGTCGGCATCGACGCCCTCGTGATCGACCTCGGGCTGGATCCCACCGGGGCCGTCGCGGCGCCGACGGACTTCGACACCGCCGGGTGGTACACCGGTTCGGCGCAGCCCGGCCAGCCGGGGCCTGCCGTGCTGGCCGGTCACGTCGACTCCACCGACGGACCGGCGGCGTTCTACCGACTGCGCGACGTCGCGATCGGCGAGGAGGTGATCGTGCACCGCGAAGACGGCTCCATCGTGACCTTCCGCGTCGCCAAGGTCGAGCAGTACCCGAAGGACGTCGTGCCCGCCGACGCGCTCTACGGGCCCACGCCCGGCGCCGAACTTCGTCTGATCACCTGCGGCGGAGACTTCGACAGGGCCGCACGGAGCTATGAGGACAACATCGTCGTCTACGCCACGCTGTGACGGCTCAGGTCTGCTTCTTGGCTCGACCCTTGGACCGGCCGCGCTCGACCTGACTCAGGTCGCTCTTGCGGATCCGGATCGCCTCCGGCGTGATCTCCACGCACTCGTCGTCGCGGACGAACTCCAAGGACTGCTCCAGGCTCATCAGCCGCGGCGGCACCAACCGCTCCAGCTCGTCGCCGGTGGACTGCCGCATGTTGGTGAGCTTCTTCTCCTTGGTGATGTTGACGTCCATGTCGTCGGCGCGGGAGTTCTCGCCGATGATCATGCCCTCGTAGACCACTGTGCCGGGCTCGATGAACATCGACCCGCGCTCCTGCAGGTTGAACATCGCGAAGCTGGTGGCCACCCCGGTGCGGTCGGCGATCAGTGAGCCGTTGGGGCGGGTCTTCATCTCCCCCGCCCACGGCTCGTAGCCGTCGAAGACGTGGTGGGCGATACCGGTGCCGCGGGTGTCGGTGAGGAACTCGGTGCGGAACCCGATGAGGCCGCGGGCGGGCACCCGGAACTCCATTCGGACCCAGCCGGTGCCGTGGTTGACCATCTGCTCCATCCGGCCCTTGCGGACTGCCAGCAGTTGCGTCACCGCACCCAGGTACTCCTCGGGGACGTCGATCGTCATGTGCTCGACCGGCTCGTGGAGCTTGCCGTCGATCTCGCGGGTGACGACCTGCGGCTTGCCCACGGTCAGCTCGAAGCCCTCCCGGCGCATCTGCTCGACGAGAACTGCGAGCGCCAGCTCGCCGCGACCCTGCACCTCCCAGGTGTCGGGGCGCTCGGTGGGCAGGACGCGCAGCGACACGTTTCCGACCAGCTCCCGGTCCAGGCGGTCCTTGACCAGCCGGGCGGTGACCTTGGAGCCACGCGCCCGCCCGGTCATCGGTGAGGTGTTGGTGCCGATCGTCATGGAGATCGCGGGTTCGTCGACGCTGATCAGGGGCAGCGGTTGCGGGTTGTCGGCGGCGGACAGCGTCTCGCCGATCATGATGTCGGGGATGCCGGCGACCGCGATGAGGTCGCCGGGGCCGGCCTGGTCGACCTGCACCCGTTCCAGCGCGTTGGTCATCAGCAGCTCCGACACCTTGATCCGCTGCACCGACCCGTCCGTGCGGCACCACGCTAGGGAGTCGTTGCGGTGGATGGTGCCCGAGCGCACCCGGCACAGCGCGAGCCGGCCGAGGAACGGCGAGGCATCGAGGTTGGTGACGTGGGCCTGCAGCACGGCGTCGCGGTTGTCGATGGGGGCTGGTACGCGCTCCAGGATGGTGGCGAACAAGGGCTCCAGGCTGTCGGTGTCGGGCATGCCACCGTCGACGGGACGGTTGAGCGAGGCGCGACCGGCCCGCGCCGAGGCGTAGACGATGGGGGTGTCCAGCAGCGCCTCGGCGTCGACCCCGGTCCCGTCGGCGACGTCGATGATGAGGTCGAAGGTCTCGTCGACGACCTCCTCGATCCGGGCATCGCTTCGGTCGACCTTGTTGACCACGACGATGATCGGCAGGTGGGCGGCGAGCGCCTTGCGAAGCACGAACCGGGTCTGCGGCAGCGGGCCCTCGGATGCGTCGACCAGCAACACGACGCCGTCGACCATGCTCAGCCCGCGCTCGACCTCACCCCCGAAGTCGGCGTGACCGGGGGTGTCGACGATGTTGACGGTGACCCCGTCGGGCGCCCCGGCCAGCGCGGCGGCGGCACCGGTGTAATGCACCGCGGTGTTCTTCGCGAGGATGGTGATGCCCTTCTCGCGCTCCAGGTCACCGGAGTCCATGACCCGTTCGGCGACGGTGGCGTTGGCCCGGAACGCGCCGGACTGCCACAGCATGGCGTCGACCAGAGTGGTCTTGCCGTGGTCGACGTGGGCCACGATGGCGACGTTGCGCAGGTCCGCCCGGCGGGGCGGCCCGGCGGCGCTCGCGGGACTGGTCGAGGTCACGGTGTCGGTCACGAGGCACCATTGTCCCTCAGGTCTGCCCGCCCCACCGACATCGGGCTCGGGGCTTCCGCCATGCTCGTGGCATGGCCCTTCCCCAGATTCCCATCCGCCGGATGATCGTGGACCTCAGCCACCCGATCGAGGAGGGCATGACCACCTATCCGGGGCTGCCCGGACCACGCATCACGGCACACCTGTCCCGCGAGGCGTCGGCGGCGGTGTACGAGGAAGGAACGACGTTCGAGATCGCCCGGATCGACATGGTCGGCAACACCGGCACCTACGTGGACGCCCCGTGGCACCGCTTCGAGGGCGGCACGGACCTCGCGGACCTGCCGCTGGAGTCGATGGCGGACGTGCCGGTCCTGCTCGTGGACCACCGGGGAGCTGAGGACCGGGCGGTCACTGCCGCAGACCTCACGGCGGCGCTGAACCCTGATGCGGTGGCGGGCACGGCAGTGCTCGTCCTGACCGGCTGGGACCGGCACTGGGGGACGCCAACGTACGGCGATGCCGCGCCCTACCTGACCGGTGAGGCAGCGGACTGGCTGGTCGAACGGGCCGCGGCTCTGGTCGGCATCGACTCGGTCAACATCGACGATGCGACCGGCCGGTCGCGCCCCGCCCACACCGCACTGCTCGCAGCGGCAGTGCCCGTGCTCGAGCACCTGACCAACCTCGCCGCGCTGGTCGACCTGCCGGGTGACCCCGGCATCCGGCTGCATGCCGCCGCATTGCCCGTCCGGCGATTCGGCACCAGCCCGGTGCGCGCCTACGCCGTGATCGGTGCCGTGTGACCTTCGAGCTCATCGCCGCGGTGCTGGGCTGGAGCGGCACAGTCTCGCTGCTGCTGGCCTATGGCCTGGTCTCTGCGGGGCGGCTCTCGGGCAAGGGGGTCGCGTTCCAGCTGCTCAATGTCTACGGATCCAGCGGCCTGGGGGTGGCTGCCGTCGAGGGCGAGGTGTGGTCGGCTGCGACGCTCAACGCCGTATGGGTGAGCATCGGCCTGGTCACCCTCGCGATGTCGCTGCGGCATCGCCGGCGGGACCAGATCCCGACCGAGGCTCGGCCGCGGTAGGCAGCCAGCGAACATCGCCGACGCCGGCCCACCTACTGGACGGCACCCGCCGCCAGGAACGCCCGAATGGCAGGGAACGAGCTGGGTTGAAGGTTGTGCCCGCCGTCGTGACCCAGCTCGGACACCTCTGCACCGCAACCCCGCAGCTGAGCCACCAGCGTGCGGGTCTGCTCGGCGGTGGCCATCGGGTCGCGGGTACCGTTCACCACGGCCACCCGCTTGCCGCTCAGGTCGGCGTCGCCCGGCCCGTCACGCAGCGGAACCATGGCGGCCAGCAGGACCGCACCGGCCAGCGTCTCGGGGCGGCGGAACAGCAGCGTGGAGGCGATGTTGGCGCCGTTGGAGAAGCCGACCGCCATCCAGGCGCCGGCCGCGATGCCGTAACGCTGCTCGGCGGCAGCCAGGAAGTCGGCGAGTTCGTCGACCCGGGCGCGCAGGTCGTCCTCGTCGAACACCCCCTCCGCGAGTCGTCGGAAGAACCGGGGCATGCCGTTCTCCAACACCGCGCCCCGAGGGGACAGCGTCGGCGCGCCTGGTGCCAGGAGCTCACGCAGCGGCAGCAGGTCGTGCTCGTCTGCGCCGGTGCCGTGCAGCAGCAGCAACGGCGGGCCCGAGCCCGGCAGCCATACGTGGGCACGGTCGAGGCCGCCGCTCACCCTTCGGTGCCTTCCCGGGTGGGCACCCGCAGCGCAGGCAGCGACCGCTGGATCTGCTCGCGGCTCGGCTCCAGCCACGGGGGCAACTTCAGCGACCGGCCGAGGTCCAGCAGCGGTTCGTCCACAGTGAACCCGGGCGAGTCCGTGGCGATCTCCAGCAGCACCCCACCGGGCTCGGTGAAGTAGATGGACGTGAAGTACTGCCGGTCGAGGATCTCGGTGACGGCCACGCCAGCCTCGATCAGCTCGTCTCGCCACCGCGCCTGTGTCGCCGCGTCCGGGGCACGGAACGCGATGTGGTGCACGGTGCCGCCGGCGCGTAGCCCACGCGACCGTAGCCCGCCGACCACGTCGACCACAGCTCCGGCACCGCCGTCGCCCATCGCGAAGCGGGCCCGATTATCGCTGTGACCGCTCAGCCGCATGTCGAGCAGCCCGGTGAGCAGGTTCGCGGTTCCTTCGAGCGACTGCTGCGACAGCTCCACGGAGTGCAGTCCGCGCACGGCGTGTTCGGCGGGGATGGCCGCGAGGCCGTCCCAGCCGGAGCGGCTGTCACCCGGCGAGGCCACCAGCTCGATGACCAGACCGTCCGGATCGCGCAGCCGCAGCACCTCTTCGCCGTCGCGTTGGACCGGACGGTCGGCGTCGACCTCGAGCGAGGCCAGACGCTGCTGCCACCAGCCCAGCGACTCCGCCGGCACGCTGAACGCCGTGGAGGTGGTCAGGCCGGCACCCTGGCGCCCGGCGGATACCCCGATCCACGGGAAGAACGTGAGAATGGAGGCCGGTCGCCCGGCCTCGTCGCCGTAATACAGGTGGTAGGTGTCCGGCGCGTCGAAGTTGACTGTCTGCTTCACCAGACGCAGCCCCAGCACGGTGGTGTAGAAGTCCACGTTGCGCTGCGGGTCCGAGGCGATGGCCGTGACGTGGTGCAGCCCGGCCGGGTTGATGCCGCTCATGCAGGCACGGTAATGCTCCCCGGCGGGGCGGTGCAGCGGGCGTCGGCGGATCGAGCGCGCATCCACAGGTCGCGATTCACCCTGATGTCCGGACGCCGGAGTCGGTAATCTGGGGCGATGGCCGATGTCGAGTCCCGTCTCACCGCGCTGGAGGCCCGCATGGACGTGGTGGCCGCCGACGCGGCGGCAGCCCGACATCTTGCCGCCGCCCGGGACCGCGATCTGGCCGACCTTGGTATCAAGGTCGACGCGAATCGCACGGCGATCAACGGTCTCGGACTGCAGACAACCGGCCGGTTCGACCAGGTCGACCAACGGTTCAACCAGGTCGACCAACGCTTCGACCGGCTGGAGAACGCGATGCGCATCGGATTCGCCGAGGTGCGCGGCAAACTGGACCAGACCGCAGCTGGGCACCAACTGATCATCGACCTGCTCACGGGACTCATCCCGGGGCAGAGCGGAGCGCCTCGACCAGACTGAGGTCGGTTTGAGGCAGGAGTTCGCCATAACGGAGTACGAGCACGTCAACGAGGAATGGGGCGCGGGGATCGCCATGAGCGTCGAGGACAGCCAGCTGACGGTGCTATTCGAAGAGGTCGGCTACCGCACCCTCGCGGAGATCCTTCGTGAGCACCGCGGCCTGCTCGCGACAACCTTCTGATCACGGTGCCGACGGTAGATCGGCGAGGATGGCTTGCATGCCGTGGACCGCTGCTGAGGACCGTTACGACTCGATGACCTATCGCCGCTGCGGGCGCAGCGGCCTAGACCTGCCGGCGGTGAGCCTGGGCCTGTGGCACAACTTCGGTGACGTCGACCTGTTGGACACCCAGCGGGCGATCCTCCGCCGGGCCTTCGACCTGGGAGTCACCCACTTCGACCTCGCCAACAACTACGGCCCGCCCTACGGCAGCGCCGAGCTCAACTTCGGCCGGATCTACGCCGAGGACCTCGCCGCCTACCGCGACGAGCTGGTGCTGTCGACCAAGGCCGGTTACGACATGTGGCCCGGCCCGTACGGCCAGGGCGGCGGCTCCCGCAAGTACGTCCTGTCCAGCCTCGATGCGAGCCTGGACCGGATGGGTGTGGACTATGTCGACATCTTCTACAGCCACCGCTACGACCCGACCACCCCGCTGGAGGAGACGATGGGGGCTCTGGCGACCGCGGTGAACTCCGGCCGCGCGCTGTACGCGGGAGTCTCGTCGTACTCCCCCGAGCGCACCGCCGACGCCGGCGCCCTGCTGCGCGAGATGGGCGTGCCGCTCCTCATCCATCAGCCGTCGTACTCGCTGCTCAACCGCTGGATAGAGGGCGGGCTGCTGGACACCCTCGGCGCCGAGGGCGTCGGGTGCATCGCCTTCTCCGCGCTGGGTCAGGGGATGCTCACCGACAAGTACCTGCACGGCATCCCCGAAGGGTCCCGCGCGGCCCGGCAGTCGTCACTGGACCCCGACATGCTGAACGCGGACAACCTGGGCCGGATCCGCGGCCTGAACGAGGTCGCGCAGGGCCGGGGTCAGTCCCTGGCACAGCTCGCGCTGTCATGGGCACTGCGTGACGACCGGGTGACCTCGGTGCTGATCGGTGCGAGCAGCGTGGCCCAGCTGGAGGACAACGTGGCCGCGGTGGACCGGCTGGACTTCACCGCCGACGAGCTGGCCGCGATCGACGAGCATGCCGTCGACTCGGGTATCGACCTGTGGGAGACCAGCCGCAGTCATTGACCGGCCGTGCCCGGCAGCAGGCCGTGCCGGTGCAGCGTCCGGGAGATCGCCTGCTCCTTGAGCCAGTGCGGCAGCTCCAGCTCCCCGATCGCCGTGACCGGCGCCCGGTCGACCGTGACGCCCCGCGCATGGGCGGCGCTCAGCAGGGCGTCCGAGGCGGGGGCGAGCAGCCGCAGCCGGACGTCACCGGCGGCCACGGGCAGCCGGTCGAGGAGGTCCGCCTCGGGCTCCGCCACGCTCGAGACGTCCAGCCTCACCCCGGACACCCGGGCGGCCTCGCGCAGCAGGGCCACCGGCGCATCCCCGGAGCGGCCGACCCTGGCGATGACCTGGCGCAGCGGCACGTATCGCAGCACGTTGCCCTCCGACGCCAACCCGCTGGCGTCGATCCCCCGACCGAGACGTGACCGCCAGGCCGCTTCGTAGGATGCCGCCGCGACTGCCGCCGCCGCCGGCGGGGTGGTCCAGGTGCCGTACGAGGCGAGGTGGTGCGGGCCACCGGGCTTGCTGCCCGGCCCGATCGAGGACCCCTTCCAGCCACCGAACGGCTGCCGCCGCACCACCGCGCCCGTGATGTGCCGGTTGACGTAGGCGTTGCCGACCTCGACTCGTGCCAGCCAGTGCTCGATCTCGGCGGCGTCGAGGGATTGGATGCCACCGGTCAGTCCGTACTCGGTGGCGTTCTGCAGCTCGATCGCATGGTCGAGGTCGAGCGCGCGCATCAGGCCGAGCACCGGCCCGAAGCATTCGGTCAGGTGGAACCACGAGCCCGGCCGCACGTCTCGTCGCACCCCTGGCGACCAGCAGTCGCCGGCGAGCTGACGTGGCTCGACCAGCCAGGACTCGCCCGCGTCGAGGGTGGTGAGGGCTCGCCGTAGCTTCCCGGCAGGAGACCCGATGAGCGGGCCGACCACCGAACGGAGTTCGGTCGCCCTTCCGACCGGCAGGCTGCGGACCGCGTCGGCCACCCGGGCCGCGAATGCGGGGTCGTCGTAGACGGACGCCTCGACGATCGCCAGGGACGCGGCGGAGCACTTCTGCCCGGCATGTCCGAAGGCCGATCGGACCAGGTCCCGGATCGCCTGGTCGAGGTCGGCGGCGGCGGTGATGACGATCGCGTTCTTGCCGCTGGTCTCCGCCGACAGCGCCATCGCCGGGCGCCAGGACAGGAACGTCGCGGCGGTCTCGGCGCTGCCGGTCAGCATCACCAGTCCGGCCTCCGGCCGCGTGATCAGCGACCGGCCGACCTCGTCGTCGGGGGTACAGGCCAGTTGGACCAGGTCCGCCGGCGCTCCCGCCGCCAGCACCTGCTCGACCAGCAGCGCCCCGACTTCGCGGGCCTCCGGCGCCGGCTTGAGCACCACCGCCGCACCGGCCGCGACCGCGTGGACCACGCCACAGGCGGGGATGGCGTAGGGAAAGTTCCACGGCCCGGCCACCACGACCAGCCGGTGCGGCTGCCAATCGGCGCCCGCGGCCTCGTGCCGTTCGTGGTCGAGGGTGAGGTGCGCCGCGTAGCGGGTGAAGTCGACCGCCTCGGAGACTTCAGGGTCGCCCTCCCGCACGGTCTTGCCCGTGGCGTGGGCCATGACGGCCAGCGCGCGGCCGCGCTGCTGTTCCATCACCGTGGCGATGCTGCCCAGCACGCGGCGGCGGTGGGCCCACGACTGCGCCGCCCAGGCATGCTGGGCCACGAGCGCCCGGGCCACGAGCTCATCGACCCGCTCCTGCGACGCCACGAGCGGCGGGGGCGGCGGGGGCGGCTCGGCGAGGTGGGCGGCGATCCAGCGCCGGTTCGCGGCGACGGTGAAGTCGGTGTCAGGGGCGTTGGCGAAGGACCCGTCGGTCGGCAGGTCCGGCACCGGCGCGGCCCGGTCCTGGGCCCGGCGGGAGGCGGTCGAGATGTGGTGGCGCAGCGCCACCGATCGCCGGAAGCGCTGCTGCTGCTCGTCCCATGCCGGGGAGTCCGGGGTGATCCCGAACATCGCCCGCAAGAAGTTCTCCGGTCCCGAGTTCTCGTCGAGTCGGCGGCTGAGGTAGGCCGTGGACGCGTCGCGCTCGCGTCGTGACACCGCCGGGGCGTACAGCAGCAGCCCGCCGGCGGCGTCGCGGACCGCCCGCGCCTGCGGCGGCGCCATCCCCTCCAGCATCTCGATCTCGATCCGGTCCGCCACGCCCGCCTGCTCACGCAGGGTCAGCGCCCACGCGATGTCGAACAGATTGTGGCTGGCCACCCCGACCCGCAGCGCCCGCGCCTGGACTGCGGGCATTGCCCGGTCCAGCAGCGCCTTGAAGGAGGCATCCACGTCGGCCTTGGTGGGGTAGATAGCCGCTTGCCAGCCGTGCTGCTCGGCCTCCACCCGTTCCATCCCCAAGTTGGCGCCCTTGACCAGGCGGACCTTGACGGCGGCGCCGCCCCGGGCGTGGCGGGCCGTCGCCCACTCGCACAACCGGCGCAGCGCGTCGTGGGAGTCCGGCAGGTATGCCTGCAGCACGATGCCGGCCGACAGGTCGGCGAACTCCGGCTCGTCGAGCACCGCCATGAAGGCGTGCAGCGACAGGTCGAGGTCGCGGTACTCCTCCATGTCGAGGTTGACGAACGTTGCCGGGCTGGCGCTGCGCCCCGCCCGGTACAGCTGCCGCAGCCGCTGGGCGATGGCGGTGAGGGAATCGGCCTCGGCGAGCACGTCGAGGTTGGCGCACACCGCCGAGGTCTTGACCGACACGTACGTCACGTCTCGGCGCCGGATCAGGGCGAGCAGGGTGCGGCAGCGCTCCTCGGCTTCGGCATCGCCCAGAATCGCCTCACCGAGCACGTTGACGTTCACCGCGAACCCCTCAGCCGCGCGCCGCCGCAGGTAGCCCGAGAAACCCGGATCCGCCAGGTCCACGATCACCGCGCTGGTGTCACGGCCGACCCGCCAGTCCACCAACCGACGCACCGGCCGCGCCGCTAGTGGGGCGGCAAGCGCCAGCAGCCGCAAGCCCACCCGGTCGACGGCGCCCATCGAGGCCGGCAGGCCCCGGGCGACCAGGTGCCGCAACGCCTCGACCGAGCGGCGCGGATCGCGGATCCGGACGACGTGGTCGGTGAGGTGCAGGAGCAACCCCCGACCGGCGTCGTCGGCCACGAGGCGACCCAGCCGGGCCGCGGCCCGGCGCTCGGCGGGGGACGCGTCGTGCATCGACCGCACGAGCAGCGCCCGGGCGGTTGCTGCCGCCCGGGCTGCTAGTTCGTCGTCGTCGGTCATGGCCGCATGAACGCCCGGGCGGCCTGCAGCACCCCGACGTTGCCGGGCAGCCACGGCACCGAGTCCAGCTCGTCGACGCTGAGCCAGCGGAGCTCGTCGTGGTCGTCGATGACACGCGGCACCCCGGTCACGACCTCGACGAACCAGACCCGCATCAGCAGACCCTCGTCGATCGGCCACGGTCGCGCCCCGTCGATCAGCGCCGGGCCGGGCAGCTCGGCCCCCAACCGGACAGTGACCCCGATCTCCTCGGCCAGCTCACGGTGCAGCGCCGCCACCGGCGACTCCCCCGGCTCCACCTTGCCGCCAGGAAACTCCCACCAGCCGGCCCAGCGTGGTGGCTCGGTCCGGCGGGCGCTGACCACCCGGGTCGCAGCGGCGAGGGAGTCGACGACGGCGGCGGCGACGATGAGTGTGTCGGGCACCGCCGAAGACTGCCACGACGGCGGGCGTCTTGCCGTGCCGGCCCGGGCGCGTCAGGGTGGGCGGCATGGCCCAGCGACGATTGACCTTCGACGACGTGACCCGCCAGCTGCAGGACCTGCCCGGGTGGGAGCTCACCGGCCTGGTGCTGCACGCGCGGCACGATGCCCCCGACGTGCCCAGCGCGGTGCGGATCATCGCCGAGGTGTTCGAGGTCGCGGAGGAGATGAACCATCACCCGGACGTGGACCTGCGATGGAAGCGGCTGCGGTGGCAGCTGTCCACGCACGACTCCGGTGGCGTCACCCAGCTGGACATCGAGCTCGCGCACCGGATCAGCGACATCGCGGGCCGGGCTGGCGCGACGGCCATGGCGGCCAAGCCGGCGATCGTCGAGATCGGGGTGGACACCGCCGACGCCGCCGCGATCGCGCCGTTCTGGGCCGCCGCACTGGACGTGCCCGCGAGCAGTGACGGTGACGCAATCGTGATCACCGATCCGAGCGGGGTGCTGCCGCAGATCTGGTTCCAGGGCACAGACTCCCCCGCCGCGGGCCGCAACCGGCTGCACATCGACGTCACAGTCCCGCTCCGCCAGGTCCCCGCCCGCCGCACCGCCGTCGAGGCGGCTGGCGGGCGACTGGTCTCGGGCGAGGAGTTCGCGCCGAGCTGGTGGGTCTACGCCGACGCCGACGGCAACGAGGTCTGCATCTGCAGCCCCAAGGGCCGAGACGACTGACTCCCACCCTTACAGCTCAGCGGTCGTAGTGCCGACTGCAGGTGATCATTGTCTTGCGACCATCCGGGCGGCGCTCGAAGGTCAGCCGCAGCACCTGGGTCGCTGACGCCGACCACAGGCCTTGACGATCCCCCCGGAGCTGGTGAACACGCAGCGATGGGTGCCGCTCGTCCGTGTCGAGGAGACGCAGCGCCTTGAGAAATGCGGCGCGCTCGGCCGAGCTGAAGTCCTTGGATGCGAACGTCTGAAGAAACGTGTCCGTGAAGTCGATTCGTTGATACGCGAAATCTTCGGTCACCCGTTGTCGTCGCCCAGACGCGTGAGATCAGCTTCGGTGAAGCTGCCGACACGACCCTCAGCTATGTCTCGCCTCGCGGCGGTTACAAGCTCCCGGTGTTCCGGGGTGTAGGCCCAAGCGTCTTCTCGACGAAGCAGCAAAGACGGCCTGAGGACGAGTGCGTCGTTCTCGGTGTCTACCTCGACCTCGAACTCCGTCTCGTCATCGATCCCCAGGAGGCGACGAGCGTCGGCGGGTACCGTTAGACGGCCATTGCGGCTCATGGTTGTTCGAGACATCGCTTCTCCAGTCAAAGTACCGTAGAGGCAGTATGACACATTGACAACGGCTAGACGTTCTCCGGGAAGTAGCACGCGGCCAGCTGGCCGCCGCCGTGATCGACCAGCGGGGGCGGGTCGCCGGCGCAGACCTCCTGCGCTTTCCAACACCGGGTGCGGAACCGGCAACCCGACGGTGGGTCCGCGGGACTGGGCACGTCGCCGGTGAGCATGATCCGGCGGCGCTCGCGCTCGCTGACCGGGTCGGGCTCGGGCACGGCGGATAGCAGCGCCTTGGTGTACGGGTGCCTGGGCGAGCTGTACAGCATCTCCTTCGGGCCGGTCTCCATGATCCGCCCGAGGTACATCACCGCCACCCGGTCGCTGATGTGGCGAACCACCGACAGGTCGTGGGCGATGAACAGGTAGGCGATACCGAGCCGGTCCTGCAGGTCCTGCAGCAGGTTGACCACCCCGGCCTGCACCGACACGTCCAGCGCCGAGACCGGCTCGTCGAGGATCAGCAACTTCGGCTCCAAGGCCAGCGCCCGGGCGATGCCGACCCGTTGCCGCTGGCCGCCGGAGAACTCGTGCGGGTAGCGGTTGCCGTGCTCGGGGTTGAGGCCGACGAGCCGGAGCAGTTCCGCGACCCGGTCCGGGCCGGTCTCGCGCCACAGGCCGTGGATCCGCAGCGGCTCCGCGACGGCGTCGTTGACCGGGATCTTCGGGTTGAGCGAGGCCTGCGGGTCTTGGAACACGATCTGCATCTGCCGGCGCAGCGGCCGCATCTCACCGGAGGACAGCCCGGTCAGCTCGCGCCCCTCGAACCGGACCGCACCAGCGGTCGGCCGCTGCAACTGCAGGATCGCCCGCCCGGTCGTCGACTTGCCCGACCCCGACTCGCCGACCAGGCCGAGCGTCTCGCCCGGCGACAGCCGAAGCGAGACACCCGACACGGCTTGGATCGACCCGACAGTGCGCCGAATCACCCCGCCACCGCGGATCGGGAACGTCACTACGAGGTCGTCGACCTCCAACAGGGGCGCCTGGCCGACGCTCACGCGATGCCCTCAATGGGGGTTGCCTCGGCGGCCCGGGTGCCCCGCGGCGGCGCGGTCTCGGGGGTCACGATCTGGGCGATGACCGCCGGATGGTGGAGCATCCTCGGGTCCTCCAGGGCGGCCACCTGGTCCCAGTGGTAGCAGGCAGCCTCGTGCCCGGCTGCGTCGGTAACGGTGAGATCCGGCTCGGCCACGGAGCAGTCGGGTCCGGCCAGGGGGCAGCGCGGGATGAACGGGCAGCCCTTGGGCAGGTTGAGCAGTGACGGCGGCGCCCCGCCGATCGGGGTCAGCCGCTCACCGGAAGAGCCGAGCGTGGGGATGGATCCGAGCAGCCCGGCGGTGTACGGCTCCGCGGCCTGTAGAAGACCTCGTCCACGCCGCCCTTCTCGACCGCCCGCCCGGCGTACATCACGAGGACGCGATCCGCCGATCCGGCGACCACGCCCAAGTCGTGAGTGATGAGCACGAGGGCGGCGCCGACCGTGTCCTTGACCTCGAACAGTTTCTCCAGTACCTGAGCCTGGATGGTCACGTCGAGGGCGGTCGTCGGCTCGTCGGCGATGATCAGCTCCGGGCGGTTGACGATGGCCATGGCGATCATGGCCCGCTGGCGCATCCCGCCGGAGAACTCGTGCGGGTATGACTTCAGCCGTCGCGTGGCCTGCGGGATGCCGCACAGGTCCAGCATCTCCGCCGCGCGCTCCAGCGCCACCTTCTGGCTGACTGCCTCGTGCGAGCGGACCGCTTCGGCGATCTGGGCGCCGACGGTGTGCACCGGGTTCATCGAGGACAGTGGGTCCTGGAAGATCATGGCGATCTTGCGGCCGCGCAGCGAGCGCCGGGCGGCCTGACTGATCCGCAGCAGGTCGGCGCCACCGTACGTGGCGGATCCGGTGATCCGCGCCGACTTCGGCAGCAGGCCCATGACCGCGAGGCTGGAGACCGACTTTCCCGAGCCGGACTCGCCGACGATGCCGAGGATCTCGCCCGCCGACACGTCGTAGCTCACGTCCCGCACCGCCTGCACCATGCCGTCGTCGGTGGGGAACCCGACGGTGAGGTTGCGCACCGACAGCACGACACCCTCGGGCCGAGTCGCCGGCAGGTCGTCGATGTAGCCGTCGACTGCGGTCCTTCCCGCTGGCCGGATCATGCCCGTACCCGGTTCTGCCGAGGATCGAAGGCGTCCCGCAAGCCGTCGCCGATGAAGTTGATGGACAGCGCAATGAGGATGATGAACAGGCCCGGCCACCAGAACAACCACGGCCGGGTCTGGAAAGCCGCCTGGTAGTCCGAGATCAGACTCCCCAGCGAGATATCCGGAGCCCGCACCCCGACGCCGAGGAACGACAGTGCCGTCTCCAGCAGGATCGCCGAAGACGTCCACAGCGTCCCGCTGACGAGGATCGTCCCCACGACATTGGGCAGGATGTGCCGACCGATGATCCGCCACGGCCCCGCGCCCATTGCGCGGGCAGCCTCGACGAACTCCTTCTCGCGCAGCGACAGCACCTCGCCGCGCATCAGCCGGGCCAGCTGGGTCCACACCAGCAGGCCGAGCACGAGGGCGAGGGCCCCGACCCCGGCGCCACCGAAGCGGAAACTGACCACGGAAGCCACCACGATGAGCGGCAGGGTGATCACCAGGTCGGTGATTCGCATCAGGACGTTTCCCAACAGGCCACCAAAATAGCCTGCGATCGCCCCGACCAGGGTTCCCAACAGAACGCTGATCAGTCCGACGCTGAAGGCGATGAACAGCGACTGCTGGGTACCCCGCATCGTCATCGCAAAGTAATCGCGGCCGGTGTTCTCCTGCCCGAACGGGTGCGGTCCGATGAACTCGCGCTGACCGTCGACAACCTCCGGCGTGAGATCCAGCGTCGGTCGGCCACCGTCGACCGAGGACCCGGTGGCCAGGTAATCCTGGTTCCACCAGCCAGGGACAGGGCCGATCCCGATCGAGGTCACCGACAGCAGGATGACTCCGAGGAGCACCACGAGGCCGATCATCGCCGCCCGATGTCGAAAGAACCGGCGCCGCACCAGCTCGCCCTGGGTCCGGGCCTTGACCGTGAACTCGCGCTCGACCTCGACGCCGGGGAGCGGGCCGACCAGCGTGGGCTCCTCGGCTGCGGTCGGGGTGGCTTCTGCGGTCATGACAGCCGGATCCTCGGGTCAAGGTAGGCGTAGGTGATGTCGGCGAGCATGTTGAACACGACGATGCTGACGGCCAGCACGATGTAGCACCCCATCACCGGGTTGGGGTCCACGTTGCGGACGGAGTCGATGAGCAGCGACCCGAGGCCTTTGCGGCCGAATACCGTCTCGGTGATGACGGCACCGCCCAGCACGCTCCCGAAGTCGATGGCCGCCAGGGTGGCGACCGGGATCAGGGCGTTGCGAAAGGCGTGGTTGACGACGACCGTGCGCTCCGTCAGCCCCTTGGACCGGGCGGTCCGGACGTAGTCGGCGTTGAGCACCTCCAGCATCGATGCCCGGGTGAACCGGGTGTACGTCGCGAACGAGATGAGGATGAGCGCCGCTGTCGGCAGGACCAGGTGCGTCGCCAGGTCGATCTGGACCTCCCAGAACGTCCCCGTGAAGTTGGGCGTCCGCTCGCCGATGGTGGCCACCACCCGGCCGTTGACGGCGTCCTTGTAACTCGGGAAGGCGCGCAGCAGGAGGTCGAGGAAGACCACGCCGCCCGCCAGCAGCGCACTCAACACGGCCGATCGAATGGCTGGGATGCGGTCCATGCCACCCAGCGCGTATCCGATCGCGGCGGCGACCGCCGCCGCGGCGATCGCCAGCGCCGCCAGCACGGTCCATGAGGCATTGGTCTCGATCCAGCCACTGGCCGCCGTCCCGACGATCCCCACCAGGCCCGCCGAGGCGACCGAGGCGTACAGCACACCGCGGCGGCGGATCCCCGAACCCAGTAGCGTGACCACCAGCCCGACCGCGAGTGACACCGCGATGACCGCCGCCGGGCCGAGCGCAGGTTGCGCGAACCAGCGGACCGCCGAGAGATAGCTCAGGGTCGCGATCGTGGCGATGGCGGCAGCGGCGAACACCAGCAGTCGTTGGCGACGGTCCCCCCCGATGATCGAGGCCCAGATCAATCCGGACAGGCCGGCCAGTACGGCGACGACGAGCGTCGAGACGACAGGGTCGGCCAGCCAGTCGTTGAGCTGGATGGCGGCGTATTGCTTGAGCAGCACCGCCACCCAGAACACCGGCAGCGAGAAGAACAGGAACGCAGCGAACGTCAGCGTGTAGTCGAAGGCGGAGTACTGCCGCAGCGCAGAGACTATTCCGACGCTCACGCCCAGCACGATGGCCAGCACCACCGAGGCGCTGACCAGGGCCAGCGTCGAGGAGATGGCGTCACCGAGCAGCGCAGTCACGTCCTGGCCGGTACGGCTCTGCCCGAGGTCACACGACAGCCCCGGCACCAGGCACTTGGCAGCGCCACCGGCCCACGAGAGGTACCGCTGCGGCACCGGCTTGTCGAGTTCGAGGATCTGGATGCGTTGGTCGATCTTCGCCTGCTTGTTGGGCGATTGGTCCTCATAGAGATCCTGCAGCGGATCACCGCTGATCGTCACCAGCCCGTACATGATCACGGTGGACGCGAGGAGGAGACCCACGGAGATCAGCAAGCGCCGCACCAGGAACCCGCCGATGTCACACCTCCTGAGCCTTCGCCGATCGTTTGATACCGAACTATGAACGGCTGTTATACGCCGTCGGGGCCGGGAGCGCGAACTGCTCCCGACCCCGACGCGCGGGTGTTACGTGATGCGGGCGTTACGTGATGCGGGTGACCGTCACTCCGCCACGGACCACGCGTTCATGTTCCAGGTCAGGCCGGCCTGTGACGCGTTGTACTCGACGTTCTGCGCGCTGGGGTCGGTGGCCAGGATGCCCGGGAAGGCGAACAGCGGGATCGTTGGCAGGTCAGTCCACAGGATGTCGTCGATCTGCTTGTTGAGCTCGACCTGGGCGTCCAGGTCCAGTTCGGCGCTGAGCTGGGTGGTCAGCGTGTCGACCTCCGGGTTGGAGTACTTGCCGTTGTTGTTGCCGCCCTCTGTGACGTAGGTGCTGGCGTCACCGGTGACCAGTGCCGAGCCGGCCCAGGCGAACAGCGCGACGTCGAAGATGCCGTTGGCCAGACCGTTGCCGAAGAAGTCCTCGGCTCCGATGTCCTGGATGTCGAAGCCTGCCTGGTTGCACGAATCGCGGATCAGCGCCACCTCGTCGGTGCGGCGTTGGTTAGGGGTGCGGTAGCCGATCCGGACGGGGATGGGGGTGGCGACGCCGGACGCGGTCACCAATTCCGTGGCCCCGGCGAGATCGACCTCGTTGTATGCGTCTCCAGCGCCCGACGCGGTGGCGTCGGCGTACTGCGGCTGGAACGGCAGGTACTTGCGAGAGTTGAGGATCTCGGCCTCGGGGTTCTGCGGCGCGATGAGGTTGTCGATGATCAGCTGCCGTGGGACGCACTTGGCGAACGCCTCACGGAGATTGCGGTCGGCGAAGACGGAGTTGAAGTTGAAGTCCAGGTGCTCCCAAGTGAACTGGTCGTGGGTGGAGAACTCCACCGCGTCGCCGAGGCCCTCCAGCTGAGCGACCAGCTCGGGGTTGGGCTGCGGGTCCATCGCCTGGACCTCACCGTTCTGCAGCGCCTGTGCCTGCTGCTCCTGCGGGATGTACCGGATGACGATGGTGTCCGTCGCCCCCGGCTCACCCCACCACTGCGGGTTGCGCACCAACGTCAGCGACTGCCCGGCATCCCACGAGTCGATCTGGTACGGCCCTGCCGACGGCGAGATGTCGGCGTTGAACTCACCCGGGTTGAACACCCAGCCGTTCTGCCAGAAGTCGCCGACCGCGGCCAGTCCGGCTGCGTCGGCCGCATCGACCAGCGCAATGACGTCTTCGACGCCGGCTTCGGCCTCGACGATGTGCGCCGGCATGATCTCAGTGGCACTGAACAACGCCTGCCAGTCGGCGAACGGCGTCGCGTACGTGACGGTGATCTCCTTGTCGCCGTCGGCGCAGTCGAGGGTGTCGATCTGGTCGTAGCCGGCCGTGGTGGCGGGGTCGAACAGCAGGATCGGGCTGCCCGTCTCGGGGTCGGTCTCGCCGGTCTCCAGGGCCGTCTTGGCGATGTAGGCGAGCTTCATGTCGTCGCAGTCGATCGGGTCACCGTCGGACCAGACCGCGGCCTCGTCGATCGTGTACACAACGGTCAACGGGTCGTCCGAGGTCTTCTCGTAGGTACCGAACTCGGGGTCGGGCTCCGCGGTGCCCTCGGTGTTGTAGTTCCAGAAGCCGCGCAGCACCTGATTGAGCACGACGGTATTGGACGAGGCGTTCTGCGCCGAGGTGTTGTTGGAGTAGGACAGGAACTCCTGCTCGTAGGCGTAGGTGAACGTGGCGGAGGTACCTGCGCTGCTCTCCTCGCTGGTAGGCGCCTCGCTGCCGGCGTCTGTGGCACTGGAATCCCCACTGCCCGAATCGGATGTCGAACACCCGGCCAGGACGAGAAGGGAGGTGGCGGCGCACGCGACTAACGCGGCCGGCCGACGGGACACTCTCACGGCAACTCCTACAGGGGTGGACTCGGCGCCCGCTGGCGACCGGCTTCGGATGCCTCGATCCTGTGGCTACCGGTCGGTAATGGGCAAGTTCTGGCACGCGTTGTTACGCACCTGCAACCGAGCGCGCCAGATCGCCGTCGATCAGACGACCGCCATGACCTCGGCGAAGTGACAGGCCACGGGGTGATCGATGCCGGCGCGCGGGATCAGCGGCGGCTCCTGGGTGGCGCAGATCTCCTGCGCCTTCCAGCACCTGGTGCGAAACCGGCAGCCGGAGGGAGGGTCGATCGGGCTGGGCACGTCGCCCTCCAGCACGATCCGCTTGCGCTGCCGTTCCTTGCGCGGGTTGGGGATCGGCACGGCCGAGAGCAGCGCCTGGGTGTAAGGGTGCGCGGGCTCCCTGTAGACCTGGTCCCGGGTGCCGGTCTCGACGATCTTGCCGAGGTACATCACGGCCACCCGGTCGGAGATGTGTTTGACCACCGACAGGTCGTGGGCGATGAAGACGTAGGCCAGCCCCAGCTCGCCTTGCAGCCGACGCAGCAGGTTGACCACACCGGCCTGGATCGACACGTCGAGTGCCGAGACGGGCTCGTCCAGCACGACCAGGGTCGGGTCCAGCGCCAGGGCGCGGGCGATTCCGACGCGCTGCCGCTGCCCGCCCGAGAACTGGTGGGGGAACCGCCCGGCATGCTCGGTCGACAGGCCCACCAGCGTCAGCAGTTCGTTGACCCGCGCCCGGGCCGCGGCCCCCCGGGTGCCGTGGTGGACCAGCAGGGGCTCGCTCAGCGCCTGGCCGATGGTCATCCGGGGCTGCAGCGACGCGAACGGGTCCTGGAACACCATCTGCAGCCGTTGCCGCAGCGGGCGCATCTCGTTGTCGCGCAGCCGCGAGATGTCGCGGCCCTCGAAGAGCACCGAACCCGACGTGGGCCGGATCAGGTTGATCAGCATCCGCCCGACCGTCGACTTGCCGCAGCCGGACTCACCGACCAGGCCGAGCGTCTCCTCGGGCCGGACCTCCAGGTTGACTCCGGTGACCGCCTGCACCTTGGCGACCGTCGCCCCGAGCACACCCCCCCTTACGCCGAACTCCTTGACCAGGTCCGTCGCCGTCAGTACCGGGGCGGCACCCGCCTTCGCCAGCGGGACACCCGCGACCTCGGCGGTCACTGCTCGGCTCCGACCAGCGACAGATCCTCCGCGAAATGGCACGCGGCGCGGTGACGCGCGGCGGTGACCCAGCGCAACTCCGGGAAATCGTCCTTGCAGACGTCCTGGGCGTACCGGCAGCGCGGGTGGAACGGGCATCCGCTGGGGATGTGCATGAGCGAGGGCGGCGAACCGGGGATGGGAGTCAACTCGGCACGGCCATCGGCGTCCATCCGGGGCAGCGAGGCGAGCAGGCCCTCGGTGTAGGGGTGGGCCGTCCGGTAGTACACCTCGTCGACGGTGCCGCGCTCGACGGGGCTGCCCGCATACATCACGAGGACGGAGTCGGCCAGGCCTGCCACCACGCCCAGGTCGTGGGTGATCAGCACGATCGCCGAGTCGATCTCGTCCTTGATGGACATCAGCACTTCCAGCACCTGCGCCTGCACGGTGACGTCCAGCGCGGTGGTCGGCTCGTCGGCGATGACGAGGTCGGGCTGGCAGGCGATCGCCATGGCGATCATGACACGTTGCCGCATCCCGCCGGAGAACTCGTGCGGGTAGGCGTTGACCCGCCGGGAGGGTTGTGGGATGCCGACCAGGTCGAGCAGCTCCACCGCCCGTCGCAGCGCCTGCCGCTTGGACAGCCCCTCGTGGATCCGCATCACCTCGCCGATCTGACGACCGACGCGGTGGACCGGGTTGAGCGCCGACAGCGGGTCCTGGAAGATCATCGAGATCTCCTTGCCGCGCAGCCGCTGCATCTCCCGCTCGCGCAGGCTCAGCAGGTCCCGGCCCTTCCACAGCGCCTGGCCACCGTCGATGACGGCCGGGGGCTTCGGCAGTAGACCCATCAGCGCGAGCATCGACACGCTCTTGCCCGATCCGGACTCACCGACGATGGCCAGGACGTCGCCGCGGTGGACGTCGAAGCTCACCCCGTTGACTGCGCTGACCTTGCCGGCGGCCGTCGCGAACGAGACCTGCAGGTCCTGAACCGACAGCAGCAGCTCGCCACTGCCCGTCGTGCCACCACCCCCCGTGCCACTGCCCGTCGTGCCACTGCCCGTCGTGCCACCACCCGTCATGCCCTTGTCCATTCCGCTAGCCACCATCAGCTCCGCAACCGGGGATCGAGGGCGTCGCGCAGGCCGTCGCCGATGAAGACGAAGGCGAGGACGGTGATGAAGATGGCCCCTCCCGGGAAGAAGACGAGGTGGGGCTGACTGGCCAGCAAACCCTTGTTCTCGGCCACCAGCAGCCCCCATGACGGTGTGGGCGGCAACACGCCGATGGCGAGGAAGCTCAGCGCCGCCTCGGCCAGGATCGCGCCGCCGATGGCGAGCGTGGCGTAGACGATAACGGGCTGCAGCGCGTTCGGCAGGATATGGCGGAACATGATCCGCAGCCGGCCGTAGCCGAGGGCGCGCGCCGCCTGGACGAACTCCTGCTCCTTCAGCTGCAGGAAGCTGGCCCGCACGACGCGGGCAACGACGAACCAGCCGCTGACGATCAGCGCAATGATGACCGCGCTGAGGCCGCGGCCGATGACGCCGACCAGCGCCACGGTCAGGATGATGTAGGGGATGGCGAGGAACATGTCGACCACCCGCATGATGGCGGCGTCGACGAGGCCGCCCAGGTACCCGGACAGGGCGCCGAAGATGACGCCCAGCACGGTCGAGAAGATGGCCACCAGGAAGCCGACCAGCAGTGAGACCCGGATGCCGTAGATCACCTGGGAGAACACGTCGTGCCCGATGTTGTCGGTGCCGAACCAGTGGTCACCCGAGAACGGCGGCAGGTTGCGCGACTCGGTGTCGATGGCCGCGTAGTCGTACCGGGTGATCACCGGAGCCAGGATCGCGAGCACGACCAGCACGACGATGATGGCCAACCCGACGACTGCCAGCCGGTTGCGCCGGAAGTGGCGCCACGTGTCACGCCAGAACGCCTGGTCGCTGGGAGCCGCCAGGTCGGCGTCGCCGAGTGGCTGCACCGGGACCATGCTCATCGTTCGGCCACCTTCCCGCCCAGGCGGACCCTGGGGTCCAGCCAGGCGTACATCAGGTCCGCGACGAGGTTGGCGACCGCATACAGCAGGATGACGGCGATCGACAGCCCGAGGATGACGGCGAAGTCGCGCTGCGGGATCGCGCGGGCGATCCGGCTGCCGATCCCGGGCCAGTTGAATACCGTCTCGGTGAGGACGGCCACCCCGATCACCGTGCCGACGTCGATGGCGATCAGCGTGACGACGGGTATCAAGGCGTTGCGCAGACCGTGCCCGACCAGCACCTGACGCTCGTTGAGGCCCTTGGCCCGGGCGGTGCGCATGTAGTCGGCCTTCTCGACCTCCAGCATGGTGGTGCGGGTGATCCGGGCGACGATTGCGGTGGAGACCGACGCCAGCGTGATGGCCGGCAGAATGAGGTACTTCCACTGCTCACCGGTCGGGATGAAGAACAGGAACCACGTGTCCGGCCCGATCCCGTTGGTAGGCAACTGCAGCCAGCTCGGCAGGCCGCCCTGGTTGGGCAGTACCCCGAAGGTCTGCTGGAAGAACAGGCCGAGCACGTACACGGGGATGGCGCTGACCGCGGCCGTCGACACGGTGACCAGGGCGTCACCGAAGGAGTACTTCCGCACGGCGGAGTAGATCCCGGTGGCGATCCCGATGACGACCTCGAACATGATGGCCCAGAACCCCAGGCGCAGACTGGCCTGGGCGGTACGCGCGAGGACCTCGTTCACGCTGGTGCGGTCCTTGAAGGACTCCCCCAGGTCGAAGGTCACGACGCGGCCCAGGAAGTTGCCGTACTGGACCAGGATCGGGTCGTTGAGGCCGTAGCGCTCGGCCACCAGTTGTTGGGCGACGGGGTTGGCCTTCTCCGACCCCAGCAGCAGCTCGGCGGGGTCACCAGGCAGCGCGAAGAACAGGAAGAAGATGATCGTCAGCGCGCCCCAGAGGACGAGGAGCAGCTGCAGGATGCGCCGGATCAGATAGCTGGTCACATGGGACTCCTGACGAACGGGTCGCGGGGCGGACGACCCGGCCTGGTGGCCGGACCCCCCGCCCCGCGAGCGCCGCTCGGGTCGGTGTGGCTCAGCTCGTCACAGAGATCGTCTCGAACCTGACCCAGCCCAGCGGCTCCTGGGCGTAGCCCTCGACGCCCTCGGCGAACACATGGTCACCGCTGTACCAGTTGGTCGGGATGACCGCGGTGTCCACGTTGAGCAACTGGTTCTCCGCGTCACGGAACAGCTGCTCACGCTCATCGGTGTCGACCGTCTGGCGCGCGGTCGTGACCAACTCGTTGAAGTCGGCAGAGTCGTACCAGCCCAGGTTGTTGCCACCGATCGAGTCGACGTGGAACAGGTCGTACATGCCGTTGTCGTAGATCGGATAGTCCCAGAACCAGCCTGCCCGGCAGAGCCCCGGGCAGCCGCCGTCACGCAGCGTGTCGAAGTACGTCTCGGACGACAGCGGCTCCTGGGTCACCGTGACACCGAGCGCTTCGAGGTTCTGCTGGTAGATCGCCGCGACGTCCTCGTGGCCGGCACCCGCGTTGAAGACCAGCTTGATGCCCTCGGGAATAGTGCCGCCCTCGGCCTGGAACTCCGCGAGCTTCGCCTTGGCGGCGTCCAGGTCGAAGCCGCAGAAGTCGCACAGGTCCTCCTCGAACCCGGGGATGCCGGGCGGGGTGATGCTGGTGCCCACGGTGCGACCGCCGTCGTATACGGCAGCGTTGATCGACTCCCGGTCGATGGCCAGCGAGATGGCCTGCCGCAGCTTGGCGTTGGCGGCGCCACCCAGCGGGTCCTCGTCGCGCATTCCGTAGACCCAGTGGTAGCTGGCCAGCAGCGCGGTCTCCGACGTATTGCTGTATTGACCTGTCGCCTCCGCGTAACGACCACCGGGGATCGTCGCGCTCTGCGTCTCACCGGCCTCGAATGCGGCGTAGGCAGAGTCAACATCTGCGAAGATCTTGAACGTCACCTGGTCGAGGATGGCCGAGGTGTTGCCGTTGACGTCACCGGCCCAGCTGTCGTTGCGGACGATGACGATCTCCTGGTCGGTCTGCGCGGTCTCCATGGTGAAGGGACCGTTGCCGATCATCGCTTCCTGCTCCCACGTCGACTGGTCCTCGAGCTCGAACCGGGCGTCGGGCATCGGCGAGAAGATGATGTGCGAGGCCACCGAGGGGAAGTCGGCGTACGGCTGGTTCATGTCGACGGTCAGTGTCATCGCCTCGTCGTCGGCGACGACACCGCTGAGCTCGGTCGCCGTGCCGTCCGAGAGTTCGGCCGACCCCTTGATCAGTCCGAACAGGTAGCCGTAGTCGGCGGCCAGCTCGGGGCTGGCTGCGATGTCCCAGGCCTTCTTGAAGTTCGACGGCAGCAGCGGCGAGGCGTCGGCGAAGGTCAGGCCGTCCTTGATGGTGAAGATGAACTGCGTCGCGTCGTCGTTGACTTCCCAGTCCTCGGCGATCAAAGGCTTGACGACCGGCGCGCCGTCCTCGTTGGCGAACTCGGTCAGCCCGTCGTACAGCGCGGTCGAGACCTGCGCACCGTCCAGCTCGCTGGTGAGCAACGGGTCGATGTGCGGCGGCACAGCGGTGAACTGCGCGCCATCGACGAAGGTCCCGCCGGCAGGCGCGTCGCCGGAGGCGGCGGCTGAGTCGCTCGCCCCACCGCTGGCGCCATCCGTCGCCTCGTCGCCGGAATCTCCACCACCACAAGCGGCGAGCATCGCCGCCGCCAGCACCAGTGCGGTGCCCGCAACCAGATTGGGTCGCTTCACAGACGTGTCCCTTCTTCGCGCACGATCGTGCAGCCAGTTGGGGCCCGAGGGGGGTGATGCGGGCCCGCGGGCGAACCTAGCACCGTCCCTACCGGTCGGTAGCCCTCACAATCATCACGTTCTGATCACGTGTTCGGATGGGCGGGTCGGCCCGTTCCTCTAAGCTCGGTTCACCCCTGCGCACCACAAACACCGCTTAGCGTCATGGAGAGACAGTGGTCGAGACAGCCGAACGCACGATCCCCCGCGAAGTCGTCGACTACCTCGACCTCCACCACATCATCACGCTGTCCACGGCGTCCTTCACCGGCATGCCGCACGCCGACACCGTGGTGTTCGGCAATGACGAGCACCGGCTGTTCTTCTTCGGGGTCGAGGGGTCGATCCTGACCCGCAACATCCGCGACAACCGGCACGTCTCCTTCACCGTCGACGACTACACCACCGACTGGCGCAAGGTTCGTGAGCTGCAGGGCGTCGGCCGGTGCGCGCCGGCGCAGGGTCAGGACGAGTCCGTGGTGCAGGGCCTCATGCTCACGAAGATGGGTCCCGGGTTCAGCCGCCCGCAGGGCGTGCTCTACGCAGTCGTCCCCCACGAGATGCACTTCGTCGACTACGACTACGCGGCGCTCAGCGGTGCGGTGGTCCCCCAGGTACGCGATCGGATGTTCCAGTTCGGGGCCGCACCCGAGGCACCTGACCGAGGCGCGCTGTCGACCATCCTCGACCGCACCACCTTCGATGCCGGCGCCGTGATCTTTCGGCCTGGCGACGACGTCGGGCAGTACTTCGTCGTGGTCGAGGGTGAGGTCGAGATCAGGGCAGAGGGCCACGGCGCCGACCAGACGGTGGTCCGGGTGGGCCAGGGCCAGATGTTCGGCGACCGCGGCACGATGCGCGGGCAGAAGGGGCGGCTGACCGCCCATGCCGTCACCCGCACCGTCCTGTTCGGCGTCGAGCGCGAGGCCATCCGTGACCTGATGATGGGGGTAGGCCCCCAGCTGTGACCCCGGCGCAACTGAGGGCGTTCGCGGCGGTCGTCCGCCTGGGGTCGGTGAAGGCTGCCGCGGCCGAGCTGGAGGTCAGCGACGCGGCCGTCTCGCTGCACATCGGGCAGCTGCGGCGCGAGCTGGACGACCAGCTGTTCACCCGGACCGCGTCGGGCCCGGCGTTCACACCGGGGGGCCTGCGGCTGGCGCGGCGGGCGACGGAGATGCTGGGCCTGGCCGACCGGACGGTGCGTGAGGTCAGCCAGGCGGGCAAGGGCAGGCGGACGCTGGCGTTGGCCGCGTCCACGCTCTTCGCGGAGCACGCCGCGCCGGGCCTGATCGCGATGTTCACCGCCCGCGCCAAGGACCTCGACGTCGAGATGAGCGTTCGACGACCCGGGCAGTTCGTGGAGCTGCTGACCAGCCGTGTGGTCGACCTTGCCGTGGGGGTCCGGCCGGCGGACTACCCCGAGACGATGCTCAGCACCGCCTTCCTGACATACCAGGTGGTGGTGGTGGCGGCGCCGGATCATCCCGCCGCCGCGGGGGCAGTGGATGCGGCGGGGCTGCGCGATCAGACCTGGTTGCTGGGCCCGGCGGCCGCCGGGGACGATGGGCTGGTGCCACGGCTGCTGCGCCGGCTCGACGTCCCCGAAGCCCGGCAACGCATCTTCCAGAGTTCGGCGGCGGCGCGCGAGGAGGCCAAGCGCGGCAACGGCGTCATGCCCAGCGTGGCATTCGCGGTCACCGACGACCTGGCACAGCGTCGGCTGGTGCGAGTGACGCAGCTGCCGGCCATGGACGGCACCTGGTACGTGATGTCCCTGCCGGACGTGGCGACGATGCCCGCGGCGGCCGAACTCAGCCGTTTCGTCGCCACTCCCCGAGCGATGCAAGCGATGATCAAGGGAGCCGGGGTGACGGTCGGGCATTTCCGCCCTGCCGTCCACGTGACGCTGTGGAGTTGACCACCGCGGCGAAAACGTCGGCCATCGCCCGTGGGGTGTGGGCGGGCAGGAACGCGTCGCAGAACGGCAGCGCCGCCGCCATCCCTGCCGCTGTGGGGGTGTAACCGGGCGCGGCTGATCGCGGGTTCAGCCAGATCACGGTGTGTGCGCGCCGCCGCAGTCTGGCCATCGCGCGGGCGAGGTCAGCCGGCTCGTCGCTGTCCCAGCCGTCGGAGGCCACCAGCACGATGCCGCCGCGCAGGCTTTCACCGTGCCGCGAGCGCAACAGCTGAGTCAGGCTGCCCGCGATCCTGGTGCCGCCGAACCGGTCGTCGACCTCGCGAGTGGCGGCCCGGATGGCAGCCTCCGGCGACTCCAGCCGCAGCGCATGCGTCAACCGGGTCAGCCGCGTCGCGAAGACGAAGACCTCGGCGTCGGCGACGGTGGCCGCGGCCCGCATGAAGTGGACGTAGGCGTCGGTGTAGCCCTGCATCGACCGGCTGACGTCGCACAGCATCGTCACCCGCCGGGGCCGCATCACCCGCCGGGCGTGGGCCAGGTCGACCGCCTCCCACCCGGTGCGCCGGCTGCGGGCCAGCGTCGCCCGCATCGCCACCCGGGAGCCGTGGTCGTCGAGGGCGAACCGCCTGCTGCGCCTGGTCGGCCACCTGGTCAGTGCTCGCGTCAGCCATTCCTGCAGGTCGGCAAGCCGTTCGTCATCCAGCTGGTCGAAGGGGGTGTCGGCGCTGCCGGCGAGCCGGTCGGGCATGAGCTCCGGGAGCAGCACCTGCTCGCCCTCACCCTCGTCGAGCTCGTCTTCGTCCGTACGCATCGACGGCCGCGTGAGCCACGGCGCACCCTTGCCCTGCTCGGGCACGCTCGCCCGGCTCGATACCCGGCCGTAGGAGTCAGCTGGCGGCGCCGGGGTCACGCCCTGGCGGCGGGCCTGCGGGTCGGTGCCCGCGAAGCTGTCACTGAAGACGGCTCGAAACACCTCGTCGAAGATCGCCAGGTCGGCGTGCCGGTGGACGAGGCACAACCGGGCCACCCAGTACAGCCGCGTGGCGTCCAACGGTGTCACCACGTCGAGGGCGTCGGTCAGCGCGGCCACACCACCGAGGCCGACGTCGGCGCCTGCCGCCCGCAACCGCCCCATGAGTGCCACGCCGAAGCCCGCTCGGTCGACGCTGCGGAGCATGTCTCGAAACCGGCCCTGCGCGTGTTCAGGCGCAGTGGGGTCAGCGGACGGCGACGTAGATGATGATCCCGACGACGACCACGCCGACGCCGATCGCCACCGGAACTGTCTCTTATACACATCTGACGCTGCCGACGAATAGAGAGGTGTAG
>ENA-ORBV01002089-ORBV01002089.1-microbial-mat-metagenome-genome-assembly--contig:-NODE-2089-length-42965-cov-5.411467_pt1 | contig 42965 bp, 33 predicted proteins | sample MGYA00237777_ERZ505514 | MGnify/ENA primary metagenome ERZ505514 (study PRJEB26160, sample SAMN06269048) | microbial mat metagenome | isolation source: Oligotrophic lake microbial mat | place... | reverse complement strand
ACAGCGAGTGCGCGTACAGTTCTCCCATCGAGGGCCGCGGTGGCGCTGGCGAAGTCTGCGTCTGCTCCGGTGACGGAAAGCAGCGGATGCATGACGAAGCGTTCGTGCGGCGCAAGGAGCGCGAGATCGGCGGATGCACTGACATGACCGACGATCGCACCTGGCGAGAGTAGGGCACTCGCCGTCGCGATCTCGCGGTCCGGCACGCAGAGCAGCACGATCGCCGCGCCATTCGCGTCGGCGCCCCGTGGCATCGGGCCGCGCACGGGAACACCGGCGGCGCTGAGTGCAGCGGCGAGTGCAGTGCCCATTCGGCCGCGGCCGATGATGTCCAGGGGAAGAATCGTGATCATGTCTGTTCTCTTGACTCCCGCCACCGCTCCAACGCCTCCACCCGCGCCTCCAACGTTTGCAGCTGCTCGTCGGCTGCCACAGCTGCGTCGCGCAGACGCGCCACCGGCGGCTCCGCACTGTTCGCCGCCACCGGTGCCGCCGCCACCGTCACCACCGCCGCACCTGTTGTCCGTCCGCTCCCCACCCCGCTCACACCACGCGCCGCCCATCGCAGCACACCGCGACCCGGTGCGCCCGTCCAGAAGGGCTTCGACAACCACTCGCCGGCCGGGCGCCTCAGCGGACTGCGCAACAGGCCGATGTACGCGAGACCGCGCGTGACTGCGACCACGTACAGGAGGATCGAGCCGATGGGCTTCACGCCGTACCAGTCCGGCCGGAGCTCGACGCGTTGGTAGTTCAGGACATACCACTTCACGCCAACGGTCGCGACAAGCAGTGCCACATAGAGGATGACGCTGCGGCGACGGCGCGCGACGACGGCTGCATCGGCGCGCAATTGCGCTCGTTCGGCCTCGCGTTCGGCAAAGATCGTTTGCAATCCGCGTTGAATTTCGGCGATCCCGAAGCCGCGCTGCGCCAGACGGCGCGCCTGCTCCACCGTCTGCGTGAGCCGTCCCCACAGGACGGCCGCGAACACCACCACCGGAAGAATGATGTCGAGGTTGCCCTCATACGCCCGACCGAGTGCGATGTACAGCAGCACGCCCATGACGAGACCGCCGACCAGGACCAGACCTGCCTGGCCCGCTTCCTCGCCGAACAGGCGGATGGGGAGCGGTACCTCGGGTCCGCCGAGTTTCGCGGCATCGAGCGTATCGACCAACTGCTCCGCCGTCTCGAAACGCTCGAGCGGATCCTTGCGCAGGCATCGATCGATCGCGTCTGCCAGCGCGCTCGGGAGGTCGCTCCGCTGCTCGATCACCGGCGGCACAATTTCCGTGAGCTGCTTGACGAGCACCTTCTGCGTGCTGTCTCCAGAGATGGCCAATTTCGCCGTCGCTGCAAACCAGGCCACGAGTCCCAATGAGTACAGATCACTGCGCCCGGTGACATCGTCACCCGAGGCTTGCTCGGGGCTCATGAACTCGGGCGTGCCGATCACTTCACCGACACGCGTGAGCCCCTGCGTCATCGTCGGCGCCGCAATGGTGCGCGAGATACCGAAATCCATCAGTAGCGCGCGGCCGGTGGCCCGCTCGAGCATGATGTTGTCCGGCTTGATGTCGCGATGCACCACGCCGCGACCGTGCGCGTACGCCAGCGCGTACCCGACATCCTGCAGCAGTCGCACGAGTTCCTTCACCGACAGCGGGCCTGCTCGCTTCACCCGTTCGGCCAGACTTTCGCCCTCCACGTACCCCATCGCAAACGCCAGCAGCCCATCGCGATCCTCGACGCTGAACACCGGTACGATATTCGGATGCGAGAAACTCGCGGCCATGCGCGTCTCGCGCAGGAATCGCTCACGCAGATCGATCTGCGCGGCAAACTCCGGCGGCAAGACCTTGATGGCGACGTTTCGATCGAGCTGGAGATCGCGCGCGAGATACACGGCGCCCATGCCCCCGCGACCAAGCGGCTTTTCGATCGCGTAGCGGTCGCCCAGTCGAGAGCGCAGCGAGTCGAGTGAGATATCAGGCGCCTGGTGCCTGGTCGCCGCGTGTTCGTTCGCCGAGGCGTTGGCGTGCGCGCTCATGACGAGGTGATGGCCTGGAGTTTGAGCATGGTCGCCCAGTTGCGTGTGGTCACCCCGGTACCGAGCGCGCGCAGCACCACTTCGGCCAGCTTGCTCTGCGAGAGTCCGTTCTCGCACCACACGTAGGCCGCGCGCGCTCCCAGCTGCACGGCATCAGGCTCCCATGACTGGCGCACAATGGTGTGCAGCTTCGTGATGTCGGCGGGGTCAGCCAGCATCGACACGAACATCTTTGATGAGTTCGTGACGCGAGGCAGCAGCGAATTCTCCTCGACAATCGTATCCATGTCGGCCCTGTTCAACAGAAAAACGCGGGATGAAACACCCAGCTGTTCGCGCAAGGCCTGCTCGATGCGCGCGCCGGCCTTGCGTCCCTTGGCCGCACTGGTGGTGAATACAACGTTGCCGCTATTGAGCAGGGTCTTTACGTCGCCGTAGCCGAGTGACTCGACAAGCGCACGCAGATCGGCCATCGCCACGCGTTTGGCGGTGCCGACATTGATGCCGCGCAACAGGGCCACGTGCCACTCGCTCACTGATTTGGCTCCTCATGCGTCAGGCTACGACCGGCAGCATCATGGCGGTGCCCGGCACGACCAGCGTGAAGGTAGCACTTCCACAGATGGCCGGGAATCTCGGCGTCGATCATCGGAGGTCGCTATCCGCCGCCGTAGCGTTCGGTGAGGATCGAGCTGGCCGGAATGCCGATGTCGAGGAGCAGATCGGACGTGGTGCGCACGAAGGCATTCGAGCCGCAGACGAGCGATTGCGATGGGAGCGAGTCGACCGTGATCAGCGATGCGATCATCGCCGCATCGACGCGACGACTGAAATCCTGCGGGCGACGAGCCATATCGCGAGTGAGTGTGAAGACGCAGCAGAAGTCAGACAGCCGCGATTCCTGCGCGATCAGTTCTTCGCGATAGATGACCGACTCCCAGCTGCGTGCGGAGTAGAGCAGCGTCACGGGCGCATTATGTGCGACGAATGCGCGATGACGCACCATCGACATGAACGGTGCGACGCCGGAGCCACCGGCGAGCATGAGCAACGACGCGTTCTGTTCGGCGCGCCAGACAAAGTGCTCGGCGTGCGGACCGCTGATCTCGATCGCGTCGCCGACTTCCGCGATATCGTGGAAGTAGGGCGACACTTCGCCGTCGTCGAGTCGCTCGATCGCGATCTCGAATGTGCCGACGGATTCAGGTGCCGACGTAAGCGAGTAGCTGCGGCGCGCGGAGTAGCCATCGGGCGCCGTGAGCTTGACGTCGATGTGCTGACCGGGTAAAAACGTCTGCCACCGCTGCGGTCGCAGTACGACACGCGTGACGGCCGGCGTGAGCGTCTCGATGACGACGATGATCGCGGGCTGCCATCCGACCGTGCGCAACGCCGAGCCTTCGGTCATGCGCTCAATCGTTTGCGTAGCGCTGCTCGCGCCATGGATCGCCGCGCATATGATAGCCTCGCAACTCCCAGAAGCCCGCTTCGTCACGTGTGGTGAACTGCAGACCGTTCACCCACTTGGCGGACTTCCAGAAGTAGAGATGCGGTACGAGCAGGCGAGCCGGACCGCCGTGATCGTCCGTGAGCGGGACTCCATCGTAGCGCAGCGCGATCATCGCGCGCCCGTCGATCAGGTCGTCCACCGGCACGTTGGTGGAGTATCCCTCGACGGTGTGCGCGAGGGCGAAGCCGGTCGGCGGCACCAATTCCGCCGCGGCGAGCAGGTCGTCGATCAGTACGCCTTCCCAGCGCGTATCGAGCTTGGACCACGTCGTGACGCAGTGGATATCACGCGTCATGGCGGTCATCGGCATCGCATTGAATTCAGCCCACGTCCAGCGCTTCACGGGTTTGGGTCCGACCCGCAGCGTGAACGACCACTTCGCGAGGTCGATGCGTGGTGTCGGGCCCGCCGACAGCACGGGGAAATCCGTCGTCTCGTGCTGCCCGGGCGGAATGCGTTGCGCTGCGGCGGCGGACGGACGGCGCCCGGAGAATCCACGCGTGCTCATTAGGTTGGAAACTGATCCGCGCGTCAAGGGACGGCAACCGCGCGACGGCATCCCCCTTAGCGGCCAACTTGCGTTCACCCAGTACGGGGCGAATCATGAAGCAAGACTGACGGGAACACCGAACGATCCTCCATCGACGAACCGGCGAGCAATAACTGCGTGACTGCTGACGCAATCCTCAACGAATCCGCTGCGCATCCTGAACGCGCGCAGGCCGACATCGCGCACACCGACGCCGCATCGACCGCCGCCGCATCGACCGTCGCCGCGCTGGCGCATTCGGACCTCGGCTTCGGACGCGTCGTGGCGCAAGCGGCGCGCGGGCGGTTCATCGCGCGCGACGGCACACACACCAGTCGCAAGTACGGACTTGGGGCACAACGCGCCGAACGGTTCTATCTCAGCGCGCTCAACGCCCGCTGGCTCCCCTTCCTGGGCTGGTTGGTGGCTGGAATGCTGCTGCTCAACGGCTCGTTCGCCCTGCTCTACGTGTCGTTGGGTGCGACTGCGATCGCGGGGTCACAGGAGCTTGGACTGGAGGACCCGTTCCTGCGCGCGTTGAGCTTCAGTGTTGGCGTGTTCACCACGACCGGCACCGGCAACATGCACGCCGTGGGTACGTCGGCGAATTGGCTGGTGGTGCTGGAATCGTTGCTCGGCCCGATCATCATGATCGCGGCGGGCGGACTGCTCATCGCGCGACTCACGCGGCCGCGCATGCAGTTGCGTTACAGCGAGTCGATGCTCGTCGCGCCGTTCGAAGGCGGCCGCGGCCTGATGTTCCGCATGGTGAACGCGCAGCCCGGTGACCTGAGCGACGTGCGTGCACGCATCATCGTGTCGTGGTACGAGTACTTCGATGGTGTGCGCGAGCGAAATTTCCATCAGCTCAAGCTCGAGCGCGATTCGGTCGAACTGTTCAACCTGCACTGGACCGTGGTGCACCCGATCACGGCCGAAAGTCCGCTCGCCGGCATGACACCGGCGAGTCTCGCCGAAGCGGAAGCCGAGTTCATCGTGTTTGTCGCGGCGCATGAGAGCACGTTCTCGACGCGTGTGACGTCACGCACGTCCTACACACACCACGAACTGCGGTGGGACGTGAAGTGGGCGAGCATCTTTGCCAGCAGTCCGGATGGCGTGATCGCCATCGACGTTGACCGTCTGGATCGCATGGAACGTCTGGACGACGGCGCCACGCGCGTGCCGGCGGCCCTCGAGACGGCCTCGGTGGTCAAGACGTCGTAATCGTCTCGCCGTTCAGCACGACCGGGCGCAGGTCACGGCCGCGCGAGAGCGAGGCGCCCTCGCGCTAGAGCGAGGTGCCCGGCCCCGCGAGCCGGATCGCCTCGAAATCGAGCTCCTGCTCCAGTTCGCGCAGCACTTCGTCGGAGATCGCACCTTCGTTGCGCAGACGAACCAGAATGCGACGTTCGGCGTGAATCATTCCGGAGCGCAAACGTCGACGCGTACTCGTGCCGCCACCGTGCTGATCGTGCATCTGCAGGCGGTCGCGAACCTCGGCGCGCAACCACTGCACGTCGCGTTGATCAGCCCACGGTTCGCGCGACAGATCATCGAGCGCTTCCGCACCCGACCGCAGCGCTTCACGACGCGCGAGCCGTTCCTCTTCAAAGTGCGTGCCTTCTGGTGCGAACTTGAAGGCGCGAATGAGCGGCTCGAGCGTGAGCCCCTGCACCACCAGCGTGATCATGATGACGACCATCGTGATCAGGATGATCTCGGTGCGATAGGGAAAGGGCTGACCATCGGCCAGCACAAGCGGCAATGCCAACGCCGTCGCCAGCGACACGATGCCGCGCATGCTCGTCCATGCCACCAGCACCACGGCCCTCGGACGCGGCGCCGCGTCCACGCGACGGATCTCCGCACTCAGCCAGCGAGGCAGCCACGTGGCGATCGGCACCCAGACCAGTCGCACGACGATCGCGACGCCCCCGATGATGGCACCGGTCAGCATCAGCGGACCGAGATTGGCGCCTGGCACGGATTGCAGCAACGTGGTGAACTGCGCGCCGAGCAGGATGAAGATCATCGCGTTCAACAGGAACACGAGCAGGTCCCAGATGGCACGTGTCTGCAGACGCGACATCGGCCCAACAGCCAGTGACAGGTGTTGACGCAGGTACAATCCGCCGGCGACGCACGCGAGCACTGCCGACACGTGCAACGACTCGGCGACGATCCACGCCACGTACGGACCGGCGAGTGTGAGCAGCGCTTCGGCCAGCGAATCCCTGGTGCGTCGTGCCGCGCGAATGATCAACCAGCTCACCACCAAACCGATCAGCGCCCCAAACCCGGCGTCGATGAAGAAGCGGACGATGGATTCGCCCCAGCTGAACGCGCCCGTTACGGCCGCCGCGACCGCGGTACGGTACAGCACCAGCGCCGATGCATCGTTGACGAGGCTTTCGCCCTCGAGAATGACGATGACGCGACGCGGTACCGGCAATCGTGACACGATCGCAGCCGCAGCGACGGCGTCGGGCGGCGAGACGATGGCGCCGAGTGCTACGGCCACGGCCCACGGCAACCCGGGCAGCAGTGCGCGAGCGGCGATGGCAACGGCGACGGTGGTGACGAGCACGAGCCCGATGGCGAGCAGTCCGATCGGGCGCAGATTGGCTTTGAACTCGCGCAGCGACGTGAAAAACGCGGCGGCCCAGAGGATCGGCGGCAGAAATACAAAGAAGACGAGATCGGGATCGAGCTCGGGAATCGTGACACCCGGCACGAGTGCAACGAGCACGCCCGCCAACACCTGCAGAATCGGTGTCGGTATCGGCAGGCGACGCGCAAGTGCGGTCAGCGCGATGACGAGCGCGGCGAACGCAATCGCAAAAATGACCGGCGGAAAATGCGGCATCAGAGACCCTTTACTGCGGCAGCCTTCCGTTCAATTCGTCATAGACGCGCCGTACTGCAATGGCGGCTTGCTGATCGGCCAGAAACCACTGCTTGTACTCGCCCCAGTTCGCCTGTGCGATGGCGTCGTCCACCGAGAGACCGCGGGCGTGCAATCGCGTGACCTCGGCGATGACGGCCTGCAGTGAGGCGCGAAACGCCACCAGCTCTTCGCGCGATGCCGCCGACGCTTCGATGAAGCCGTGACCCGGCACGTAGCGCGTGACGTCCATGGCGAGTGCCTTCTCCGTCAGTCGCACCCAGTCGGACGGATAGGCAGAGCGCATCGCCGGAAAGACGCGATTGAGATACGCCTCGCTCATGAAGAGGATCTTCTCCGACGGCACATGCACCATGAGATCACCTCCCGTATGCGCGCGTCCGAGGAAGAGCACGTCGACCGAGATTCCGCCAAGGTCGATCACTTCGCGATCGGACGACATGGCCATCGGTGGCACGACGACGACGCGTGGTGGCGGCGCGGCCGTCCCCTTGGCTGCTGCATCTGCTGCGGCGCGTGCGTTGGCCGTTGCTGCGGCGGTGGCGTCGCGCTCGAGCTGCGCCTTGGAGTTGCGATGTGCGATGTACGTGATACCCGTGGGCAGCACGCTGTTGCCGGCCGTGTGATCGCCGTGATCGGAGCCGACCACGTACCAGTGTATCGGCAGTGGCGTGACCGTGCGAATGAGATCGAGCATCGTTTGCGTCGCCCGCGTGCTACCCTGACCGTCGGCGATCAACACGCCATCGCGACCCACGACAAAGAGGCTGACCGTGGTGAACCCGGGTTGACGAATCTCCTCGTAGCCGTAGACGCGTGGTGCAAGTTGCACGATGCGCGGAAACGCCGAAAGCGGAACGCCGCGTTGCGCGGGATCGGCAGTGCGCACTGGCGGGGTTGCGGCCTGTGCGTGCGCCGAACGTGCCGTCGCACCGATCACGCCCGCGGCAACAATGCTGACCGCCGCGCCGATGACCAAACACAGCGACGAGCGCAGCGCGCGGCCGGTCGAGCGGCGATCGGCAGCGGACTTTTCCAATGGAATGGATCTCATGTCGACAGGATACCGCGCGCGCCGGTTGGAGGCCAGCATTACCAGCAGAGCGCACGACACCGATGGCATCGACAGAAAGATGCCGCTTGCCAGCGCGCGAGTGCCGTCGCATCGTCCCGCATGACCCAGTCCAACGCACTCCGCTCGCCCCAACGCATCGTCATCGGCGCGAATGCACACGCCGATATCGCCGCCGCGCTTTCAGCGCGCAGCCCGTCGCTCGAAATTCGCGGCAATCGTTTCATGGACGTGACGGCGGACGATCTCGCGTGGGGCGAGGTGTACGTCGGATTCAAGCGCCCACCCGTCGCCACAATGGGCAGCGTGCGTTGGGTACACTGCACCGGCGCCGGCGTGGATGCGTGGCTCCAGCCCGAAGAGTTGTCGCGCGACATTCTGCTCACGCGCAGCGCAGAGTCGTTCGGACCACCGATCGCGGAGTGGGCGCTGGCGCGCGCGCTCACCATCTCGCAGCAGGTGGTGGACCTGTCGCATGCGCAGCAGCGTCACGAGTGGGCGCCGCGCGACTCCGCGTTGCTGCGCGGCACCACAGTGCTGGTGGTTGGCACCGGCGACATCGGCACGCACATCGGCCGGCTGTTTCGTGCCGTCGGTTGCGAAGTGACGGGTGTATCGCGGAGTGGCAACGGCGACGATGCGGTCTTCTCGCGCGTCTCGCGTTCGAGCGACCTGGCGTCACTGGTGAGCGACGCCGATTGGATCATCGTCACCGTGCCGCTGACATCGGCCACGCGGCATCTCATCAATCACGAGGTGCTGTCGCACTGTCGCGGTGCGGTGTTGATGAACGCCGGACGCGGTGCCGTCGTGGACGAATCGCTGCTCCCCACCGCGCTGGAGCAGGGCTGGCTGCGGGCGATCGCACTCGATGTGTTCGAGGTCGAGCCACTGCCAGCCACGAGTCCGCTTTGGGATGACCCACGCGTGATCATTTCGCCGCACATCTCGGGGCTGACCACCACCGCCGGTGTGGTCGATGGGTTTTTCGAGTGTCTGCACGACATCGAGCGCGGAGTCAGCCCGCGCTGGACGGTCGATCGGGATCGACAATACTGAGACCGGCGGAACGGCAACTGCCAAGTGTCGAGCTTCGGGTTTGGGTTTTGGGCTTACGAATACTCTCGCGAAGCAGAGGGGTGTCGCACTTGCGCTCGCCGAACCAGGAACCCAGTCTTACTGCGGCGCGCGCGACCTCGAACGCACCGGTCTGGCCTGCAGCGCTGTCATCTCAACCGGACCTGCATCATGCAGAAGATCCCCCGCAACATCGCAGTTCTTGTCCTGACGCTCGCCGCGGCGACCCCGCTGCACGCGCAGGTCAGCTGGACCGATTGGACTGCCACGGCGACCGATGAGGTGTCCGGCTCGCTCCTCATCGGCTCGACGAACGTGGGGGTCCTGTTCTCGGGAACGTTCAGCTTTGCCCAGTTGAGCGGCGGCATCGACTACTACGCGACCAACTCCACCATCTACGCCCCGAACCGCCCGACTGGCACCGACCTCATCGGACTCAATCGGGGAGGCCTGAAGACCATCACGTTCAGCCAGGCCGTGCTGAATCCGGTGATCGCGCTGGTGAGCTGGAACAACCAGCCCACCATCACGTTCAACGGCCCCGTTACGGTGCTCGGACAGGGATGCGGACACTGGGGCTGTGGCACGATGTCGACATCAGGGAACGATCTGTTCACCTCGAGCGAGGTGCACGGGACGATTCAACTCAGCGGCTCGTACACCTCCATCAGCTTCACGGATGGCTCCGAGTCCTGGCACGGCCTGACCGTCGGCGCACCTGCGTTGGCGAACGTGGTGCCGGAACCGTCGACCTATGCGCTCATGGCTGCCGGCCTCGCCCTGATCGGCTTCTCTCGTCGTCGTCGTCGCGCCTGATCAGTCGGGACGGGAACAGAAATGGCGCAGACTTTTGTCTGCGCCATTTTGTTTTCCGGCGTTGAAGCGGTGAGATCACCGGCAGGTACCGAGATTCACGCTGGCGGTTGCGCCGCGCCGCACCATCACCTCCACCGACTTGCTGCGGCCGTTGAACCTGCAGGTGAGCGTCCATGATTCGGGCAACCAGTCCTGCGCTTTCTGACTCGGGCGCACCGACGGGTTCACATGCCACGTCACCTCCGTCGTGCCGCGCGGCACGACCATCGAAGACGTGAGATGCATCGGCACCTGGAGTGCCGCGCCGCGCGTGCTGTCCGCGTTGATGACCGGTGACGTTTCGAGCGAGAACTTCTTCTCGAGTGTGAGCGTGGCACCCGATGGCGCGCGAATGCGCAGCATCGAATGCAGCGCGGGGTTGGCCGCCGCGCCGAGCAATCGCAGAAAGCCTGCACGTGCGCTGGAGCCGGGGTATGCGCCGGTGCCTGCATACTGATCGATCACGAACGAGTAGGGCGGATGAAACGAGCGCTGTCCCGGCGCGTTCTCGAACGTGAAGGCGAATGTGCCGGCCGAGTAGTACGCCGTTTCTTCGAGCGTGCCACTGGCCACGTAGTAGATCTGCGGCCACGGACCCGCGGGCCACTTGAGGTCACCACCAAGCGCCTGCGCGAGCGAGTCGTACGGAACCACATCTGCCGGCACGGGCTCCTCGGCCGCACTTGGCACGCGCAACACTTTTGCGTCGGGCGTGTGATTGCTTAGCGCGACGACGACCTGATTGGAGGAGAGGAGGTCGCGCATGCTGCGGATTTCGGGTTCGGAGAACGGCGCTTCACCGCGCGAACTGCCGCCCGCAACACCGATCGTCGCGCCACCACCGCCCCAGAACGCGCCGTAGTTGCGATTGAGATCGACACCCGCGTTCCCGTTCGAGGGCGCCGCGCATTCGGCCCACGTGGGCACCCGGCCCATCTCGATGCGGCAGCTCTTGCGCTTCTGTTCGTGAAGGAGGGAGCGCGACAAGTCGTAGCCGTCGGGGTTGACGACCGGCACGACGATGAATCGCACGCTGTCGAGCAGCGACGTAATGCGCGCGTCCACACCATCGTTCTTGAGCAGGTCCCAGACAAACTCCAGCGTCAGCTCGACCGTCGGCCATTCGCGCGCGTGATGCAGGCCCGTCATCAGGAAGACGGGCTTTCCCGAATTCGCCTGCACGTGGTGCGAGATCTCGAGCGCCCACATCGTCTGCCCGAGCAGTGACTTGTGGGAGAGTTCGAAGCGCTTGACGGTGGACGGATACAGTGCAGCGATCCGCGCGAGCTCGTGGTTGGTTTCGCTGAGGGTGCGATAGGTGACGCGGCCCGTCGGCAGCGACGATGGGTACGGAATGGAGGGTGCGTCCGGCGCGGCCGCAGCGGGTGCGCCACCGCGTCCACGTTGTGCCTGTGCCTGTGCAACCGGAACGGTGAACAGCAACGCGATGGCCAGTGCCTGCCGCACGCGTGCATGCGCGTGTGACAACAAGAGCGGAAGTGTGGTCACGACGTGGTGCACCGTTGCGAAGGTCCGAATGTGGGGGCAAGCGCCATGCATCGGAAATTGCGCACCGAAACTGTCGAGCGGAACCGCTGCACGACCGACGATGGGTTCGCCTCTCGCGTGCCCGTCGTATCGCCCCCAGAAGTCGTTCGGCCGCTCGACCGGGCTGCAGCGCAAACTGGACGCGCTGAGGTGAACGTTCATCGCGTGCCACACGTACACTGCGTAGTCACTCGTCAAGTACACGGCACCGTCACGTGTGTTGTCGCGACGCGCTCTCCCTTCCACCGGATACCCACCATGCGCCTGCTTGCATCATACGCAAGACATTCTGCATCCCGATCTGCCGCGCGCGTCGGCGTGGTGTGCTCGCTCGCGCTATTGAGCGCCTGCGCGAAGGCCTCCACGTCCACGTCAGCCGCCACACCGCAACCAGCGGTTGGCGCCGGTGTCGCCTCGGCGCCGGCGACCGGTGGGCGCGGGGCGGCGCCCGGCGGCGGTGCGGCGACAACGGGTCGTGCGGGTGGACGCGGCTTTCAGGGCGAGATGGACAGCACGCGCGCCCGTCAGTTGTACGTGAGCAACGATCCCAAGGATTTGCCCAAGGCCAACTTCGCGTCGGCGATGGTGGCCAAGGCGAAGACGGACAGCATCTACGCCGCGCGCTTCACGGGCGTCGTCGATTTCCGGAAGATCACGTACAAGAGCACGGCCGATGGTGCGACGGTTCCAGCCTATCTCTTCGCGCCGATCAACAAGCGCGGACCGCGAGGACATGCGGCGATGATCTGGGTGCACGGCGGCGTGCACGGCAACTGGGGCGAGAGCATGCTCCCGTTCGTGAAGGAAGCGGTGGACCGCGGCTACGTCATCATCGCACCAGACTATCGCGGCAGCACGGGGTACGGCGAAGCGTGGCACATGCTCATCGACTACGGCGGCTATGAAGTGGACGACGCAATGTCGGCCTTCGAGTACATGAAGACGCTGTCGTACGTGGACACCGCGCGCGTGGGGATGATGGGGTGGAGTCACGGTGGATTCATCACCACGCTCAATGCCACAAAGGCGGGCCATCCGCTCAAGGCGGGGGCCGCGATCGTGCCGGTGACGAACCTCATCTTCCGCTTGTCGTACAAGGGGCCGAGCTATCAGCGCGACTACGCCGCCGAGCCGCGCATTCGCGGGCTGCCGTTCGAGAAGCCCGAGGAGTACATCAAGCGCTCGCCGTTGTATCACATCGAGAACCTGAACATTCCGTTGCTCGTGCACGTGTCCACGAACGATCTCGACGTGAACTATGTCGAGGACCAGCAGATGGTGTGGAAGCTGCGCGCGCTCAAGCCGGAGCTGTCGGAAACGAAGATCTACGTCGATCCGGCCGGTTGGGGATCGTCGGTCGGACACGCGTTCAGCCGTCGTGTCGATCCGGTCACGCTCGAGCGAGTCGACTCGCCGGCGCAGATCGATTCGTGGAACAGAACGTGGACGTTTTTCGAGTGGGTGCTGCGCCCGTATGAGGATAGGTCGAAGCCACTTCCTCCGGTGAGGGTGCAGCCGTAAACGGCAACCACCAGGTGTCGGGCTTCGGGTGAAGGTTTGGGGCTTCGAGTTGGTGCGTACATTTATCTCTCGAAGCCCCAAACCTTCACCCGAAGCCCGACACCTGGTGGTGGCAGTCTGTTACTTGTCCATCGCCCGCTTCCTCCGCTGCTCGTCCCCCATCTTCTCGATGTCGGCGAGCAGCTTTTTCGCGTCGTAGATGATCCCGTCCTTGATCGTCCACTTCACGCCACCGTAGTTCTCGACTTTCTGCGTTGCGTCGTTGAGCCGGAACCATCCCGTTCCGTACAGCACCTTGAGATTGGCCACCGGATTCGCGTCGACGATCACGAGGTCGGCCAGCATCCCCGTTTCGATCACGCCGTATTCGATCTGTTTCTTCATGGGCTTGAAGATCGTCTGTGCGGCGTGCAGTGTACCGGCGCGAATGGCTTCCGTTGGTGTGAAGCCCGCCTCCTGCAGCAGCTCCAGCTCTTCAATCGTCGAGAAGCCGGGCGTGTTGTAGATGAAGCCCGCGTCTGAACTGGCCGTGACGCGACCGCCCATGTTCTTGTAGTCGTTGACGAACTCCATCCACACGCGGTAGAAATTGCGCCAGGCGACTTCGTCTTCCGTGGTCCAGTTGTAGAAGTATGCGCCGTGATTGGTGCGGCTTGGCGTATAGAAATCCCACTGCGTCGGGATCGTGTACTTCGCGTGCCATGAGGCGTTCATGCGCTTCATCACGTCACGCCCCGTGAGGTACGTCGTCATCGTCGGGTCGAGTGTGACGTCGCGCTCCTTGAGATTCCTGAGGAACGCATTCCACTTCTCGCCGTGCGGCTTCACCAGACTCCACTGCCGCGCCACCTGACCGAAACGCGTCTGCTCGTCCTGCAGATTCGCGTCTGTCGGCCACGGCTGCACCTGATGGTTCTCGTACATCGATTCGAAGATGCCGTAGAAGTGCGTGACCGCTTCGAGCCCGAGCTTGGTGGCCATGTCCGCGTTCATCTGCGCCACGCCTTGCTGCTGCAGGTGCGCCGTCGAACCGAGTCCGAGCTTCTTCGCCTCGTCGAGTAGCGCCTCCATGATGTCGGGGCGTTCGGCGCCGAGCTTGAGCCCTTCGGCGCCATTCGCCTTCGCCCAACGCACCCACTCGCGTGCCACGTCCGGTGTGCGCGGCACACCACGTCCCCATCCGGTGCCCGGACGCTGGTACACGACGTAGCGTGGCGCAGCGATCTCGTTCTTCGCGCTGCGTTCGCGCTCCTTCACGGAGTAGTCGAAACTGGCGAACGGCACCCCGCGCACCGTCGTGATCCCGTGCGCGAGCCACAGCTTGTTGTAGTACTCGCTGTCCGGCGCCTTCTGCTGCGTGCCCTGATGCACGTGCAGATCCACCAACCCGGGCATCATGTACATGCCGTTGGCGTCGAGCTCTTTCAGCGCGCCCTTCGGCCGCTTCGATTCATCCACTTTCACATTCGGATAGCCGACGCTCACGATCTCGGCGATGCGATTTCCTTCCACGATCACGTCCACGGGACCGCGTGGTGCGCTGCCGTAGCCATCGATGAGATGGACGCCGCGAATGATGAGGCGATTGAACGGACCTTCGCCTTCCTTGCGCGCCGGCGCCGGCGTCGGGTCTTCGCGACGTTCGGCCAGGAGGCGCTGCTGCACCGCACTGTCCGCTGTCGCAGGACGAGCGTTCGTTGGCGCTGCACGTTGCGCATTCGCGTTGGGCGCAGACGTCAAGACGAGCGCACCCGCACACGGTAGCACGAGATGTTTCAGGCGAAGGGCACTGCGTGATCGCATGGCGGTAGCTCCGTCGGCGGGTAAACGGGACGAATGAGGGGACAGGAGGAGATACAACGAAATGAGGGGGTTGGCTATGCGCGCGGGCATCTGCGAACGACCCAGTTTGGAGTTTGAGGTTGGAGTAGTGAGAGAGCAGAGTCGCCCGTCGGCGCGTGGGTCTCGCGACCATGGCGGACTGGCCGACGGGATACTCCTACTTCACACTGGCCACGGGGTCGTTTTTGGTGTCAGCCTCGAGCGCCTGAACCCGCCCACCCGCGCGGTCGCTGGACGGGGATTGCAGGAGTCAGGTCGCGGCGCAATGCGTGCGGTGACGCGGCGCGTCATGGACGGCCGACGCAACCCGGCAGGCGAAACGCGCCGATGCGCGAGGAGTAGCTCGTTGCGCCCTGCCTGAGGTAGTCGCCAACGTACCAGATGGTACAGTCGTCGCTCGGATCGATAGCGGTCTGTGTGTAGTCTTCCCACCGCAACGTGTTGGTCTGGGACGCTTCGCCTTCGGCGAGGACGGTCTCACGTAACGTGAGCGTTCCGAGAGCATCACCAGCCAGTCGTCCGGCGAATCGTTGGCCCGGGAAATTCGGCGAACCGCCGAACGAGTATCCGATCCCGATATTGCCCTTGTCATCCATCGCGGGACTGGCCATCCAGCGATAGAAACCGTCGGGCGCGTACGTACCCTGCTGGTGCAGACGCAGCGCGTTGTTGGCACCGGCGTCGAGACGGAACTCGTACCACCGCACCCCACCGCCGCCCGCCGCCGTGTTCACCGAGTGCACTGCCACGATCGACTGCTGCGCGCCAAGGCGACGATACACCACGCGCGCCATGAGCTTGTCGCCCTGTGCATCCAGGCGACGATCGGTGCCCGGCTGCGGCACGCAACTGGTGAGCTGTCCACCGCACAAATACTGGTACGGCGCGACTGCAATCCTTACCGGCCCCTCAACTTTCGTCTTCGTCGGATCAGTCCAGTTCACGCTGAACGTCCACGCGTAGATGCCATCGTCGGCCAACTCGTTCCTGAGCTGCGTACCCCCAGCGGCGAGCATGATGTTTGGCGCGCCGACCGGCGGGAGTTGTGTGCCGTCGAGGTCTGCGTTGTTGAGGAAGTTCACGCCGTCGATGATCACGCACTGCTCTGTGGCGTCGAGCCCCTTGAGCATCTTCAGTCGTTCGACCACGCAGGCGTGCTTCTGAATCACGTCGTCGCCCGTGCTCGTGGGGACGTAGTAGCCGTCGGGCCACACCGCGGGGCGCGGATAGTCGGGAAAGAGCGGGCGGATGAACTCGTAGCGGTAGTACGGGCCAAAGGGATCGGGGGTCGTGCTCACCGCGTAGCACATCGCGTACGTGCCCTGTGGCTCGGCGGGTCTGGCCGACTGCGCAGGCGCCGGTGCACCGGCCGGCGGCGCGCCCGGCGCAGCCGCGGGCGGTGTTGCAGGCGGTGTTGCAGGAGGCGCCGTTGCCACTGGCGCAGCAGGACGCGATGGCTGAAAGAGCGGCGTCGCCGGACCAGGCTGTGCAAACTGCCCCGCTTGACTCCGTCGCGCGGGTTCGCCGGATCGACCGACACTCGGCTCGTTCTGACGCACCGGCACGCGCGAGAAGATCGGCATCACGATCAACCAGCGATTGGCGAGTTGGTCGTAGCGTGCGACGGCGTCGCCGCTGTTGCGATTCTCGCACGGACCACCGAAATCGCGAAACACGTTGAGTGTTTCCACCGGCCCGTACAGCACCCGCCCACTGATTGCGTACTTGCGCCCCTTCTTGCTGAAGATCGCCATGCGCGAGTTGACGACCTGCACGACGTGATCAGGACCAACCGCCAACGAATTGTCCGACGGATTGCGCAGGTTGGCCGTCCCCTGCGGCCCCGAGAACCCGACGCCAAGTCCATCGAAGCTCGCCACCATCGCCGCCGACGCTCGCGAGCCCGCCACGCGTTGCTCCACATCGGCTGCACCGTTGGGTGCACCCATCACCCGTGGACTGGCACGCTCCGCTTCGCGCTCGTCTTTCGAAGCCGGCGGGGCCACCGCGCCATGCCTGATGTCCTGCGTATCGGGCTCGCCATCGCCGTCCACGGCGTCGGCGTCGGCGTCGGCGTCGGCGTCGGAGAGAATACTCGGTGCTGCCGCGCGCAGTGGCGCCGACAGATCGCGCGCGACGGCGTGGCGAACCGTCACTTCGGTGCGCAACGGGTTCGTTGATCGTTCGGCGGGATCACTGCCCTCCTTCGACGCGCAGGCAGCACTGAGTGCGAGCAGCGACAGCGCGACGACGATCGGTGGCAACGTGCGGACGGCGTGCGTCATGCGACGCTCAGTGCGCGGCGGCGGCGGCTTCAGTTGCCGCCATCACCTCGTCGCGCAACGCCATCTGGCGCCGGATGATCGTGAGCGCCTCCTGCCGTTCGTCGCCCACAAGTTCGAGACGCGGCGGACGCACGGTGGCCGAACCGCGACCGAGTTCCGACTGCACGAGCTTGATCAGTTGCACGAACTTGGGCACGCAGTCGAAGCGCAGGAGTGGCAGGAACCAGTGATACAGCGCCGCCGCCTCTGCGAAACGGCCGGCCTGCGTCAGCTCCACCACGCGGACGGACTCGATCGGCAGGGCGTTCACGAGTCCAGCCACCCACCCCGACGCACCGGCGGGAATCGCCTCGAAGATCATGTCATCGAGCCCGGCGAACACGCGCAGCCGATCGCCGAGTACTTCCTTGACCGCAGTCACGCGGCGCACGTCGCCACTCGACTCCTTCACCGCATGCAGGTTCGCGTGCTCTGCCGCGAGCTCGGCCAGGTGGGTGGCTTTGACGTCGGTGCGGTACGCGATCGGGTTGTTGTACAGCATGCACGAGAGTCCCGTGGCGCGGAGCACGGCGTCGAAATGCGCCTTCGTCTCATACCAGTCACTGACGTAGACATACGCCGGCAATACCATGAGCCCCTCGCATCCCACGCGCTCCGCTTGGCGCGCGAGCGCGACGCACTCCGCCGTGGAGAGCCCGGCGATACCGGCAACGATCGGCACGCGCGAACCGACGGCGCGTTGGCACGTGTCGAGGATCTGCACTTTTTCGTCGGAGGTGAGCGTCGCTGCCTCACCGAGCGATCCAAGGGCCACGATCGCGACGCAGCCGGAATCGACCAGCCAGGTGACGTGCGCAGCGAGTGCCTCGTGATCGACGGTCAGGTCGGCGTGGAACGGAGTCGTGATTGCCGGAAAGACGCCGGCCCAGTGTCGCTTTTCCATGGTGACCCAGATCCTCGGTCGGGGAAGGCCGCATCATGTGGTGCGGCGTGCTGTCCATCTCTCATCCATATCTCTCACCATCTCATCCACTTCTCATCAACATCTCATCGACGGCCCACGAGCGTGGACAACAAGACTGGCTCGATGGGCGGACGGACGGTGTCCGGTGTCCAGCCGAAGTGGAACTCGAGTGCTGCTCCGCACACGCGGCCCTGACACGAACCCATGCCGGCCCGGGTGTACAGTTTTGCCTGACGCGACGACCACGCGGGATCGATCGCGCCGAGGGGTACGTCTTCACAGCGACAGACGATGGTGTCGCTCCGGCACACGCCACGCAGCTCGGCACGCGGTGCGAAGGCCGCTTCCATTGTCAGCGCCGTGCGACGCAGCGCGTTCCGTTCCGCGAACAGACGTACGGCATCGGCGCCCCGGCCCGCCGCCGACAGTCCGGCAATCTCTCCTTCAACGAGTGCGAGATCGGCGCCCCCGATGCCGGTCGGCTCGCCGGCGCAATACACACCGGACACGCTGGTTTCCTGCTGTGCGTTCACGACCACCTTGCCGTGCGACACCGCGCATCCCGCGACGCGCGCCAGTTCAGTGCTCGGCACGAGTCCGTGCCCGACACACAACAGGTCGCACTCCAGCGTTTCGGTCCGGCGACCGTCGGTGACGGTGACGCGCTGCACGTCCGATGAACCGACAGCTTCGCTCACCCAGGTGCCGGTGGCGTAGCGAGCACTGACAAAACGCGCGCGATATCTGGCGGCCTGCATCAGCAACGACGGACGACGCCAGAGCGACACGCCGAAGCGCGCCACGACACCAAAGTCCGCCTGTTCGGCCACGAGCAAGAGCTGCGCACCCGCGTTTGCGAGCGATGCGGCGACAGGCAATAGCAAGGGTCCCGAGCCGGCGATGACCACGCGCTTGCCGACCACCGACGTCCCCATCTTGAGGAGCGCCTGCGCACCGCCTACGCCCATGACGCCCGGCAACGTCCACCCGGGAAACGGCAGCATGAGTTCACGCGCACCCGTTGCCAACACCACCCGTGTTGCCTGCACGCATAGTGGCGATGTGCCTTGCTCCGCATCGAGTACGAATCCGCTCTCGGTGCGCCGCAGGTCCACCACCGACGTGTGAAAGCGTCGCGCCGCCGTCGATCCAACCAGTCGCCCGATCCACGAACGCGCGTCGTGCGCTGGCGGTGTACCGGGTGCATGACGCCAGATCTGTCCGCCCTCACCAAACCCCTGATCGAGCACCACGACACGCTGGCCGGTGCGTGCGGCAGCGGCAGCCGCCGCCATCCCCGCCGGCCCCGCACCAACAACGGCGATGTCCGCGACATCGGCTTGGTCAGCGCACACGAAATCAGAGGCGTACGTCATGCGTGGCTCGCGGCGCCGGTGATCACCTGCATTCCATCCGCCACCGCCACCATGCACGCACGACGGTGTGCGACGCCATCGATCGTCACGCGGCACTCGTGACAGATACCCATTCCGCACAGCGGCCCGCGCGACGCGCCAGTCACCGACACACGAAAGGCGGTCGTGCCGATACCGAGCAGTGCCGCGGCAACGCTCGTACCCACGACTACGTCCACACGACGCTCATCGACGGTGATGCGAACGGAATCGCTCATGCGGCAACTCCGGCGCTCGGCTTGGACAGCACGCGCGACGGCGCGTACGCGGCGGCGTCGATAGCGGACGCGCGACCGGCAATGAGATCGGCAAGGATCTGCGCGGTGCCCAGCGCACTCGCAATGCCAAGTCCTTCGTGACCGGTGGCAATCCAGAGCCCCGGCACGCGCTCCCACGCGCCGATGAGCGGGAGCTTGTCGGGGGTCGCAGGACGAAAGCCGGTCCACGTACGCAGCAACGACACATTGGCGAGCGCGGGCATGAAGTCACGCGCCCGTTGCAGCATGCGACGCACGATTCCGTGATTGATTGACGCATCCCAGCCGACCAGCTCACGCGACGAACCAATCAATACCTGACCCGTTGCCCGCGGCTGCAGGTTGAACGCCACCGACTCGGCGGACATCGTGTGTGCGCTCTTGAGGTAGCCAAGCTCGACGAGTTGGTGCGATACCATGCCGGGATGTCGGTCGGTGATGACCAGATGTCCCTTGCGCGGCACCACCGGCAGGTCCGGTGTCAACGTCGCCGCCTCTGCACCGGCTGCGTTGACGACGATGTCCGCGCTGATCGTCTCGCCACTCTCGAGACGAACGCCACTCGGCATTACTTCACGCACGCGACAGCCCTCGCGTATCGTCGCACCGCGTGCTGTTGCCTCGCGCAGCAGGTGCAACGCGGCCTGTGGCTGATAGACGACGGCATCGGACGGCACAAGCAGACCGCCCGCGAGTCCGGGGCGCAGATGTGGTTCGGCTTCTGCGATGCCGCGCGCGTCGAGCACGTGAGAGTCAATGCCACCCGTGGCGTACACACGTTGCTTCGCACGCACCACCTCGAGTTGCTCGTCGTCTTCCGCCACCCAGATGGTGCCGCACCGCTCGTATTCCGCATTCGACGGCAGCGTGTGCGCCAGCTCCGCCCACAAACCCACCGAGTACGCAGTGAGCGCGAGTTGTTCGGGCGAATCGTCCATCGCGACGAGGTGCCCCATCCCGGCGGCGGTGGTGCCACTGCTGGCGAATGACGCATCGAGCACGAGCACGCGACGACCGTCGCGAGAAAGCGCTTCCGCGCAGGCGGCACCAACGATGCCCGCGCCGATGACGATCGCGTCGAACGTCGCGCCGTCGCTCACGAGCCGCCGAGTCCCAGTCGGAACGGATCGGCGGGATCGAAGCGGAGCGTGGATTCGGCGGTGACGAATGCGGTACCGCGAATGTGCGGAATGAGTGCGCCGGTGTCCGACGCACTGAGCCAACCGGTGAACAGGCTACCGGTGATGCTCTCCTGATGCCACCGTGCGCCGACGGCGAGTTCTCCGCGCGCATGCAGCACTGCCATCTTCGCCGACGTCCCGGTTCCGCACGGCGAACGATCATACTCGCCACCGGAACAGAGGACGAAGTTGCGGCTGTCGGCGTCGGGCCGCATGGCAGGCGCCGAGAGTTCGATGTGATCGATCTCGCCGCCGTCGTCCATCGCGGTGAGCTCGTTGGCGCACAGCGCATCCTGCACTGCCTGCGTGAGTCGCGTCAGCTCACCCACCCGATCGAGTCGCAGCGGCACCAGATCGAGATGGGTGATGAAGAACCAGTTACCGCCGTACGCGACATCGCCCACGACGTCGCCAACGCCTGGCACATGCACCGTCACGTCGAGTGCATGGCAACGCGCGGGTACGTTCTGGACGGTCACGGAACCATCGGCATCGAGCGTGGCCGCAACGGTCCCCACGGGCGTATCGATACGGCAGTCGCCGACATCGAGTTTGCCGAGATACTGCAACGTGCGCACCACGCCGATGAGCCCATGCCCGCACATGCCGAGGTAGGTGCCGTTGTTGAAGAAGACGACTCCGGTCACCGAGTCGTCGTTCACTGGTGGCGTGAGCAGTGCGCCAACGACGGCGTCGAAACCGCGCGGCTCACATACCACCGCGCGACGCAGATGCTCCTGATGCGCACGCATGTAGTCGCGGCGTTCGACCATGGTGTGCCCGAGCGGCTGCGGCCACCCATCGAGCACGACGCGCGTCGGTTCACCTTCCGTGTGCGAGTCGACGACGCTGATCTGGGGCGGCATCTGCACTGCAGGCGACGATGTCGGCGATGCAGACGGCACGACCACGTCAGGATGTGCACCCGGCGGTGCATCAGGTCGTGCACTCGCACCTGCACTCACGGATTCACCTGCACCGTCTTGATCTCGGTGTAGAACTCGCGCGCGGCCGAGCCTTGCTCGCGGCTGCCGGAGCTCGAGCCCTTGATACCGCCGAACGGTGCGTGCGGATCGACGCCGGTGGTATCGCCATTCACACGAACGAGTCCTGCTTCGATCTGCGGGATGTAGGTGAGGGCGCTGCGCAGGTCGCGCGTGAAGAGCGACGCGCTGAGCCCGTACAGTGTGCCGTTGGCGAGCGCCAGTGCATGCGCCAGATCGTCGGCCGCGAATGAGGCAAGCACCGGCCCGAACAGCTCCTGCTGCGCGATGGCGGCGTCGGGTCCAACACCGCGCACGACGGTCGGCGCGACGAAGAAACCGCAGGCGTACGCATCGTCGGTGGGAATGCGCCCTTGATAGACGACCTCGGCGTTCGACTCGCGGAGCGCGCGATGAATGCTGTCACGCGAGCGTGCACTGATGACGGGCCCCAGTGCCGTGGCGGCGTCCGTCACGGGACCGATCGGCAACGCGTCGAGTTCGCGTCGCAATTCGTTCATGAATGCGTCTTCGACCCGCGCGTCGACCACCACGCGACTGGTGGCCGTGCACTTCTGCCCTGCGTAGCGCATCGCGCCTGCCGCGGTGAGCACCGCGGCTTGCCTGAGATCCGCGTCGTGCAGCACGATCGCGACATTCTTGCCGCCCATTTCCGTTTGAAAGCGGATATTGCGATCAACGGCGATGGCGGCGACGAGCTTGCCGACAGCGCCCGACCCGGTGAAGCTCACAGCGCGCACGGCCGGTTCGCGCAGGAGCGGTTCGGCCACCACCGGACCGGCGCCCAGCAACACATTGAAGACGCCCGCCGGCAGCCCGGCCTTCTCCGCGGTCTCGGCCAGCAGCACCGCCATTCGCGACGACGCTTCGGCGGGCTTGAGCACCACCGTATTGCCGAAGGCCAGCGCGGGCGCAGCTTTCCAAAGTGGAATGGCGAGCGGAAAATTCCACGGCGTGATGAGCGCGACCACGCCGAGGGGTTCACGCAGGGTGAACTGCAGGGCACCGGGGCTTTGGGCGGGAATCACGTCGCCCATCTCGCGTACGGCCTCGCCTGCATAATAGCGCAGGATCATACCGCAGCGGGCGACTTCACCGCGTGATTCACCGATCGGCTTGCCGACCTCGCGCGCCATCTGCTGTGCGAGTTCCTCGCCACGCGTTGCGATCGCCTCTGCCCATTTGGTGAGGTGTTCAGCGCGGGCGGGTCCGGGCAGCGCTCGCCAGCGGGGCAGCGCGTCGGACGCCGCCTTGACCGCCGCGCGTACATCGTCCGCCGTCCCCTCCGGTACATAGCCGACGATATCCGTCTCGTCCGAGGGGTTCACGCTGGCAATCCAGCCATCCGACTCGCTTTCGTGGAATGCTCCGCCGACGTAGTGCAGCAACCGATCGTGCGCGGACGTGAGGGAGCGAGCGTGATTGGTCACGGCAGCGTTCTGTCTGAGGGGGCGGTCGGGGAGATCCGACCGACGTATTGGATACAGTATCCCGTCTATTCTGACCGAGCAAGCGGCGCGTCGGGCGACGGTCAGGGTACATCGGCGCCCGCGTCGCGAACAGGGTCGAACCGAACCACGTTGTGTCTCCCCGAGGCTTCCTGTACTGTCTACATGTTCGCATCGCGCCGTGATCGCCACGGCCTACACCTTCGACCGTGTCAATGAACGCCTCGGATCGAGGTCCCAATGGGGACCACAGGGCCAGTCGCACCGCTTCGCACTCCCGCCAAGATCCGCCGCAGACGACGACCACGGTCCGGCGACCGCTCGAGCGACCGACCCTTGCGAACATGACGCTGGTCGCGATCCGCGAGCGCATTCTCAACGGATCCCATCCGGAGGGTGAGCCGCTTCGTCAGGACGCCATCGCCGACGAGTTGGGTGTGAGTCGGATCCCGGTGCGCGAAGCGTTGCGTCAGCTCGAAGCCGAGGGGCTGGTCTCCTTCCATCCGCATCGTGGCGCCGTCGTCTCGTCGCTCTCGCTCGACGAGATCGACGAGGTCTTCTCGCTGCGCGCCGTGGTCGAGTCCGGGCTGCTCCGTGCCGCCATTCCCTTACTGACCACCGACGATCTGGCGCGTGCGAAGGAGGTACTCATCCGCTACGATCACGCGCTCCGCGCACACGATGTGATGGCCTACGGTGAACTGAACTGGCAATTCCATTCCACCCTGTACGCGCCTGCCGAACGACCGATCACGATGGGCATCGTGCAGCGCCTGCACCAGCAGGCGGACCGCTACCTGCGCATGCAACTCGCGCTCACGCACGGCGAAAACCGCGCGAGCCAGGAGCATCAGGCAATTCTGCAGGCCGCCCGGGGTCATGACGTCAACGAAGCCACGGTGCTGCTGCGGAAACACATCCTCGGCGCAGGCAGACTGCTCGTGCGATTCCTGCGCGAGCACCGAGCGGCGGTCCCGGTGCCATCCTCGCGCGCCAAGCGCGGGTAGACGACCGCGCGTAGACGACCGCGCACCCGGACCCGACGTGCGTATCAACTACCCAGTACGGGGTTTGAAGTTGGACTCCTGAGTCAGCACGTACGACCTCCTCGCGTGACTATGGCGCGCCGACGGCTGACTTGCGCGCTCATAACTCCCACTTCAAACTGGCCACTGGGCGGTTGGTTTACTTCGCCGGCTCCAGACTCTGTTGCACTCGGTCGGCTATATCCGCCCAATGCGCGCGTTCACCGGCGGTTGGCGCGGCCGCACTTTGCACGCGCGCATCGCGCTGGATTTCGCGCAGCTGTGCACGCGCCAGTGCGGGCAGATCGCTGAGTGGCACATTGGGCGCGGTGACGAATGGAAACACGCGCGGTGGTGCACCACCACCGCCGCCACCACCGGGTCCGCCGCCGGGTGCTGCAGCGCCGGCCGCCGGTGGATTGATGAGCGCGTCGAGCCGTGCGACATACACCCGCTGCAACTGCCGACGATTCGCTTCCGAGGCGCGGCCGGCAAACACACTGCGCCGCAGATCCGACAGATACTCGGTGATAGGATACGCGTTCACCGCGTCGTATCGCTCGGCCTCGGCGAGTCGGCCGAGTCGTGCGGCGCTGAGCAGCGAGGTCACGAGGTTGGACTGCCGCGCGACCAGCGTCGCGTTCGGGCCGATGCGCGTGATGATCTCCCGCGGCATCAGCCAGGTCGGCGTCGTGAGCACGTTCTCGCTGAGAAATGCGAGCGCCGCCTTCTGCCTGGCCTTGGGCACCACGGAGTAGACCGCACCGCTCTGATCCGCCGTTTTGAGATCGACGTGGACGCCGCCGATCACCGTGGCGACGTGCCCCATGTAGCCGGCCCAGCGACCGAGTGATTCTTCGTAGAGCTCCTGCAGATCCGTATAGTTCTCGCCCGACGTCGTCGTCCAGGACACGAGCTGTGGCATCATGCGCTTGTAGTTCATGATCGCGTACGTCGATGACTTCACCGGATCATCACCGAGGTCTTCGGTTTGGTTGCGCGGGTCGCCGCCGCCTGCACTCTGCGCGACGTAGCGATACGGGAATGGACCCGGCTGATCGGTGAGCCATCTGTTGAGCGTCGGCTTCTCGGCGTCGGTGTTCTTCGCCGGCAGCACGCGATAGCCCCAGTTGATCGCGAAGTCGTCAAACGGTCCAAGACGACGAATGAAATCCTTCGGTGCGAGACCATCCGTGGGCTGCGCGATGTAGTTCTGTCGCGCGTAGTCCATGATCGTCGCGCTCACGCCGTACTTGCCGGTGAAGCTCTTGCTGCGCAGCGAATCACTCGGGAACGACGCGGACGCCATCATGTTGTGCTGCAACCCGAGCGCATGACCGACTTCGTGCGTGATCACCTGCCGCATCGTTTCGCCCATCAACTCATCGGGGATGTTGAGCGAACGTGCCGAAGGATTCGACGCGCCGGTCTCCATCATGAGCCAGTTGCGATACGAACGCATGTGGTTGTGATACCACGTGATCTCGGAACTGATGATCTCGCCGGAGCGCGGGTCGTGCGTGTGCGGACCGGTGGCGTTGCGCACGAGACTCGCGGCCCATCGCACCACCGAATAGCGCGCGTCATCCATGTCGAAGTCGGGATCCTGCGCCTTCGTGGGTACTTCCCTGGCGAAGATGGCGTTCTTGAAACCCGCCTTTTCGAACACGGCCTGCCAGTTCTCGACGCCTTCCTTCACGAAGCGCTTCCAGCGCGTCGGCGTACCCGGATCGATGTAGTAGACGATCGGTTTGATGGGCTCCACCACTTCGCCTCGCGCGTACGCGGCGGGATCTTTCGGCTCGAGACGCCAGCGCGTGATGAACTCCTGCGACGCGGCCTTCTGCACATCGAGACCGTAGTTCACGCGATCGACGGTGAAGAAGCCAACGCGCGGATCAAAGTTTCGCGGCTGCATCGGCGTCCTGGGCAACAGCACGATCGACTGCCGCGTCTCCATCGTCACCGTGGCGCTGTTCGCGTCGCCCGGCGGAGTCGCGGCATCGAACGTCTGCACCTGGCGCACTTCGATGTTGATCGGGAAGCTGCGCACGCCACTCACGTAACTGCGCGCAGGATCGAAACGACGCACGCCGTAGGTGCGGCGCGCTGCGGCGCTGAGGCCCGACGTGGCCGGATTGTCGGTACTGAAGAAATCGGTCACGTCCACGACATAGGACGAACTGTCACGCGAGAATGCGGCGATGGGGAATGCGGCGAGAATCGGCGCGTAGTTGTTCTGCGCGACACTCTTCGCGATGGGAAGCGTGTCGTCGGCCACGGCATCGGGGCTGATGCTCTTGAGCAGCACGCGCTCGTTCACCCGCTCCCAGCGCACCATCCGTTCGTTGAGCGAACTGCCGGCGCTCTGAAAGCCGCCCGAGCCTGCGGGTACGCCGGCGACGCGCGTGACCATCAGGAAGTCGCGACCCATCAACGAATCGGGGACTTCAAAGAGGTAGCGATCATCGATCCTGTGCACGGTGATGCCCCCCTTCTCCGTCACCGCGCGCGCAGTGACGACCTGGGCATACGGGCGTGGGGCGCGACGCGCGGCGGCGTTCGCACCACCACCCTCGGCGGCCGGCGGTCCAGCGGCCGCGGCAGGTGGGGTGGCCACCGGCGGATTCTGCGCAGCCACTGGGATGGACAGCGTCGCGACGGCCAACAACGCGCCGGCGTACGGGCGAACGTCCCGCAGTCGATCATGCAATGGGTGAAGCATCGGTACTCCTCGTACGAAAGGGTCCGCGCGTCCGACTCATCGACGGAGCGGCGCTGCCTTGAGACGCGTCCGGCAGGCAGATCGTTGAAGCCGGCTTGAACGGTCGGGCGAGCTGCGCGCGAGAAGACCGGACAGGAGTGGAACTGGGGGTTGTCGGTGGACCGGAACTGACTATCACGGATAGCAACGGATTCAACATGGATCTTCGGGGATAAAGCTTAGGGGACAAGGACTGAACGCATGCTGCGGCAATGGCGCTTGTGCTTTCTTGAATGAGAACAGCACGAAGCCGGTGTAAAGCTCCGTACTGTTCCAAAAACCAACCGCAGTATCCCCGACCATCCCTTCGAAATCTGCTCCTATCCGTGATAGTCAGTCGCTGTTGACCGACCACGCAAGAGTCACGGTACAATCCGGCTCGGCGCGCCTCCCCGATCCACGACTTCCGGCAGGTTTTTCGCCTTGAGCTGCGTGTTGAACGGCACCAACTCGGCCGCGAGCACGGCGTCGATTGCCGTGAGATGTTTACGCAGTTCGGCGCCGAGTATCTGATGCACCTCGACGTGCTGCGAGGTAGGGCGGAAATCGGAGCTTGCGGCGCCGGTCGCCAAGTAGCCCATCTTCGACAACAGTTTCGAACCGAAGCGCACGCCGTCCTGCCCTGTGCCTGTCTGTCGCAGGTCGACGAGGTTCATCTCCACATCCATCAGCTTTGCATCGAACGCGCGAGCGAGACGTGTCACTTCCGCGTCGTTGGCGAGTCGCTGTACGTGCTGCAATTGCAGTCGCACGGCTTCCACGCGCGCTACAGCGACGGCGCCTTCGTTCAGCTGATCCTTGATCGCCGCGACGATGCGCACCTGCTCGAGAATCTCCGCCTCAGTGCCGCCGCTGTTCGGATCTTTGCGTACTTCGAGTGGCTGTGATTGCGATGCTCCATCGACGGTCAACTTCACGCTGTACTTGCCCGGCGGCATGAGAATCGACAACCGTGGTGTGCCGGGAGCGGTGCGGCCGCCCGGACCAGCAACGATGTGATCCGCGAATAACGGGCTCGTCAGCAGACGCACCTCGGTGCTCGGCTCATCGCGGAGATCCCACGCCATACGATTGAGACCCGCTGTGTTGGTGCCGCGCATGGTGCGCACAAGCTTTCCGCCCGCGTCGAGAATCTGCACCGTCGGCGCGCTTTTGGCCGGTGCTTTCAGGTAGTAGTTGAGATACGCGCCGTACTCCGGGTCCTGCCCTGCTGTCGGATCGTCGTACGTCGTGCTCGGCGCGGTGATCGGCCGATAGCGATACGCCGCGCGCGGCGGGAAGAGATGCGACGATGCGTTGGCGATATCGGTGTCGAGCTGCTGCAGCGGACTGAGATCGTCGAGAATCCAGAAGCCGCGACCGTAAGTCGAGATGACCAGGTCGTTGAAATGCTCCTGCACAATGATCCCCGACACCGGCGCATGCGGCAGGTTGTTCTGCAAGGGGAGCCACGTATTGCCCGCATCGTACGACATGTAGATCGCGTTCTCGGTGCCCAGGTACAGCATGTTGCGACGCGTGGGATCTTCGATGACGATCTTCGCGTAGCTCAAGTTGCTCTTCGGAATGCCGTTCACGATCTTCGTCCATGTCTTGCCGTAATCGTTGGTGCGATAGACATACGGATCGCGATCGTTCTCCTGATGCGCGTCGATGGTGATGTACGCCGTCGCACCATCCCACTTGGAGGGTGCGATCGAACGCACCGAGCCCCATCCTGGAATACCGGGCACGTTTGCGGTGAGATTCGTCCACGTCGCGCCATCGTCGCGCGAGAGCTGCACCAGACCGTCATTGGTGCCGATCCAGATCAGCCCTTTCTCCTTCGCCGACTCGGCGATGCCGTACACCACGCCCGAGTACTCCACGCCGATGTTGTCGGGCGTGAGTCCACCGGAGCTCTTCATCCTGCTGAGATCATTGCGCGTGAGATCGGGGCTCATCACCTGCCAGCTCTGTCCACCATCACGCGTGCGATGCAGATGCTGACTGCCCGTGTACACGGTGTTGTGATCGTGCGGCGAGATGTGCAATGGAGCATCCCACACGAAACGGTACTTTACCCCTTCAGCGGGACCGTTCGACTGCTGCGGCCACACTTCGACGTTGCGGAACTGGCGCCGATTCTCCTCGAAGCGGACGACGATGCCGCCTACCATCCCCGAGCCGGATGCGGTCGACCAGATGAGGTTCGCATCGGTCGGATCGGGTGTTGCCCAACCGCTTTCGCCACCGCCCACCGAGTGCCACATACCGCGCGAAATTCCTGCGCCACGTCCGCCCTGCACGCGCGAGTTACTCGGACCGCGATAGGATGGCTCGTCCTGCTTGTTGCCGAGGACGTTGTAGGGAATCTGGTTGTCGACCGTGACGTGATAGATCTGCGCGTTGTTGAGGCGTTGCTTGAACCAGGTGCGTCCGCGATTGACGCTGATCGACAGCCCTTGGTCGTGCGCCACGATCATCCGATCGGCATTGGTCGGGTCGATCCAGATATCGTGATGATCGCCACCCGGTGCTTCGCCTCCGGTGAGCGTGGTGAGTGTGCGCCCACCATCGATGGAGCGTGCGTACGACGCCGTGAGGAAATACGTCTCGTTCTCATTGTCAGGCGCGACGGCCATGCGCGAGTAGTAATGTGCGCGCCCCATCGCATTCCGATCGCGCGTGACGAGTGTCCACATCGTGCCGCCATCGTCGGTGCGCCAGAGCTGTCCGCTCTCGGTCTCTTCACCGTTCCACGGCACACCATCACCAGTCTCGATGAGCGCGAAAACGCGTTGTGGATTGGAACGCGAGATGGCGAGTGCCACCTTGCCGACAGGTTTGGTCGGCAAGCCGTTGCCGCGCAGCCGTGTCCACGTTGCGCCACCGTCGCGTGAGACGAACAGACCGCTCCCCGGCCCACCACTCGTGCGCCCCCACGTGTGGATCTCGATCTGCCACATGCCGGCGAAGAGCGTACGCGGATTGGACGGATCCATCGCGAGATCGGAGCAACCCGTGTTCTCGTCCGTGAACAGCACGCGTGTCCACGTCGTGCCGCCATCGAGGGTGCGAAAGACACCACGCTCCTGTTGCGGGCCGTACGCAGTGCCGAGTGCGCAGGCGAGCACGATGTCGGGATTGGTGGGGTGCACGACCACGCGCGCGATACGTCCCGTCTTCTCGAGCCCCATCAACGACCAGCTCTTGCCGGCATCGAGTGACTTGTAGATCCCCTGCCCGATCGAGATGTGACTGCGGATGTGCGCTTCGCCGGTGCCGGCCCAGACGATGTTCCTGTCACTCGGCGCGATGGCGAGCGAGCCGATCGACTGCACGGGCTGCTCGTCGAACAGCGACGACCAATGCGCGCCGCCGTCCGACGTCTTGTAGATGCCGCCCGACGCCGCGCCCACGTAGTACGTATTGGGGTCGCCGGGAATGCCGGCCGCCGATGTGAAGCGATTTCCCTCCGGGCCGATGTAGCGCCACGACAACGCATCGTAGAGCGCCGGGGTGATGGCTCCCGGCGCAGCGGCGCGGTCCGGCGCGAGAGCAGCGCGTTGCGCGCCGGCAACGAACGGTGACAGCGAGACTGAAGCGACCAACGTGGCCAGCGCGACGAACGGACGACGGAGCGACATGAACACCTCTGGGCGGGGGGGCGAATTCCTATCGTACGCCTGACGCCCTGCGAAGGCTAGTCGAACGGAACAGCGGACACGGAGAACAGCGGAGTTGACACGAGAATAGCACGAGCTTCTTCAAAGAAAAGAAAAGCAGTGTCCTTCCCTCGACTCTCTCCAGTCAACTCCTGCCGTTCTCCGTGTCGCTGTTTGCCCTTCGCCGTCCTCAGTAGCGCCAGCTCCTGAGATCTGCACCCGCCGGTGCGTTCGCTTCCATCGTCGTCACCATCCTGGGCATGAGCTCCGGCATGCCCGGGCCCCAGCAGTGCGGCGCCATGGGCTGGAAGATCGTCTCGCCGGTCCACTTGGGCGCAGCCGTCTTCTTCAGAAAGTCGTCGAGCAGGTGCACGCCCATGTTGAGATAGTACGAGTCGGCGTCGCCAACGTAGACGTTCAGTTTGTTCGCGAGCTTCGGGCCGATTGTCGCCCACTTGCTTTCGAGCAGATAGCGCAGGTCGTAGCGCTCCTTCCAGAACTGCGCGACCTGGTGGTCGATCACGCCAGTGCGCTTATCCCAGATCGGCTTTGGATAACCGTCGGAGCCCACCGGTCCGTACGTCGCTTCCCAGATATCCCACTGGCCGCCGCCACGCGTGCGATCGCCAACCACGTGCTCGTACCAGTTCTCGTCCTTCATCGTGGCCGTGACATTGCCGTCGGGGCTGCGACGTGTCGGACGATCGATCTTGAGCCAGCCGCGATCGAGGAAGTACGCGTTGGTGTCGGCATACACGTTCACGATCTGGTGATACCGGAAGTCCACACCATCCGGACAGAGCGACCAGACGCCGCCGTAGAAGTCGGGATAGAAGACCTGATGCGCCAGTGAAATCCAACCACCCGTCGAACCACCAGTGAGCAATCGCGCCCACGGTTGTCCGATGACGCGGAACTTCGATTCCACGGCGGGAATGAGCTCCTGCATGATCGCATCGCCGTACGGACCGTTGTTCTCCGAATTCACCCCATACGAATCGTCGTAGTAGGGAGACGGATGCTGCAGGGTAGCGACGATCATGCGCGGCGTGCCGGCGGCGTTCCAGTACGGTGTCGAGCCCACGCGCGGCGCACGCAGCGAGAAGTGCCCGTGGTCGTAGACGATCGGATACTTCGCGTTGGGATGCTGCTCGTAATCCTTGGGGAGCAACACGGTCGCACCAAGATAGATCGGGTGTCCCCACCACTTGGTGAGAATCGCGCTCTGGAACTTGATGCGCTTCACATGTTCCGTCTCGGCCGGTACTTCAACCGCAGGGATGACCTTGTCGGCTACCAACCTGATCGGCGCGGATGATGTCGGATCGAAGGTGATCCGTACCGGCTCGCCAAAGAGATTGCCCGGCGAGCGCTTCCAATTCTGTCCTTCCCATTGATCCATGTGCAGCCACACCGTCTTGCCGTCGGCGCGCGCGAACTTCGTGTAGACGTTCACGAACGGCTGCACCCAGTACTCGCCCGCTGGAATGTCGGCCAGCGATTGCACGGGATGTCCGAACACCGATGCGTCGATGATCGTCGCCTTTCCGGCCGCCAGCTGATCGATGTTGACGGCGAACAGTGGCACGCCGTTCTCGCCCGTTTGCGCGATCGGTGTGCGTTGCGCATCGCTGGTGCGACTGATCGCCACATACGCACGGCCGGTGATCGGGGCCGGGTGCGCAGCGGCAGTGAACGCGATCTCGAAGCGTGGGCCCGGGCGCGTTGTCTGCGCGTTCGCTGTCGAAACGGCGGCCAATGTCATCGACGCAGCGCAGCACACGCCAAGCGTCACCGTCAATGGCGCAGACGTGATCCACCGGCGACCGACCAGAATATGACGGGACATCAGTGACAACTCCTGTGACTGGGGACCGGCGCTCACCACCGCTGAGTCGCGGCCGGCGGCGCTGTTGCGCATGCGGCGAAAGATGCGCCAATTGCAGCACCGCTGCAGCCCGAATCGTTGCGGATTGGTGACGCGTTTCGGTTCCGCATTGCTCTGTATTGCTTCGTTCAACGGCACGTATTCGAACCACCCGATCCCGTCATCGTCGCCATCGCATGAGCCTGAGTCTCGATCGCATCGAGCATCGTCCATGGAACGCGCCGCAAGCCGCGTACGACGAGCAAGCAGCGATGCTCTGGAACGCGTATCGCTCGGGCGATGCAGGACCTGGGCGCGCGCATCGATCTCGACGCTCTGGCACGACACCGCGCGCGGCTGGGCGGAACATTGCGACAGGCCGGAGGTCCTTGTGTATCTGCGGAGCGTGAAGGGCACGTAGCGCGCACGTGCCCTTCTTCCGTACGCCCGTCCTGACCGACATCGTCGGCGAACGGTGAACTCCCTACGCCATCTTCGCCTGCAGTCTCCGATCGATCGCATCCAGAAACGCTTCCGTGTGCAGATACGGCGCGTCTTTGCTGATCAGAATCGCCAAGTCCTTCGTCATCTCCCCCGACTCCACCGCCTCGATGCACACCGCCTCGAGCGTGTTGGCGAAGTCCACCAGCGCGGGCGTGCCATCGAGCGTGCCGCGATGCGCGAGGCCGCGCGTCCACGCGAAGATCGATGCGATCGGATTCGTCGACGTCTTGTTCCCTTTCTGATGTTCGCGATAGTGACGCGTGACGGTGCCGTGCGCCGCTTCCGCTTCCATCACCTTGCCATCGGGGGTCATCAGCACGCTGGTCATCAGGCCGAGTGAACCGAAACCCTGCGCCACGATATCCGATTGCACGTCGCCGTCGTAGTTCTTGCACGCCCACACGTAGCCGCCTTCCCACTTGAGCGCGGCGGCCACCATGTCGTCGATCAGTCGGTGCTCGTAAGTGATGCCCTTGGCATCGAAGTCGGTCTTGAACTCGTCGTTGAACACCTGTTCGAAGATGTCCTTGAACGCACCATCATACGCCTTGAGGATCGTGTTCTTGGTGCTGAGATAGACGGGGTAGTTGCGATTCAGCCCGTAGGTGAGACTGGCGCGTGCGAAATCGCGAATGGAGTCGTTGAAATTGTACATCCCCATCGCCACGCCACCGTCGGCGCCGAACCTGGCCACTTCCATTTGTACGGGCTCGCTGCCATCGGCCGGCGTGTACGTGATGGTCACCGTACCCGGCCCCTTCACCTTGAAGTCGGTCGCCTTGTACTGGTCGGCGTGCGCGTGACGACCGATCACGATCGGCTTGGTCCATCCCGGCACGAGGCGCGGGATGTTGGACATGATGATCGGCTCGCGGAAGATCACCCCACCAAGAATATTGCGGATGGTGCCGTTGGGGCTCTTCCACATCTTTTTGAGATTGAACTCCGTCACGCGCGCTTCATCGGGCGTGATCGTCGCGCACTTCACCGCCACACCATGCTTCTTCGTGGCTTCGGCCGAATCGATGGTGACCTGGTCGTTCGTCGCATCGCGATGTTCGATTCCGAGGTCGTAGTAGTCGAGCTGTACGTCGAGATAGGGCAGGATCAGCTTGTCCTTGATGAACTGCCAGATGATGCGCGTCATCTCGTCGCCATCCATCTCGACGACCGGATTCACTACTTTGATTTTGGCCATGGGTCGGTGAGTGCTTGATCACTGATCGCTCTCGGCGGTCCGGGAGCGGTGGGGAGTGCGTTCTGCCGCGTGGCGACACGGCATACGTTAGCCGTGGGGATCGGCGCGTCCAGCGGTACCAGTGGTCTGGTCACGCAGGGCGTCGTTCCTGTTGTCCGATGCGACGAGCTTTGTGGCGAGCAACGCGAAACGGGGACTCACCTGGAGTCCCCGTTTGGCCGCAGTGCTGCCCAATAATTGTCGACGCCCGTGCAGCCGCAAGGGTTCACGCTCGGCGCCACCTTGGCGTTCGCGACGAGTGTGTGGCCGTTGTCAGCGCGTCACCTGCCGGGTTGTGTCGGCCACGTCGTCACCGCCGGGCTGCAACCGCTTCGTGGCGGCGCTCGCTCAGAGCGTCGAGGCGCGCTTGCGACGTGCGGCGGCGCCAAGTCCGAGGAGACCAACGGCCATCAGCATGTACGTGGACGGTTCGGGGACGACGCCAGTCGCGGTCACGGAGCTGAGGTAGAACTGATCGGCCGTGTTGCCGCCGTACTGAAAGTAGAAATCCTGGCCCGTCAGATTGAGATCGACGCGACCGGAGTTCGCCGGAAGCAGCGCGGTCGTCCAGTTGATGTTGTCGGTGCTGAACTGGAACGTTGCGCCCTGCAACCAGCCGGTGGTGTTGTGTCCTTCTGAGCGCAGGCCGATGGTGTTGATGGTCACGGCCGTGAGAAAACTGAGTTTGAGCTTCTCGCCAGCGGTGATATTGTCATCCGAGCCAACGTTGCTCAGGTGATACACACCGAGTCCGGCGCCATTCGTGTTTCGTCCATAGAGCACGCCGTTGTAGCTGTTTTCGTGGTCCTGCACGGCCGACACGAGCGAGGTGACATTGTTCGACGTGTAGTAGGCGGTGGCGAGAACGGTCAGTCCGCCGTTGATGTATGTGAGGTCATCACCGAACACACCACCGTTCACGTTTGAGCTACAGAGATCTCCACCCGTGCAGAACACACCGTCCGTGGGCAGGAAACCGCTGAACGTGCTGTTGATGTACTTGAGGTTTGCAAAGTCGAAGGTCACCTGACCAGAGGCCGGGCGCGCCGCCAGGGTCAGACCGGCGAGTAGCGCGAAGACGGAGAGACGATGGCGGGACATGGTGTTGCTCCAGTGGGTGCGGACTTTCGTGATTGGGACGGCGAAATCCGCCGACCGCTTCGTTTGAGCGTCCAATGGGGCAACGGGAGTGCCAGCGCCGAGCCAGACTGTGACAGTTTCCACGTAAGCTCTTGCAGAACTTAGAGTTGCGATCGCCGTCAGGCGCCCTGTTACGGTTGTTCCTTGCCGGCGTTCCCGACCACAGCGTTGTGGAGTTGTTGCGGCGCCGTCACTGCCTATGGCGTCGACGCAACGCTGTCGAGGGTCGCAAGCTGAGTCGGCGGCGTCGGCGCACCCCGAACCAGCAAGAGACTTTGGCCACACGGATGTTGTGACCGGTCGCCCGCGTCGCATCGAGCAGGTCCCGCGGTGAGATGAGTGTACCGGTGGCCATCTGCTGCCGTCTGCTTTGCTGTCAGATCAGGAACGCGGCGCTGCCGTGGAGCCAATCCCAGCACGAGGTTGGAGCGGAACGACCGTCGGTCGAAGTCGAGCGAGAGGATCACGACGCGACTGCTGCCATCGGTGATCGTGCTCGCCCCGTTCGCGGAATACGTCGGATCCGCGGAGGCCTGCCACCGCGACGCGTCGTTGATCTCGAAGCCAGGGGAGCGCGCCGACCGCTGAATGCCACCGAGCGAGAAGCGTCGCCATGATTAGGCCTTCGCGCCAATTTCGACGGTGATCTTTCGCCACTGTCCCTGGTTGAAACGCCAGATGCTGAGCACACACCGCGTGACGTGACCAGCGAGAATGGCGAGCCAGATATCGAGTGGCTCGAGTGTGCCGAGCGCACGAATCGCGAAGCAGATGCCGAGCGGTACAGCCACCTGTGAGACGACCGAGATGTAGAGTGGGCTCTTGGTATCACCCGTGCCCTGCAGGCCACCGGTGTACGTGAGTGCGACGGCGATGAACAGCCCCGACACGCTCAACACACGCAGCAGCTGCGTGCCGATCTCCACCACTGCCGGTTCGTTGAGACCGAACACGCCGAGCAGCGTTCGCGGAAGAAAGAAGTAGAAGAGCCCAAGCGTGGCCGCACCGCCCAATCCGATACGCGCCGCAACATGTACCGCTTCGTTTGCGCGCTCCGGTTTCCCCGCGCCGAGGTTCTGTCCGGCGACCGTTGCCGCCGCGCCCATGAGCCCCACCGACGTCCATGTGACAAACGAAAACAGTTGCGAGTACGAGACCGCGAACGCGGCCTGTGCCGCTGCACTCTGCGCCAGCGAACCAATGAACGACAGCATCAGCACGCCCCCGATGTTCATCGCGATCCCCTGAATTCCGGTTGGCAAACCGAAGCGGAACAGCGAGCGGATGATCTCCCAATCGGGGCCAAGCGACCCGCCCTTCGGGAACGAGACGACCCAGCCACCGCGCGTGAGCTTGAATAGTGAATACACGGCGACAATGCCGGACGCGAGAACGGTGCCCATCGCCGCACCCTTGGTGCCGAACGCGGGAATCGGTCCGAGCCCGCGAATGAGCATCACGTTCAGCGCGATATTGAGGAGCGTCATCGCGATGCCAAGTCGCATCGGCGTCTTCGCATCGCCCGCTGAACGCAGCGCGCCTCCGAGCATGAAGAACACCATCATGCCGCTGCTGAACAGGAACATGGTGCGCAGGAACGGCAGCGCCTCCGCCTTCACTGCATCGGCCGAGTTCACCAGGTCGAGCAGGTACGGCGAGAGTACGTAGCCGAGCGGTGCAAACACGAAAATCGACAGTCCGATCGCCGTGAGAAACGCTTGATACACGACGCGGTCGACCTTGCCTTCGTCGCCCGCACCTGCGAATCGCGCCACCAGCACACTCATGCCGGTGAACAACGACGAGATGAACACGATCACGACGAGAAATATTTGCCAGGCGACGCCGATCGCGGCGTTGCCATTGAAGCCGACAAAGTGGCCGACCATGACATGATCGACGATCCCCTGCAAGCCGCCGATGATGTTCGTGAGCATCGAGGGGAAGGCGATCTTCCAGACGGCACTCGTGAGGGGTCCATCGATGATGGAGCGGTCGTAGCGGCGGGTAGTCTGGGAATCTGCCACATGCACAAACTGCTGCGGGGAGCGCTTCGACTCAAGCTTACAGATCCAGCTGTCACTTGGTGACGTAGTACGCCGAGTGCACTCGCTTCGCCCCCTTCCCGAAGTCCCACCGCTCGCTTTGGAGCAGCAATGAAGATCCCGTTCTCACCGCGTTCGCGCGCGGCGGGCGTGCTCGCCGCAGGCGCGCTCGTCGGGCTCGCACTGACCGGTCGCATGCTGATGGCATCGGACCATCAGGATACGCCGGAAGTTGAGCTCGCCCCCCGCTTCGATATCAATGATGTGTATGCGTTCCCCGGATCGCACCCCAATCGCATCGTGCTGGCACTCAGCGCTCAAGCAGCCCGGCCCGATTCATCGGGCATGGGGGCTCTTCGTACTCGATCATGGAACGCCGCGCGAGCGTGCGAGTATTCTGGCGCGTGTGCGCACGGAACTTGAGACCCGGCGAGATGTGTATGGCTACGACCTGCTGGCGTGGTCGCTGTTCAAGCTCGGGCGCACAGACGAAGCGCGTGAAGCCATGACCATCGCGCTCGCACAGCACACGGAGGATCCGCTGCTCAGGTCTCACGCGGCGGCCATGGGCCTCAACACGGCGCCCATACGACGTGATCGATGGAGCGAGTGGCACGCGCGTACGCGACCGAGTGACTGACCGAGTGACTGGCACCGGCGCCGCGGCGCCGACTGGACCTGTGCTACGCGTCGATCACTGCTCGCTGACGGCCTTGAGGTTGGCCAGGCCGGCTTCGAAGTCCCCCCCCACGAGCGAGTCCATGCTCATGAACACCGTCATCACCTTGCTCATGAAATTGTTGGGACCAGACATCTTCCACGTGACCTTGGTCGCCGCTCCCGCAGGCTCGAGCGTGAACAACGTCGTATTGTGCGCTTCCATCGGCGAAAGGAAGTCGAGCTTGATGGTGACCGTGGACGGTGGCGTGGCATCAGTGATCTCCATCCGTCCCGAACCGACATCGGAGTTGCCAGTCCATTCGTACACCGCGCCTGGCCCACTCGCGGCGCCACTGTGCGTGCGCGCCATCGCCGGATCGAGTTTCTCCCACGGCGACCAGGCACCCCAGTTGTGAAAATCGTTGAGGTGCGGAAAGATGCTGTCGGCCGGTGCGTTGATGGTGGTGCTGCGCTCGAGACTGAATGAGTCAGGCTTGGTGAACGCGAGTCCAACGATGACGGGGAGCACGAGCAGGATCCCAATACCGATCTTCTTGAGCATGGGCTACTCCGGCTGGGGTGACGGGGAGCATACGGACAACGTTACGGTCGTGTGATGCGCGCCGCACCAGCTACCTGCCCCGCAAGTTCAAGTCGGCGGTTGCGCTCGACACGGACCACTGCGTCGACGCCTACTCGCACGAGGCCGTGTGCACCGTTGCCGCAGGACGGTCGGCCGACACGCCGGCGGCATGCATTGAACGCGCCTCGATGCCGGGCCAGCGCGTGGCGCGCGGTGCACTGACAACAATTACCGAAATCGCGAACGCCGCCGGTCTCCAGGCACCGATGGTCACGGTGATTGGTCCGACGGCGCACGCGATGCCGCTGTGACTGCGGCGACGGCGACGGTGGTCCGTCGCAGACTGCTGCCTACTTCGGGAATCCCGCCTGCGGTAACGTCGGCGTGAGGCGCAGCGCGTTCTGGTAGTAGACCTTCTTGAGCACGGCGTCCGGCAGGTCGATGCCGTACAGCTTCCAGAAGGCGTGATAGCCGCGATAGTAGTCGAAGTAGTCGTCCCGCGTTTCGAACACGCGCCAGTAGAACGGATACTCCTCGGGCTGAAACGAATCTTTGCCGAAGAGAATGCGATCCTGAAATCGAACGAAGAAATCGCGCATCGCACGCGGCTGCCGTCCGATCTCGTACAACACCGCGCCCAGTTCCGTGTGTACGTTGGGCATGTCGGTGAGCAGCCTGGTGAGCGCGCCAAGATCGTTGGCCTGCCACCCCATGTGCGCGGTCACGAACGTCGTTTTCGGGTTGCGGCGGAACAGATTGTCGCGCTCGACGATCAACTGCTCGAAGGTCGGAAACCTGTCCGGCGCGTAGCGACGCTCGGGGAAGAGCGACATCTCGAGCCACCGCTCATTGCTGTAGTCGAGCGGTTTGAAGAACTGTGGCGGATCGCCGGTATGAATGAACACCGGCAGCTTGAGACGCGCGCACGCGGCCCAGATCGGATCGAGCTCCGGATCGTCGAGCCGGAGACGCGAACCGTCGGGTTTCTTCGTGGAGAGCCCGAACCCCTTGCCGATCTCGCCCACGCCAACCGCACCGGCGGCGACATCGTCTTCAAGCTGCGCGACCGCTTTCTCAGCCCAACCCGGTCCGACATTCTGAAAACTGATGCCAGCCAGCACGCGCACGCGATCCTTCATCGTCGGCGAGGCGCGAATGACCGCCATCGCATTCTTCAATCGGTCACCCGACGCGTTGTCAGCGACAACCATCATGCGCACGTTCAGACTGTCGAGCGATGCACCGAGTCGTGCAATGCCTTCCGCAGAGCCGAGCAAGCCAGACGGATGTCCATGGAAATCGATGGCCGGAAACTTGGCCGTCTTTCGCATGTTGGCCGTGCTGACCAGTGTGGAGACTGGGCGATAGTCGAGAATACTCGGCGCCGGAAGTTCAGGCGCCATGCAGTTGTTCGGACGGATCTCGGTGGTGCCTTGAGGGCACTCCTCGCCCGGCTTGATAGGGGTCGCACCACGAAAACCGCCGCGACCGCCAGGCGGTGTTTGGGCACCTGCGCTCGTGCCACAGAGCATCAGCGCGCCCGTGACCGCGGTGAGACTGAACAGGGACAGACGACGCATGCATACTCCTCGGAGGGCGTAACCACCAAGTGTCGAGCTTCGCCAGTGAATGTGCACGCGTGGGCGCAGTTGCGGAATGCAGCAGTCGCGCCTCACCGCATACGCTCGTACGTGGCGAAAGTGACACCAGTCGTCCGCCCCGCGCCGTCATCGCGCATATAGATCACGGCAATGGTTTGTGCATCGGGCGAGAGCACGTTGGTGAGTCGCGTGGTGATGCGACCGTCCTTCTTGTTGATGATCTCGTTGATGGCGGCATTCACCACACGCACCGCCGCGTGCGATTGACCGGCGTTCCCGGTGACCGGCATATCCGTTCCGTCGAAATCCGTCGTGTACCACCAGCGCGTCGTGTCGCCTTTGGCGTTCACGGCCTGGATCGTCACTTTCATCCCCGCCGCTCCAAAGGGTTCGTACGTCATGATGTTGCTCGCCGGTGCGGGCGCATCGGATTTGAGCAGCCAGCGGCCGAAGCGCGGGTTAACCGTCGGCGCTGCAAGCGACGGGACGGCGACCGCCGACGTGAACATGGCGCAGACAAGCGTGATGACACTGGCGGCTCGGACTGTCGACATTCGTGATGACTCCCGTAGACGTGGGGACACGAAGCGCGCACCTCGCACGCACCGTGTGATGACTGGGACGAGCAGCGTAATCGCGGTACGACGCGCGGACAGTCTCGATGTTGCGGCCTCGTGCACAGCACAGCAAGGGATCGCGCGTGGGGAATGCGCCTTCGTGGCCTTTCAACCATTTCCAAACTCGTGTCGTCGAACAGCACGATTGTCCAGAAGTCCAATTGCCTCCGCAGCGATCACGGCTCCTCCCTCGTATGGCCCTCGAATGCCTCGATCGATGACGCGCCACTGCAAAGTCGCCCTGCTCGCGACCTCCACGTTTGCGTTTCCCGCTCGCGCGGTCGCACAACCCAATGTTGTGCCTGTCACGCGCGAAACATCCGCGCCTCCCGCGCGATCGCCCGCGATGTTCGGCTCTGCGGCCCGCGCTGCGCAGGCGTCGGTGCTCGACGGGCGCGACAACGATGATGTCTGGAAGTCTGCGCGCGTCATCGACCAGTTTCTCGAGTACGAGCCCAACACCGGCGCCGTGCCGCGATTCCGTACCGAAGTGCGCGTGCTTTACGACGACACGTATCTCTACATCCTCGGTCGCATGCACGACCCGCGCCCGACAGCATCGTCTCGCTGCACTCGCGTCGCGATATCCGTACCGAAAGCGAACAGCTCAAGCTGATCATCGATTCGTATCACGATCGACGCACCGCGTATCGGTTCGTCGTTAATCCGGCTGGTGTGAAGCGTGACTTCTACGTCTACAACGATCAGACGCAACTAAGCGCAGCAGCGTGCACCAATCGCAGCGACGAAGGACGCTCGGGCGGATGGTGGATGGAGCCGTCGCTGCAGTTCCGCGTCTCGTCGCGCTTTTCCGCATCGATGGCTGCGTTCTACGCGCACAACATCGATGATGACCAGTGGCACTCCAACGTCACGCCGACAGTGGGCGGCCCCACGAGCTACACCTTCGCGCGACTCGACCAGACGACGCTGCGCATGACGAGCCGAGTCAACTACACGGCGTCACCGACGCTCTCGGTGCAGTTGTACGCGCAGCCGTTCGTCAGCACGGGCACGTACACCGACTGGAAGGAACTCGACGATCCGCGCGCCGAAGCGTATGCGGGGCGCTACATGCGCTACGGCACCACGAACCCCGGCGGCTTCAACGTGCGGCAGTTCAATTCCAACGCCGTCGTGCGCTGGCAGTACCGTCCGGCGTCAACGCTCTTCTTCGTGTGGCAGCAGGGCCGACAGGCGAACGACCCGCGCGCAACGGACTTCAGCTTGCAGCGCGATTTCTCCGGGCTGTTCGACCTGCACCCGATGAACACGTTCCTCATCAAGGCGTCGTACTGGTTCAATAAGTAGCGATCAGTATCCCTCGCGCGCGAGCTCGTGCAGATCGGCGATGGAGAGTGGTACCGGATAGACCACGCCCTTGCGGTACGTCTCGCGCACGAGCTTGCCGAACAGCCATTCGCTGGCCGCGATGTGCACGTTTGGATCGGTCTTGCTCCACACGTTCTCCCACCACTTCGGCAACTTGGAGAGCAGATCGCCAAGCCGGTTGTGCTCGAGCGGTTCGAGCCCGATGCGTGCGCTCGATGCGTCACCGATGAGCAGGTGCACGTACTTGGTCGCCGCGTGAATGCCGGCGTCTTCGGTGATCCGTCCCAAAAAGCTCGTCGCGTCCTGTTCATCGACGCTGGCCGCGCGCTGTCCTGAATCCTGTCCGGCAATGAAGCGGCCGAGCATTCGCACGTGTGCATCGGCCAGGGCCACGCCATCGGGATTGGCGGCCAGCGCACGGTCACGCCAGCCATTCGCGTAGTCGGTGGGGCCGACATAGTGGCGCTTGTATAC
>ENA-ORBV01002088-ORBV01002088.1-microbial-mat-metagenome-genome-assembly--contig:-NODE-2088-length-42978-cov-5.615603_pt1 | contig 42978 bp, 33 predicted proteins | sample MGYA00237777_ERZ505514 | MGnify/ENA primary metagenome ERZ505514 (study PRJEB26160, sample SAMN06269048) | microbial mat metagenome | isolation source: Oligotrophic lake microbial mat | place... | reverse complement strand
CTCGGGATGCGCGTCGATGATTTCCTTGGCGTGCTGCGACTGTTCGTCGCGGATCGCCTTGAGAAAGCGCGCGGCGTGCAGGTGCATCGGGTCGAGGGCGCGCATGGTGCGTGTGAGATCCCGCCAGCTCGGGAGCCCGCTCTTTCGCGCCAGCGCGTGCTGCACGTCGGCCAATGTGAGCTGCTCGCGCATGGTGGCGTCGTCGGCGGACGCAAAGCGCGGCAACTGAGCGCGAAGCCCGTTCAGCAAGATCGGATCGCCGCCACGAGCGCCGTTGAGCAGTTGCTTGGCCTGTCGGCGGAGCAGGTCGACTGCGTGATCGCCGGTGGGACGTCCTGCGGGTGGCTCCGGCGCGGACGGCCCCGAGGTTGCTTCGGTGTCGGACATGCTACGATCTCCAATAATACCCTGGTCCGGATGGCCATCCGCGCACACGTCTCAGACGCGAAACCGGTCCGCTCGCCATTCCTTGATCTGCGACTTGATCTCCTTGCCCGTGAGGGCCGGATTGGCGAGCGCGGCACGCACGAGTGTGGGCACTTCCGCGTCCGACGCAAACCGAATGGCGATCAGGTGCGCCGGCCGCAGCTCCTCGATACGCGGCTGCAGATCGGCCGGGAGAATGCGCGCCAATCGCAACCGCTCCTCGAGTCGGATGATGCGGTCCTGCGCCTTGAGCGGCGACAGTCGGGCGAAGGCGATCGCGCCGAACAGGGCCAGCGCGCCGACCATCGCGTACGCCGTGTCGGCGCCGGGCGTCTGCACCAGTCGCATGATGCTCCAGACCACGTAGATCAGGCCGAGTGGGCTGGTGACGTAGTGGTAGAACGGCACCATCTGCGCGTGATTGCTGAAGCTTTGTGTGTTGTCGGTTGCCATGCGTGGTCTCGGAGGGGTGATCAATACGGGCGCTGGGCGTAACTTACAGTCGAAACCGACCGCGTCGTTGCCGACTCTCAACCGCCTCCTGTCATGCGCCGTTCCGTGCGTGCGTCCGCCGCCACTCCAGCACTGCTGGTGATTGTACTTCTTGCGACGCCGCTTGGCGCGCAGGGCACCGCGACCAGGACACCGGCGGGCAGCGCGGCCGGCGCGAGTGTCGCCCCAGTTCCCAAGGTTCCCGCCGCCATGCGCTTCATTCGCGAGGCGGACCTCTCGCGCGACTTGTACGCGATGGCGAGCGACGCCATGAACGGCCGCGAAGCGGGGACACTCGACGAGATGAAGGCGTCGATGTGGGTGGCCGACGAAATGCGGAAGATCGGCCTCACGCCGAAGGGCGAGAGCGACAGCTGGTTTCAGTGGTTCAACATGCGCCGCACGCGCCTCTCGTCGGTGTCGAGCTCCGTGACGCTGGGCGGGCGTACGATGGCGCTGTGGACGGAGATCACGCCCACGTCGAACGCCGCGGTCGATGTGTCGGCGGCGACGGTGTTCGTTGGCGACGGCCGTGACACGACGGTTGATGTGCGCGGAAAGATTGCCGTCGCCACGCTCACTCCGCCCACGGCCGCGCTGCGTTCCACGACCAACACGTACGAGTATCGCTACGCACGCCAGGCGATCACGGCGCAGGGAGCGATGCTTGCGCGTCGCGGGGCAGCGGGCGTCATTCTCGTGGCCGACTCGGTGGCCGACATTGCGTACGACGGCGTGTGGAAGCTGCAGTCGCGTGGCACGTACGATGTTCTTGGCGGTGTGCCGCGCTTCTCGCAGAATGCGGGCGGTCGTGGCGCGGGCGGTGGCGGTGCGCCGCAGCAGGCGCCGGCACCCGTGCTGTTCGTGCGTCGCGCGATGTTGTCGCAGCTGCGCACCGATGGTCAGTTGGTCGACATCAAGCTGCGCGCGGAAAGCTTCGAGTATCCGTCGGTCAACATCATCGGTGTGGTGCCCGGTACCGACCCGACGCTGCGCAACGAGTACGTCGTCTTCAGTTCACATCAGGATCACGATGGTGGGCGTTTTGCCGTGGCCGGCGATTCGATCTGGAACGGGGCCGACGACAATGGCACGACCAGCGTGGCACTGCTGGCGATCGCGCGTGCGTGGGTGAAGCAGCCGAGCAAGCGTTCGGCGCTGTTCATCTTTCATGGCGCCGAAGAACGTGGATTGTTGGGTTCGCGCTATCACGCCGCCCATCCGGTCGTTCCGCTGACGCAGATGGCCGCGGTGCTCAACGGCGACATGATCGGTCGCAACCATCCGGACACGGCCGCACTGCTCGGCTCGCAACCACCGCATCGCAACTCGGTCGAGCTGGTACAGATGGCCATCGACGCCAATCGCGCGACCGGCAAGTTCGTCATCGACTCGCTGTGGGATCGGCCAACGCACCCCGAGGGATGGTACTTTCGCAGCGACCACGTGCCGTATGCCGAACGCAACGTACCATCACTGTTCTTCTCGTCCAACCTGCACCCGGACTATCACACGCCGCGCGACGAGCCGAAGAACATCGATTATCCCAAGCTCACGCGCATCACGCAGTGGATGTACATGACCGGCTGGTTGGCGGCGAATGCATCGAAGCGACCGGCGCTTGATGAGGGCTTCAAACTGCGGTAGTGGCGTCCGCATGTTGCGTATTAGATCAGAAGCACGGAAAAAGGGCTCACGCGAAACGCCGTTTTGCAGGTCGTCGTATTGCTTGCTGCCGGCAATCTGGAACTGCATCTTCGTCGACGGTGGCCAGCTCCAATAGAAGTGGCGTTCCCCGAACGAGGCTCTCCAGCAATGTTGCAAACGAAGCAGCGGTTTTCCGTCGCGGCGCTCCTCGCGTCCGCGATCGTTGGCATGGTGAGTTGTGGGGGCGGCAGCGACGGCCCGAGCACGCCGCCTTCCGTACTCACCTCGATCAATGTCTCGCTGGCCAACGCAACGCTGCAGCCTGGCCAAACGACCACGGCGAGTGCGTCGGGTGTGGACCAGAATGGCGCGTCGATCGCGACCGGCACCGTCGTCTGGTCGAGCAGCGTCGGCACGGTGGCCACGATCAGCACCAGCGGCGCGATCACCGCCGTGGCACCGGGCTCCGCGCAGATCATCGCCTCCGCCGGCGGTCGTCAGGGAACGGCCACCCTCACCGTCAATCCGCCACCGGTTGCCACGGTCACCATCACCCCGACGACGGCCTCGATCGTGGTTGGGGTGACCCAGCAGTTTGCCGCGACCACACTCGATGCGTCGGGCGCGGCACTGACCGGACGCGCGATTGCGTGGAGCAGCTCCGATCCCACCCGCGTGACGGTGAGCGCGAGTGGTCTGGCCACTGCGGTGGCCGTCGGCGCCTCCACCATCACGGCCACCAGCGAAGGTCGTACCGCCACGGCGACGATGAATGTGCTGCCCGTGCCCGTCGCCTCGGTCACGCTGTCGCCATCGACCGCGTCCATCGTGGTGGCGGCGACGCAGCAGTTCACCGCGACCGCGCTCGATGCGGCAGGCACTGCGATGCAGGGGCGGACGGTGGTGTGGACCACCTCCGATCCCTCACGCGCGACGGTGTCTGCCACCGGCGCGGCCACCGGCGTATCGGCGGGAACAGCGCGTATCACGGCCACCATTGAGGGTCGTTCGGCGAGTGCGGCCATCACCGTCACCGCGCCTCCGGTGCCAGCGTGCGATCAGCTTCGCGCGGTGAGCGTCGGGCAGTCGCTGAATGGCACCCTCACCACCAACGATTGTCGCCTGTCGGATGGCTCGTACACGCAGAAGTACGACCTGCGGCTGACTGCACAAACGGCCGTCACCATCGAGATGACCAGCACGGCGGTGGACGCCTACCTGTATCTGCAGGATGCGAGCAACAGCACCATCGTCGACGAGGATGATGATCGCGCGGGCGGTCGCAACGCGCGCATCGAACGACTGCTGCCGGCGGGTCGCTACATCATCTTCGCCAACACTTTCGACGCCAACGAAACGGGCCCGTATCAACTGGTGGTGCAACAGGCACCGACGGCGTGCTTCACCGCCGCCCCACTCGCCGTGCCGACGACGCTCAATGCGACGCTGCGCACCAGCGCCTGCCGCCTGCGCGATGGTACGTATGCGGATCGGTATGAACTCGTGGTCCCCACGCGGGCGAGTTATCAGTTCACGATGACCAGTAACGTGTTCGACGCATATCTCGGCGTTTTCTCTTCCACTGGTCAGCTGCAGGGAGAAGACGACGACGGTGCTGGCGGCACGAACGCGCGCCTGACGCTCGCGCTCGATCCAGGCCGCTACACCATTCTCAGCACCAGCTACGATGCGGGTAGCGTTGGCGCCTATTCGTTCGACGCGCGGCCATTCACCAATCCGTGCTCGGTCGTGCGCGCGCTGGTGTTCGGTGTGCCAACCAGCTCGATCATGGCGGCGAACGACTGTGTGCTGGATGGCGGTCGATTGACGCAGCGGTGGTCGATCACCCTCGCGCAGAGCACGCAGTTGCTGCTCAACATGTCATCGACTCAAGTCGACGCGTACCTCGAACTGTACGACGCGGCAACGGGCGCGCTGGTGGCGGAGGATGATGACGGCGGCGGCGGAACCAACGCGCGGTTGGTCGGCACGCTGCCGGCTGGTCGATACATCATCAACGCGACAACCTTCGGACCGGGTGAGACGGGCAATTTCACGATTTCGCTTGGACAGCCGGTGGCAACATCGATCACCGTCGCCGTCAACCCGACGATCCTCACGCTGCAGCCCGGTGTCACGCAGAACGTCACGGCCACGCTGACGAACACCGTGAATGCACTCGTCACGTGGCGGTCGACGGCACCGACCGTGGCCACGGTCACCAGTACGGGACAAGTGCGCGGCGTCGCGCCCGGCACGGCGGATGTCATCGCCACCTCGGCGGCGGATCCGCTCCGGTTCGCGACGGTTCGCGTGACCGTGACGACGTCGTCGACCGGCCCGCCGAATCTCGACATCTCGAACGTGTATGCGACACAGGCGATTCAGACGCTGGATGGCCGCCTGCCCCTCATCGCCAACCGGCGCGCGCTGCTGCGTGTGTTCGTTCGATCGAGCCAGTTCAGTGTGCCCGCCGTGCAGGTGCGCCTGCGGCTCTTCAACAACGGCAATCTGATCAACACGCTCACTACGACGACGACGCCCACGGTCTCCTTCGATGAGTCGTGCTGCGCCGCTGAATTTGCCATTCCGGAAGCGCAGGTGACGAGCGGGCTTCAGTTCATCGCCGACGTCGATCCGGCGGGTGCGGTCACGGAGGTCAACGAGAATGACAACAGCTTCCCCCTCACTGGTACGGCCCAACCGTTGACGGTGCAAACCGTGCCGGACTTCCGCGTCGTCATGGTGCCGGTGCGCTTCAACAAGAGCGGGCGTGTCGGTCAAGCCACCACCGCGCTGCTCGAGCACACACGCGTGGTGTGGCCGCTGTCCACCGTGCAGTCGAGCATCGCGGCAACGTTCAGCACCGATCTCGCGCCACCGGTGGCCGACGATCGCAATGGATCGTGGTCCGACCTGTTGCGGCAGATGGACACCAAACGCCAGCTGGAAGGAAGTGCTGCGCATTACTTCGGCGTGCTCAACGTGGATTACTCCGCCGGCCTGACCGGGCTCGCGTACGTAGGTGGCAAGGCCGGTCTCGGCATCGATGGCGCATTTGGTGCCGGTACGCGCTACTCCACCGAGAACATGGCGCACGAACTCGGCCACAACTTCGGTCGCTCGCACACGCCATGCTTCACCGGCAACAATCGACCCGCGAATATCGATCAGCAGTATCCCTTCACCGACGGGCGTATCGGCGTGTACGGAGTGGATCTGATGCGCACCTCGCAGACGCTACCTCGCTTCGCGCCGACCGCGCCCGATATCATGGGCTACTGCGATAGTGGCTTTGCGAGCCCGTACTCGTGGAGCGCGGTGTCCGTGTATCGAGCGGCGGCACCGAATCGCATCGTGCTCCCGCCGCGCGCCGCCGTGGTCGTCTCGGGGCTGATTCGCGAGGGTGCGATCAGTGTCGAGCCTGCGTTTTCTGCCGTCACCTCTCCGGCCAAGGATGATCCGGCCGGTACGCACGTGGTCGAGGCGCGCGATGCGAGCGGCAAGCTGCTGGCGACACGTCGCTTCTCGCCACTCGAAGCCGATCACGAGAAGAGTGTGGACACGCGCGCGTTCGTCATCGCGCTGCCACTCGATGCCGCGCAGCAGGCGACTGTGGCGACGCTGTCGGTGCGCGCGCTGAACGGCGCGGTATCGGTGGCGCAGCGTGCGCGCGTGGCGAACACGGCGGCCATCGGCGCGGAGCCGTTCTCCGCACTCACGGCGCGTTCGGTGAGTGCGACCGATGTGGAACTCACCTGGGCGCGCGAGAACGTGCCCGCCATCGCCGTGCGTGATCGTCGCACTGGCGAGATTCTCTCCTTCGGCACCGCGGGCACCTTGCGGATGCGCGAAAGCCAACTCGACACGGTGGAGTTTCTTCTGTCGAACGGGGTCAGCAGCCGTGTGCAGCCGTCGAGTGCCATCGTGCGGAAGGCGCCGTGATGCATCGCGCCTTGCTTGGTCTGCCGTTGCTGCTCAGCGCGTTGTCCCTCGCGGCGTGCGGTGGCACGGCGCGTGGTGCAGCAGGCGATTCTACCACGGCGACCGTCAGTGATTCGACCAATACCGTCACGCTGTCCGATTCCGCGATGACGGGCGCGGACAGCGCGTTCGCGCGTACAGGCGGCGCGGCCACGGGAAGCGTGGGCGGTGCATCGTCGGCCAGCGTGTCACTCCATCGGGAGTCCTGTCGCGGCGGCTGCGTGCCCTATCGGCTGACGTTGGACAGCGATGGACAGGTGTCGTTCGCGCTCGTGTCCGATAACGTCGAGCGTCGCGATGCGATCTCTGCAGCGTCGGTGAACGCGCTGCTGACGCGTATGCGCACCGGTGGATTTCCCGCACTGGACAGTGCATATGTGCAAGGTTCGCGCGGCTGCGGCGCGTACGCGATGGATGCGCCGGTGGTCGTGCTCACGCTGCGCGCTGACGGCGCCACCCATACGGTGCGCCACGACTATGGTTGCGCCGCCTTGCCGCGCACGCTCCGGGAATGGGGCGCTGCCGCCGACTCTATCGCCAGCACGCAGCGCTGGCTTCCTTCTTCGTCCGGAGCTTCACGATGATCAAAACAACCATGCTGGCGATGATGCTTGTGCTGGGCGCGGCATCGCCCACGCTGGCGCAGCATCCGTCGGCCACGCCGCAACGCACGGATTCCATCTCCGCACACGTGGCGGCGCATCCCAAGCAGAAAGCCGCGTCCAAGGTCTCCGCGAACACGATGGCGAAACAGTCGAGTGTTCTCCCGTCCAAGAGCGTGTCCAAGTTTGGCGGTGTTGCGAAGACCAACACGACGGTTGCGCGGACGAAAAGCAAGACTGGCAAGGAGTGATTCAGGCTACGCATCGACGTCGCGCGCTACCAGATTCGTTTTACACCGCGCAAGACCGGCAGCATCTGGAGCGCGGTGAATATCGTGCGAGTGGAGGTGCTCACTGCCGAGGGGCTGATGTCGCCGGCCGGCCTGCGTGCTTTCGAGGCGCGCACGGCGCACAAGTCGCGCGTCTACGCGTACGAGCAGAAGGAGAGCGCCACGCTGACGGCAGACGAGGACGCGCAGTTCTTGTCCAACGCGCCTGCGTGGCGATGGTTCAAGACGCGCGCGCCTTCGTATCGAAAGCGCGTGCTCTGGTGGGTGATCAGCGCCAAGCAGACGGCCACTCGGGAGCGCCGATTCGCGGCGCTGATCGACGCGTCGGCCAACGAACGAATACTCCGAGCTGACCAGTGAGCGACGGTCGTCCATCGCCGATTCTCATTCGTGTCGCGGCGTCCGGCGACGAGCCAGCGCTCCGCACGCTCATTCCCCGGTCGGCGCACGCACTGAGCGCCGGCTACTACTCCGACGCCGAACGCGACGCGGCGATCACGTACGTGTTTGGTGTGGACACGACGCTCATCCGCGACGGCACATATCTCGTTGCCGACAGCGCCGATGGCATTCGCGGCTGCGGCGGCTGGAGCAAGCGCCGCACCTTGTTTGGCGGCGACCAGCACAAGGCGACTGAAGATCTGCTGCTCGATCCGGTCACTGATGCGGCGCGCATTCGCGCATTCTTTGTTGCGCCCGAGTTCGCGCGACAAGGGATCGGCGGCATGCTCATGCACGCCTGTGCCTCGGCAGCGTTCGACGCAGGCTTTCGGCAACTCGAGCTCATGGCGACATTGCCCGGCGTACCCTTATACCAGGCATACGGATTCTCGGCGCTCGAAAGCGTGGTGGAGGTTGCGCCGAATGGTGTGCGGATTCCGTTCGTGCGCATGCATCGACGACTCGATGCGCGGGAGCTGTGAGGTGCAAAAAACAACAAAAACAAACCACAACAGCGACTGACTATCACGGATAGCAACAGATTGCACACAAGAACGACACGGATACTGCAACTGCAAATGATTCGAATGAACAGCTCGCGCGATGCTGTATCCGTGTTGTTTCCTTTTCCTTCTGTTCGTATCCGTGATAGTCAGTTGCAGTTGCGGTATCAGTTGCCAGACTACGGCGTGATGACCCGCCTTCTCTTCATCAGCGCTTCGATCTCGTCGATCTCGCGCGGCGCCATGCTGATGCGCTCGAGGCCCTTCTCCGTGATGATGTAGTCGTCTTCGATGCGCACGCCGATGTTTTGGTACTTGAGCACCGCTGCACGCACCTTGGCGATGAACTGGCGGTTCTTTGGCGTGTCCGGCAGTACATCGAGCGCGCGCGTGCTGATGTAGATCCCAGGTTCGATGGTGAACGCATCGCCGATCTGATACGTGCGCTCGCCGAACTGCGCTTGGGTCGGGTCGTGCACCTCGAGCCCGATTCCGTGCGAAATCCCGTGAATCATCCACAGGTTGGACTGTCGGCACGCGTTCACCTGCGTGGCGCAGTTCACCTGCCAGGGCGGGTCGAAGGAGGCATCCACACTCTCGATGAGCCCGAGCGCAGCCAATCCCTTCGCGCGCACGATTACCGATGAATCGGTGGCGGTCGAAGGACGCATCCCTGCCTGCGAATTGCGCTCGGCCACATCCTGCGCATCGCGCACGAGTTGGTAGAGCTGCTTCTGTTCGGTGGTAAACGCGCCGCTCACGGGAATCGTGCGTGTGATGTCCGCGGCGTAGCCATGCAACTCGCCAGCCGCGTCCATCACCACGACGTCGCCGGCCTTCACCGGATCCGAGTCCTTCATGTAGTGCAGCTGCGTCCCGTTGATGCCCGAGCCGACGATCGAGCCGTAGGCCACACGTTCGGCACCAAGCCTGGTGAAGGTGTACTCGAGCGCGGCGCGCAGTTCGTACTCGTGCGACGGGTTGGCCGTCAGCATGGCTGCACGATGTCCCTCGGAGCTCAGCTCGGCCGCGCGCCGGATCAGCGCCAGCTCCGCTGCCGACTTCTTCGCCCGCAACTGCAGCACGAACGGCATCGCATTGCGGATCTCGAGCTTGGGGTGCTTTCGCGAGAGCGCTCGCACCGTTTCCTGACCGCGCGTCAGTGAATCATTGCGTGCGAAGTCCATCGTCTCCACGTCGGGGACGTGATAGAACGGCAACCCGACCTGCGCCAGCGAGTCCAGTGTCAACGACAACTGTTCGTACGCGCGGCCGCGCATGCCGTACTGCCGCATGGCCGCCGCGGTGTCCGCGCGCGGACCCTCGTAGAATGCCCGACGCGCATCGATGGATGAGACGAACAGCATGCCGGTGGCGCGCTTCTCGCGAACCACCATCACGAACGCCCCGTCCGGCTCCTCGTAGTTGGTAAGGTACCGGAACGTCGGCAGCTGGAAGAACATGCCGTAGTCGTTCACCTGGCGTCGCGCACCGAGCGCAACGACCACCCCATTACCGACGAGTGATGCAAGCGCGGCTCGGCGCGCGGTGAACTCGGCAGCGGAAATTGCTGGTGCGGCCTGTGCCACAACGTTGGTGGACGCCAATGCGAGGCCCACGGCGACCGTGGCAACGGCACGCATACGTTGAGATGAGATCATGGTCTGGTCAGCTGAGGCCTACTTCTTCAATTTGTCGCGCGTCGGCGACTCGTCTTCGTTCCACGGGAATGGTGCGCCTTTCTTCTGGCGCGGATACACCTCGTCGAGATTGGCCGCGTCGTACAAGCGGCCGTTCTTCATGACGAATGTGATGCTGTTGGTATTCTGCAGGTTTTCCAGCGGATTGCGGTCGAGCACCACGAGGTCCGCCAGTTTGCCGACTTCGATCGAACCGACATCCTTGCCCAGTCCGAGCGCCTTCGCACCGTGAATGGTGGCCACCTGCAGCGCATCCATCGTCGTCATTCCCTCGCCCATCCCGATGCTCCACAGCTCCCAATGGTAGCCGAGTCCCTGCTGCTGGCCGTGTGAACCCACGCCCGCCGAGCCGCCCGCATCGAGCAGCTTCTTGATGTCGCCGCCCGCCGCCTTCATGGGATACTGCGAGTCGTGGAACCAACCTGCCTGACCCATCGTCGTCACGGCGCCCGCTGAACCGCCACGACGCAGGATCTTCCCTTCGAGATCGGACCACGGCGTGAACAGCTGCAGCTTGGCGTCGTTCAACAGATCCGACTTCTCGTACCAGTAGTTCTCCGCCCACGGCGCGCCGTATGCCACAAGAATCGTCGGCGTGTACGTCATGCCCGATTCGGCGATCAGGCGAATCAGGTCCGACTGCAACGGATACGTGGGAATGGTGTGCTCATGTCCGCTGTATCCATCGATGGCTTCCGTGATGTTCATCTTCACATCGAGGCCACCTTCCGTCGTGGGCATCAGCTTGAGCTCATTGGCTGCCTGAATCACCCACTGCCGCACTTCCCGATTACCGGTCTGGTACTGCTTGATGGTTTTCGTGTCGTAGTACTCGGCGTAGCGACGCAGCACCGTGCGCGCGTTGTCGAGCGACCGGATGTTTTCCGACGAAAAGACACCAGGACCCGTGGAGTAAATGCGTGGCGCGAGCACCTTGCCGGCCTTCTCCTGATCCTCGTAGCTCAACACGTCGGTGGACCCGGTCTGCGGGTCGCGCGCCGTCGTCACGCCGTACGCGAGATTGGCCGCGTAGCTCCACACCGGATCGCGGTGAATCGCGTTGGCCACACGCAAGTGCGCATGTGTGTCCACGAAGCCCGGCACGATCGTCTTGCCACTCACATCGATCGTCCGCGCGCCTGCTGGCACCGTCAACGTGCCGCTCGGGCCAATGGCCGTGATCCGATTGTTGGTGATGACGATGTCGCCGTTCTCGATCACCTGCGTGCCCTGCATGGTGATGATGCGCGCACCCTTGAGCAGTGCGGTCGCACTTGGGATGTCACGCTGTGCACTGATGCGAATGCGTGTTTCGACAGGCTTGTACGTGGGCAGCACGCGCGCGCCGCCACGCCCAGCGCGACCCGCCGTATCGCTCCCTGCCGCCGAATCGACGGGCGGCGCACCAGCCGGACGTGCGGGATTCGCCTTGCGCACCGAATCGTCGAACGCGTATGAACGCGCGATATCGTACACTACGTGCGCGTTACCAATCGACCAGTGAATCGACTTGCCGTCGTTGCTCCATGTCGGGAACTGCGCGCCGATGTCCGTCAGCTTCTTCGACGGAAAGTCGGCCGGCGGCGGAGCCCCTGACGTACCGCCGGTGCCACCGACAGTGATCGTCGGCGCCTCACCACCGGGCCACGGCACATCGGGGATGTAATACAAATCGAGATTCACCTGCGCCAGCACCTGCTGTCCGTCTGGCGACACGCGCGCCCAGCCAGCACCACCGCGTCCACCGCCGCCGCCGCCGCCGCCCGGGCCGGCTCCACCGACCGCGACACGCACGATATTCTTGATGTCGGTACCGTCCCAACGCATCGAGTACAGGCCTCGCGCGCCGCTGTACGCGAAGATGCGCGACGTGTCGCGCTGCGAGAAATGCGCATCACCGGCACCCGCTGTGATGAACGTCGATTGCCCACCGGTGGCCGGAATCCAGACGAGATCGGCCGTACCACCGCCACGACCACCGGCGCTCGTACGGAACGCGCGCGACGGACTGCGCGTGGCAACAATGCGTGAACCGTTGGGCGTGTACACGGGATTCGACCACAATCCCTGCTGCGGCGTCAGACGTTGCGGTTGTCCGGCGCCATCGCTGCGCGCGCGATTGAGGTAGCCGATGGTGTCGGCCCACGTCGTATACGCGATCCACATGCCATCCGGACTCCATGTCGGCTCGAACTCACCGTAATTGGAGTTGGTGAGTCGCTTGGGCGTGCCGGTGGGATAGTCCATCACGTACAATCGATCGAGCGCCACGAACGCCAGGCGCTTGCCATCGGGGCTCGGCACCGCGTCGCGAACCTGCTTGACGGTGAACGTCGCCGAATCGTGAATCGGGTAGTCGAATGCGACCTTGGGGCCCAGCGCCTGCACCACGTCCACTTCGAACGGAATCTCCGTCGCCTTCTTCGTGTCGATGGCCACCTTCCACAACCTGCCGCTCCACGTCACCACCAGATGCTTCGAGTCGGGCGTGAACGACATGCCGGGATACACATCGAGCGTCGCGCGCGATTCCTGATCGTCACGCTGCACCGGTCCCGTGAGCCACTCGTCTTCGTTGGTGTTCAGATTGCGAATGCGCAGTCGCGTGTGATCGACGTAGCGTGTGCCGTACACCAGCCACTGTCCATCGGGCGACAGCGTCGGACGAAACGCCGAACCCCAGCGATTCTCCTTCGTCGAGACCTGACCCGTCTCGCGGTCGTACTGCATCAGGTCGTAGTCGCCGAGTGGCGTGTTGTAGACCCAACTGCCTCGACGCTGCGCATAGTAGATGTAGCGCGGGTCCTTGCCGAACGCCGGACCGTCCTCGCGCGTGACGTCAGGCGTTCCGCCAGCACCGGGCGCACCCCCCCCACCACCAGCGGCGCCAGGGCGAATGAGCTGAATGCCCGTGCCGCCCTCAGCGGGAAACAACCAGAGCCGTTGTCCGCGCGTGGCGACGATGTACTTGCCGTCGGGCGTCCACACCGGCGACTGATATGTGTTCGTATTGCCCGTCGTGATCTGTACGGTGTCCTTCTTGTCCACCGAAATCGTGAACAGGTTGTAGCCACCGGAACGATCACTCACGAACACGATCTTCTTGCCATCGGGCGAGAGTCGTGGTTGCGCATCGAATGCCATGCCGCGCGTGAACGCCGTCGCTTTGCCGCCGCCGATGGGCATCGTGTAGATGTCGCCGAGCAGATCGAAGGCGAGCAGCTGTCCGTCTTTGCTCACGTCCACCGATATCCAGTTGCCGCTGGTCGTCGTGAACGTGAGCGTGCGGGTGGGCTTGAGTGGCAGCCCTTCCTGCATCGGGTCGCGCGCTGGCGTGGCGCCGCGCTGTGCGTGTGCGGCGATGGGCAGGGCCAACATGAATGCCAGCGCCCACAGCCGGTTCGACGAGAGAGTAGTCATGTCTGGAAAGTGGTGCCCGGCCGAGCAATCGGCCATCTTGGGCGCGTGTCCACCTCAACGACCTCCGCATCAACATCCGGGCTCCTTCGCGCCGTGGGTGTGATGGGCCTCGCGGCCAGCATTTTCAACGTGACGGTGGGTGGCGGCATCTTTCGCTTGCCAGCCGGTGCCGCTGCCGCGGCGGGCCCCGCAGCGCCCTTCGTCTATCTCATCTGCGCCGCCGTGATCGGCTGCGTGGTGCTCTGCTTCGCCGAAGCGGGGAGTCGTGTGCCGCTCACCGGCGGTCCGTACGCATACGTCGAAGCCGTCTTCGGCAAGTACGTCGGCTTTCTCGCCGGTGTGCTGCTCTGGATGCTTGGCACCACCGCCGTTGCCGGTGTGTCGTCGGCGTTCGCAGAAGGATTGGGGGTGCTGCTTGGCGCGCCGTCACTGCGCGTGCCGGCGCTGGTGGCGACGTTCGTGTTGCTGGCCATCATCAACGTGCGCGGTGTCGAGCAGGGGACGCGACTGATCGTCGTGGTCAGTATCGCCAAGCTGCTGCCGCTGCTCGTGTTCGTGTTCGTTGGCGCGTTCTTCATCACACCCGAAAATCTCGCCATTCGCGAAATGCCGAGTGCAGGAAGTCTCGCGCGCGCGGCGATCGTGCTCATGTTCGCGTTCAGTGGTGTGGAGACGGCGCTCGTGCCAAGCGGCGAGGTGAAGGATCCGGCCCGCACCATACCGCGCGCACTGGCCATCGCGATGATCGGCATCACCCTGCTCTACCTGAGCGTGCATCTCGTCGCCGAAGGCCTGCTTGGTCCGCAACTGGCCACCGTGAAGACCGCGCCACTGGCGTTCGCCGCCGAACAGTTTCTCGGCACGCCGGGTCGGCTGCTGTTGTTGATCGGTGCAACGATCTCGATGTTCGGCTACGTCAGTGGCATGACGCTGGCGGTGCCGCGTGCACTCTGGAAGTTTGCGCAGGATGGGCTGCTGCCGCGCGCAGTTGGCGCCGTGCATCCGACCTATCGCACTCCGCATGTGGCGATCATCGTGCAGACGACGATGGTGTGTCTGCTGGCCATCTTCAATTCGTTCGAGCAGCTCGCCGTCATTTCCAATCTGGCGGCGCTGCTGCTGTACGCGGGTTGTGCGGCCGCCACGGTGGTGCTGCGTCGCCGAGGAACGCGACAGGAAGGCGCGATGCCCTTTTCCGTGCCGGGCGGACCCGTCATTCCCATCGTGACGGTGGCGCTGATCGCGTGGCTGCTCACCAGTATCACGAGCGGTGAGTGGAGCGTGCTGCTCATCACGCTGGCGGCCGCGTCGGTGCTGTTCGTGGTGGCCAAGCGCGTTCGGGACTGACGCAATCGAGTCGTCGATCGACGCCGACGGTTGAGGCGTTGGAGTGATACGGTGAGAAGCCCCGCCTGCAGCGTACAACGATCACTGCGACACTGATCTTCGCGCCGTCAACCTGCACGACGAGCCGCGCTTCCGATGCCGCAGCGCAATCGCGGGTGCTGCACTGCATCCGCACACCGGGCACCGGACCTGAGACGACGGTCGGTGCCCGCGTCTTTCGCGCACGGCCTGGCAGCGGCGCCCCAGATGTGATGCACAACCGGCGCACGGTCGTGACCTATGGTGACTGAAGGTGAGACAGGACCAATCCGATATTACCGGCCTCGCGGCAGACTCTCCGCCGCGGTTTCATCTCCCACCCCGAGTTGCCGATGCGTCGCGCCATGCTCGTGTCCGCCGCGGTCCTGTTGGCCGCCTGCTCCTCTGATCTCACCCCGCCGGCGAGCCCGGCGGGGCTTGTCGCCAAAGCCAACGGCATCACGACGCCGGCGGTCGACCTCTGCCTGACGATCCTCCACAACAACGACGGCGAGAGCAAGATCGTCAACGTCGGCCCCGGCCTTGAGTCGTTCGGTGGGATAGCGCGCTTCGCGACCATCGTGCAGCGCGAGCGCGCGGCGGCAAATGGCCGTGGCGTGACGACGCCTTGCGGCGCAACCGGCGCGCGCGGTTCGCTGCTCGTGTCCTCCGGTGACAACTACCTGGCCGGTAGCCAGCTCAACGCCAGCCTCACGGGGCCGATCTTCTACGACGCCGTCGCGCTCGACATCATCGGGTACGACGCCCTCGCTATCGGCAACCACGAGTTCGACTTCGGTCCTGACGTCTTCGCCCGCTTCGTGAACAGCTTCACCCGGACGCAGCCGCCGTTCATCAGCGCCAACCTCGACGTGTCTGCTGACCCGTCGCTGGCCCCATTGGCGGCGTCGGGTCGAATTGTGCCGAGCGCGGCCTTCGTTCTCCCGCAGCGCACGCGCCTGACCGACTACAGCGCGATCGTCACTGTCTCGCAGCGTAAGGTCGGTATCATTGGTGCGACCACGCCACTCCTCCCCGCGATCTCGAGCCCGGGTCGTGTCGTCGCCCAGCCCAACGTCGCTGGAATCGTCAATGCAGAAGTGGATCGCCTGATCGCCGCTGGCGTCTCGCGCATCATCTTCATCAGCCACTTGCAGTCACTGCAGGAAGACTTGGCGCTGGTGCCGCAGCTTCGGGGCGTGGACGTCGTTGTGACGGGCGGTGGTGAAGAACTGCTCGGCCCCGTTGGCGGACTGTATCTGCCCGGTGATGTGCGTTCGGGCGACTACCCGCGACTGGCCACCGATGTGAACGGCCGCACGGTGCGACTGGTCACCACGCGCGGTGACTACGCGTATCTGGGTCGCCTGGTGGTGGGCTTTGATGCCGCAGGCGAGATCGTCCACGTGGGTCCGCAGAGTGGACCTATCCGCGTCTCGAGCGTCGCGCCTGACGCCGTGGCGGAGAACCCGACGGTCAAGGCGCTCGTGACCGATCCGGTGAAAGCGTACGACGCTGCGTCCGCCGCACGCATTGTGGCCACCAGCGGCGTTCCGCTCGACGGAGTCCGCAACAATGTGCGCTCGGTGGAGACGAATCTTGGGAACCTGGTGGCTGACGCGCTGCTCTGGCAGGCGCAGCAGCGCGCCGGGATTGTGGCCGCTCCTCAGCCAAACGTGGGACTGCAGAACGGTGGTGGCATTCGGAACGGTTCGGTGCTGCCCGTCGGAAGCATCTCCGAGAAGAACACCTTCGACATCTTCCCGTTCGCAAACTTCGTGTCGATCGTGCCGAACATCCAGGCGGCACAATTCAAGGAACTCCTCGAGAACGCGGTGTCGCGCGTTGAGTTCCTGGACGGACGCTTCCTGCAGGTGGCAGGCTTCACCTTCGAGTGGCAGAGCACCGGTCAGACGGCGCAGATCGTCACCATTGCGGGTGTCGTGACCACGCCAGGCACGCGAGTGCGCCAGGTAAAGCTGAATGACGGCACCGTACTCGTGGACAATGGTGCGGTGGTGCCCGGCGCACCGTCGGTCAATATCGCAACGATCGATTTCCTCGCGAACGGCGGTGACCAATCGCCCTACCGCCGCGCGTCCTATACGTCCGTAGGCATCGTCTACCAGTTGGCGCTGCAGAATTACCTGACCGCGTCCACCAGCATCGGTGGCTTGGGTGGCACCGTGACGGCAGCGCAGTATCCAGCTGGCGGCTCGGGACGCATCAAGCGCCTTCCATAACACATGTCCAGACTCTCACCGGATCTTTCGATGACCATCCGTTCTGCTTTCGTTGCAACCATCGCCGTCGTGCTCGCGGCCAGTGCCGCCAGCGCGCAGGGTACGCGAGTGACAACCGCTGTCGGCACTCCATTTGCCTCGTCCTCGCTCACGATCGACCTCTCCAGCCAAGCCACGGGCGACTACAACCTGACGACCGGCCCGGTACTGCTGCCCGGCGGCATCACCTTCACGGCCTTGCAGCCGAGCGTTCTCGGGCAGGGTACGTACGGTCTTGGTTCCAACGGCCTCTGGGGAGTTGATCCCAACGTTGTGTACGCGGGCACCAACGACGTCACCGGGTGGATGCGTTTCGGGTTTTCCAGCGGCGTGTTCGGCGTGGGCGCGATCGTGAACTACGATCCCGGCGTCGGCTCGAACTTCTTCCTGCGTCTGCTCGGCCAGTCCGGCAATCTGCTGGACGAGTTCGACATTTCCGGGAGCGCTCCCATCGCGGGAGATTTCAGCGACATCGACGTCGGCGAGTTCCGCGGCATCTTCCGCTCCCAAGCGGATGTTTACGCGGTCGAGTTTGATGGCGCGTACGGCGTGGCGCGTGACCTGCGCGTCGTGGTACCCGAGCCGTCCACGCTCATGCTGGTGGGCGCAGGGCTCCTGCTCGCCGTCGGCCTCCGTCGGCGCAGCGCGAACCACGCGTAAGCGGCGCCGCAAAGAAGAAGCGCCCAGCGGTGACCTCCGCGAGCACAACGACGACTTGCTTCAAGACAGGCGCAGGCAGCGGCATGAGGGACCGAACGAAACAGCGGCGGCAGACGTGAATTCGTCCGCCGCCGCTGTTCTGTTCTGAGACGTCTGGTCGCGTGGCGGACGCAATCAAAACGCCTGCGACCGCCAATCGACACGACCCGCGCCTACACCCGCGTACGCTTCCTGAACGCGAGCAACAGCGCGGCACCACCCGCCAGCAAAACGAAGGACGACGGCTCGGGCACCACGTTGGCCACGAACGTTGCCTCGAAGCGGGATTGGAGCTCGGGGAAGGCAGGGTCGCCCGGATAGTCCCACGCCGTCGTGGTGAGATCGCCCAACGAACTGCCGGAGTTCGTGAAAACGAAATACCCGTCGGTGTAGGCCGCTGGCGATCCGGCCACCACTTGAAAGAATGCCGTCGCACCGGACGACGGCACCTGCGTCACGCCCGCCACGGTCAGGAAGGCGATGTATTGCGTGCCAGAGTTCAAGGCCGCGTAGTTGGTCCAGAAGGTGTACTGCTGCGCGGGACCGGTTGGCCCGGAGAACACACTGCTGGAGTACAGCACGTTCGTTGCCTTGCTCCCGTCCCACTCAGCGAGATGCGCCTGAAAGTTCAGTGCAGACGAGTTCGTGGCAAAGGTCCCATCCAGCCAGAACGAGAAGCTCTCGGAAAAGCAGCTGAGGCAGGTCGGGCGAAACGTTTGTCCGAGTGCAACGGAGCCATCGAGCGGTGAGGCGGCCAGCGGGCCGCCATCGATGGCACTCGCCGCATCGCCAATGGTGAGCGTGGTGCGCTGCGCCACGGCCGCGCCGGGGAGCAGTGCGAGCGACAGGAGCGCGATCGCTGCGGGGCCAAGCGTCCGGCGCATCACGCGCCGGACATGCTGAGAAGTCGGGAAGTTCATGGGAGCCTGAAGAGTGAGCATCACGGCACCGTGATGCGGAGGTTCTGCGTGGTGGTCACACCGGCACGATCAGTCACCGACACCACGATCACGTACGAGCCAGCGGCGTAGGTATGCGGACGGTAGATCGGCGTGCGTGGTACGATGGTGGAGACGTACTGCGTGACCGGCGTGTTGTCTCCCCAGTTGATGCGCACGGTGAACGGTGCGCCGCGGGTGCTGCTGAAGAGCACGCCGAGGTTGTTCGGCTGACCAGCGGCCCACGATGTCGGCGGCACGATTGACAGGAGCGGCGCGCTGTTCAACGCGAGGCCGAGCACGACAGGATCGTGGTCGGACACGCGATATCGGTCTGGCGCATACAGCGAAATGATCTGTCCTGGGCTCCGGAAGTCCGTGTTGTAATCGAGCGCCAGCGGCTCGTCGGCATTGATGTGCCACTCGGTCACACCCGTGACCTGCGCATTCATGGACGATGACGCGAGCGCGTAATCGAGGTAGCCCCACTGCCCGCCGAACACATACGAGTACGCCAGCGCCCCGAGGCGAGAATTGACGAGGTCGATGAATCCCCCACTGATCAGCGCGGTGATGGGATCTTCTTTCGCATACGAGTTCAAGTCGCCAAGGATCAGCACATCCGGGTCAACCACACCAGTGGGATTCGACGCCAGCCAGATGCGCAGCTCATTCGCTGCCTGCACGCGTACCGCGTTGCAGTTCCCCTGTCCGTCGCCCGCATCAGCAACGTTGCAGGCGCTCCCCTTGCTCTTGAAGTGGTTGATCACCGCGATGAAGCGACCACCCGTGGCGAGCTGCACAAACCCCTGTGCCAGCGCGGGACGATTGCGCGGCGCTCCATCACCGCCATTCACGAACGCGACGGAGTTGAGTGCGGCCGTGGCACCAACCGGCTGAACGCGGGCGGGCTTGTAAATGACGCCCACCTTGATGCCATCGGTGCCCAGCGCATCCACCTGACCCGTCGCCGCATCGACATCGATGAAGGCGTAGGTACCGGCCCCCACCGCAGTATTGAGACGTGTTACCAGGTCGGCGATCGCGCTGCTCGTGCCGTACCCGTCGTTCTCGAGCTCCACGAGCCCGACAACGTCAGCATCGATGTCGGTGATGGCTGCCACCGTCTTGGGCCACTGGCGGTTGAATTCGACCGTGTTGTCCGCGCCTCGGCAATCCTGATTGGTGCTGCCGGTGAGCCCGTTGCGGCAGGCCGACGAGCCGAAGGTGTTGTAGTAGTTGAGCAGGTTCAGCACGGCGACCTTCATCGTGCCGCCGACGCTCACCGGTGGGGTGGGACGGGGGTTGGCCGCGATGAAGTTCGGTGTGCCGCCACCCAGTGAGTTCAGGGGCTGCAACCGGTAGTTGCTGAAGCCGAAGCCGAGCACGCCGATGACGTTGTCGGCGTAATCGCCGCCGCGGAGCGTGTTGCTGGCCGAGAGCGTGTTACCGCCGCGGCCAAACACGATCGGGTCCGGATTCTGAATGCTCAAGGCGTCGTCAAGAATGATGCGGTTGCGATCGTTCGCGGCCTGCAGCGCCACCGCGGCGGCGCCCGGCGTCGTGACGTTCGTGGGCTGCGAGAGTCGAGCGCCCGACGACACCACCACCTCGCCAAAGCGACCAAGCTGGAAGTGCTCGGTCACGTACAAACGCTGCGCGAAGCGCACCAGCATGCCTTCGTACTGTTCGAGCGTGGTGGCGGTGGCGACTGGCAGTGTGACGTCCACCGGCGCGGGCACAACCGAAGCAGTGCCACACGAGAGCAGCGACGTGACCGTGCCAATCTGGGTCTGGCCGAACGTCTCGGACACCGTCCCACGCACGCGCACGAGCTGTCCGACAGATACCGCGGACGCGCCAGGCGTGAACACGAAGACGCCGTCCGACGTCGCAGCATTGGCGTCACCCGTCGCGTCCTGCAGATAGAAGCCATCCAGGCCGCTGGTGCCTTCGTAGTCGCCCACGACGACCCCCTCCGTGCTCACCACCGTGGCCACGAGCGGCGACGTGAGACCGCTCCCCTGAATGCTGTAGATCGGAGTCGGGATGGGACCCACGCAGCTCAGCGTGCTGTCGATCGTAAAGCTCCAGATGTAGTCTGCGGCCATCTTGATCGACCCATCGGCAACCAAGGCGATCTGCGCCGCCGTCAGAGTCACCGTGCACTGCTCTCCCGAGGCGAAGTCGGCAGCCGGGTCGATGGTGAAGACGACGTTGGCGGCATCGGGTGTCGCGGTTGCCGGGTGGGCGCCGGTGACCGTACAGCTGATGGCAAACCACGAACCGGTCGCGGTCACCGGCGCGCTGAAAGTTACGAGCAGATTCGCGCTGCCTTGCACGCCGGACGCGTTATTGGCGGGTGTCGTGGCCGAAACGACCGGCGGGACGAGCGTCACTGGACCGCACGTGGCGGTGTGCTGACCCAGGTCGGCGCTGTTGTCCGTCGCGAAGCCGTCCCATTCGGTCGCGGGTACGAATACATCGGTACCATTGGGATCGCCCGCGCACACGCTTGCCTGGCGGCGCAGGGTGTTGTCCGCCGTACTCACCAATCCAGTGCCCCATTCGGTGCCCGGGTCGAAACCGATCTGACCAATGACATCGATACTCACGCTATTCTTGCGGAGCGCGATGGCGTCATCTCCGTTGAACCAGCCCGAGCCGTTGGTCTGATCGGCCTGGGCGAGGATCGCGGCATTCGCCGAGGCCTGCGCGAGCACGTACACGCCGCCGTCGGGGATCGAGGCGGTGGGAGTGAGGTTAATTGTTACCGAGGCCGTCGAGTTGCCGTTGGAATGCATGGTGATGCTGTAGCCCGACAGGCTCACCGGCGCGCCAGTCCCGTTATAGATCTCGATCGCCTTGTTGTTTGAGCTGCCTTCGATCATCTCGGAGATGAACAGCTCCGTAGCACTGGAGCTGTTCATGCGCGGACCGGCCGGAACGGGCGAAACCGCCGTGGGCAGCGGGCGATCGGAGCAGGCGGCGGCAAAGACCGCAACGATGGCAAGTGGAAGCGCACGCCACGCGCGCGCGCGCGGAGGGAGGGAAGTCATGGGGCTACCGGATTCGAGTCAGAAAAGGGGCAGGCGCAATCAACCTCCAAGCTCACCGCGATGGGCACGAGGACAACCGGGGTTGCGAGACTGTTGCGTATTCGATGCTAGCCGCGAATCCATATATCTGCCGACGAGCTCGCCGACACCTTTCTGCTCGCGTGGGCGCCGTCTGCGCTACCGGCGACCATCCCCCATGCTCGCCCCATTCGAGCGATACGGCGAGAAGCCACGACCCCAGTCCACGCCGATCACTTCGAGACTGATGTTCGCACCGTCCACGTGGACGACGACATAGTGAAACGGATTGCCGCCAGCGTCGAGAGACGGCTTGGCGAGATGTTGCACCGACACCTTCTCGGCGGCACTCGCCTCTCGATAGGCGCGCAGATCCGGTTCGCCGGTGTACGCGTACAACGGCGCTCCGCCGCCGCCACTCACGATCTGGTCCATGCGATGGGTCCCCGTCGCGTCGGTCCACCGCTCCACCCAGTGTTCATACAAGTGCTCATGCCCGGTGAGCAGCAATCGCACATGATGTTGTCGAAAGAGCGGCATCCACTTGTTGCGAATGGCCAGCGACTGCGGTTCGATATTCGAACCGCCGTGCGGACCCGACGAAAACGCGGGATGATGAAAGAAGAGCGCGATGTGCACGTAGCGACGACGATCAAGGCCGGCGAGTTGCGCCTTCACCCACGCAAACTGCACGGAGTCGTTGGGGATATCGGAGTCGAAGGCAATGAAAAAGGTGTTGCCGTAGCCGAACGCATACGTCGGATATCCGTTGAGTCGACGCGGCGATCCTTCCGGCGGAATGAGTTTCGAGTTCGCGGTGAAGTAGTTGCGCAGTCCGGCCAGGCGTCGCGGGTCGGCGAGATCGGTGGAGTTGCCGACATCGTGGTTGCCAACCGAGAGGAAGTACGGCACACCGCCCTCCTGGGTGAGTCGATTGACGAGCGGTGTATAGCTCACGGCGAGCTGGCGTCCAACGCTGCCATTCACCACGGCATCACCGCTCTGCAGCACGAAGCGAATCGGATCGCTGCCGTTCGCCGCGGCCTTGATGGTCTGCAGCATCGACTCCACGACCAGCGCATGCTCGGCTTGCACCTCCACGCCGTCATGCCGTCCGCGCGTGTCGCCGTACGCAATGAACGAGAACTTCGCGACTTTGGCCGTCGCGCTCTCACTCGGCAGCGGCGTAAGCGGTGCCAGCGTTGGTACCACCACGGTGTCGCGAATGATGGCCGGAGCGGCGGCGGCGGCAGCTTGCGCGTGTGCACGATCGGTCACGGCGCCAAGCAAAGCGAAAGCACTCACGGTGATCAGGAGTGCGTGGTCGAACAGGAAACGGCGGGACGATGCGCGTGGGTGCGCACAACGTTGCGCAGCGTCGCAGGGGCGGGATGGAGGAGTCATGCAGAAACATGTGCCGGAGCACTCTACGACACCAATTGTTCTGTTGGCGTGGGCACGCGGGCGGGCACGAAGCGACGCTGGTCGAACTCGCGCTTGAGCAGCCAGAGGCTCGTGGCCATCTGTACCACCACCGTCGTCACCGACAACAACCACAACTGCCGCAGCGCAAACCCCTCGCGCGACGACAACCAGATCGCAGGTAACGCGAAGGTCAGTAACCGCATCGCGCTACTGAGCAGCGCGGGAATCGTGTTGCCGAGCGCCTGGAACATCCCCGAGCAGGTGAAGATGATTCCCGTGGCCACGAAGTTCCACGAGATCACGTGCAGGAACTCCATGCCGACGGTTCTCGCGCCGGCGTCCTGCGCGAACGATCCGACGAGCCAGTCGGCGCGCCACTGCACGAACGCCGTGATGACGAGCATCAGCACCGATCCCATCCACGTCGCGGCGCGGAAGGTCTCGCGCGCGCGGTCCTGCCGACCAGCGCCCACATTCTGTCCGGCGACCGGGGCCGTGGCGAACGCGAGTGCCATCGCCGGCAGGAAGATCGCCTGCATGATGCGCGTTCCCACACCATAGCCCGCCTGCGCGTCCGCACCGAAATCGCGAATGATCCAGTAGATAACGGCTGCGTTCACGAACATCAGACCGAACTCGCCACCGGCTGGCAATCCGATGCGCAGGATCCGCAGCCACGACGCCAGCCGTGGTTTGAGCATCGACGTGTGAAATCCGACAAACTTCTCGAGGCGCAGGAAGTAGCCGAGCAGCAGCAGCACACCCACCAGAATCGCGATCGAGGTGGCGAGCCCCGCGCCGGCAACGCCGAGAGGACGGTTGGTGAGCCAACCGGCAATGAGCACGGGCGCCAGCGCTGCGTTGATGATGACGGTGAGGATCTGCACGACCATGGTGGGCTTGGCGATGCCCGTACCGCGCAGCGCCGATCCCATCGTCACCAACGCAAACTGCAGCGCGAGACCGGGGATGTACGCAAACAGATACGAACGTCCGGCGGCCGCCGTCGCGGCGTCGGCAGCAACGGTGCGCAAATAGGCACCGCTCAGGGTGTACCCTCCGAGAATAGTCACGACTGCGCAGGCGAGCGCGAGCAGCACACTCTGGTTGAAGATCAGATTCGCGTCGTCGCGATCCTTGCGCCCTGCCGCATGCGAGATGAGCACCATCGTGCCCACGCCAAGAATCTGCGTGAGCGCCATGATGATGAACTGCACGTTCCCCGCCGCACTTACGCCAGCGATTGCGGTGTCACCCAATCGCGCCACGAAGTACAGGTCAATCAGATAGTACATCGTCTGGAAGATCATCCCCGCAGCCAACGGCACGGCGAGTCGCACCAGATGTTTCGGGATCGAGCCCTCGGTCAGGTCGTGCACGTCACGTCTCCACTGCGTGTGTCTGAAACACGGCAGCGGCCAGCTGCTGTGCGTGGGCTCGCAAATCCGTCGGCCAGTTCAACGCACACGCCTCGAACCGTGCCGCGTCGCCCGCAAAGAGCGCGCGAGTCGCCTCCTCGAAGCCAGCGTGATCGCCGAGCATCGCCGAGATGAATCGATAGGCTGATTCCTGAGCGCGACGACGAGCGTCCCGCTCACTGCTGGCACTGCGCGCGGCGTCCACCAGCCGCCGAATCGTCACCGACGCGCCGCCCGGTTGCTCGCTCAACCACTGCCAGTGCCTCGGCAACAGCGTGATTTCACGGGCCACCACACCCAGACGCGGACGCCCCGGCCCCGACTTCACCGGCGCTGCCAGCGCTCGTGTCGAAACGGCGCGCATCGCTCCGGCGTTGAACTCGTCGGTACGCGCTCCGAGGGGCGCTGCGTCGCGCTCGTCGGGCTCCGGCAGTCGAGCCAGCACGTCCTCCATCGACCCGCGCAGGTCGAGCTCCAACGGCTGGCTGGTGTCGGTATCGAAGAGCAACAGCGGACCCGCGCCCCCCCGCTCCTGCGACCGCTTGGCGGCGCGCGCAATCTCGCGGAGCGACCCGGCACCGATCTGGCGCGGACCGTCGAAGGCGACGAACTGACGCTGCGGTGGTAAATCCATGACAGGAGCTCTCCGGAGTCGGACAAGGACGAGCGCGGCAGCGGCGGTCAGTATTACCCGGGTAATACGACGTGTCAATAGTACCCGGGTGGAATTATCCCGCGGATCACGCTGCTCAGGAGCGTTGCCGCAGGCGACCAAGGAGCCAGGCGCGTGAAGCCGGCGCGTCGTCTACCATTGAGGCTCAATCGTTCCCGTCCGACTGTTCTTTCGCGTTTCGAGACGAGCTTCCAACCAGATGGCGTTGCTGGGTTTGCAGGATGTGCGCGTGGCTTTTGGCGGTCCTCCGGTGCTCGACGCGGCGACATTCAGCATCGAGCGCGGCGAACGCGTGTGTCTGCTGGGCCGAAATGGCGCGGGCAAGAGCACGCTCATGAAGCTGCTGGACGGCACGATCACGCCGGACACGGGCGAGGTGGTGCGGTCGGGCGGCGTGACCGTGGCGCGGCTCGAGCAGGACATTCCGGGCGACGTGGACGGCTCGATCTTTGAGGTCGTCGCGGCGGGGCTCGGTCCGACGGGTGCGCTCCTCGCGCAGTATCACCAGGCAAGTCATCGCGTGGCCACCGATGCCAGTGACGCGGCGCTGCGTGAACTGGACCGGCTGCATCACGCGCTCGATGCGGCTGATGCATGGCAGATTCAGACGCGCGTGGAGACGGTGCTCGAGCATTTGGGCCTCGATGCAGACACCGCGTTCGCGGCGGCGTCGGGCGGTCGCAAACGCCAGACGTTGCTGGCCCGCGCCCTCGTGCGGCAACCCGACATCCTGCTGCTCGACGAACCCACCAACCACCTCGACATCGATGCGGTCGAGTGGATGGAAACGTTCCTCATCGATCGTGGCACGACGCTGCTGTTCGTGACGCACGATCGCGCCTTCCTGCGCCGTGTGGCGACGCGCATCATCGAGCTCGATCGCGGCAAGTTGGTGGACTGGGGGACGGACTACGACACGTATCTGCAACGCAAGGAAGGCGCCCTCGCTGCTGAAGCGCGCGAGTGGGCGGAGTTCGACAAGAAGCTGGCGAAGGAGGAAGTGTGGATTCGTACGGGCATTCAGGCGCGGCGCACGCGCAACGAGGGTCGCGTGCGCAGTCTCGAGGCCTTGCGTGTCGAACGTGCTGCGCGTCGTGAGCGACTGGGCACCGTGCGACTGCAAACGTCCGACGCGGAGCGTTCAGGAAAGCTGGTCTACGAAGCCAAGGGCGTGCGCTTCGCGCGCGGCGAGAAGACGATCGTGCGCGATTTTTCCACCACGATCATGCGTGGTGATCGCGTCGGCTTCATCGGCCCGAACGGTTCCGGCAAGACGACGTTGCTGCGACTGCTGCTTGGGGAAATCGTGCCGGATCTGGGCACGGTGCGCGCAGGCACCAACATCGAGGTCGCGTACTTCGATCAGTTGCGCGAACAGCTCGATCCCGAGCGCAGTGTCTTTGACAGTGTGGCCGACGGCGCTGATTTCGTCACGGTGGGTGGTGCGACGAAACATGTCCATGGCTATCTGCAGGAGTTTCTCTTTCCGACCGATCGCGCGCGCACACCGGTGCGCGCGTTGTCGGGCGGCGAACGCAATCGCCTGCTGCTGGCGCGTCTGTTCACGCGCTCCTTCAACCTGCTCGTGCTCGACGAACCCACCAACGATCTCGACATCGAGACGCTGGACCTGCTAGAAGGGCTGCTCGTGGAGTTCACTGGCACGTTGCTGCTGGTGAGTCACGACCGCGCATTTCTCGACAACGTCGTCACGAGCACACTCGTGCTTGAGGGCGGCGGTCGCGTGGGTGAGTATGCCGGTGGCTATTCGGATTGGGTGCGACAGCGGAAGCCCGCCTCGGTCGACCCCAGTTCCACGAAACGCGCCGCGAATGCGACGGCAGTGACTGCAGCGGCGCAATCAACCATCGGCGCGCCCACCATCGCGCGTTCCGAGAAGAAGCGCAAGTTGAGCTACAAGGAGACGCAAGAACTCGCGGCCCTTCCCGATCGAATCGATGTGCTCGAGCGCGAGCGCAATGGCATCTATGCCACACTTGCCGATCCGACGTTTCTGCGTGACGGCAGTGCAGTGAACGTATCGAATCAGCGTTTGGTGGCGATCGACGCCGAGCTGACCACGTTGACCGAGCGATGGGAACTCCTTGAGACCATCGCCAACGGCTGAACCTGTGTCACTGCGCGCCAGCACCAACGACTGACTATCACGGACAGGAACGGATTTCACGAGGATGTTCGGGGATACAACCGCAGCGACCGCCTGACGCGGATGAACGCGGATGAACGCGGATGAACGCGGATGAACGCGGAAACGACGCGGATTTCGCGCATAGTGATTGAAGCCTGTCGATCGATGTTCGCCGTCGCGTTCGTCCTGTCTCAGCCCGTCGATCACCTGCCCCATCCGCGAGCACAGGCGATGGCGGTCGCACTGGCCGCGGCATCGTTCGGCGCGTAGCGTAGGCGCATGAATCGTCGCGATTTCACCAGACTGGCTGCCGCGGCTGCGGCCATTGCCGCACTTCCGCGTGCTTTGCATGGCGCGGCCGCTTTCGCGCCTCTGCGAGGCGTGGCACCGTCGCCCCGCGTGAACGGCGATCGACTCAACGGCTGGCTTACCGCCATCGGCGAGTTTGGCCGGAACCCACAGGGCGGTGTGACGCGATTGGCGTACACGCAACCCGATCTCGCCGCGCGTGCGTACGTGACGCAGCTCATGCGCGACGCCGGACTCACCGTGCGCGTGGATGCGGCCGGAAACATCTACGGCCGTCGAGCGGGGAGCGATGCGCGCGCATTGCCGATCGTCTTCGGTTCGCACGTCGATTCCGTGCCCGAGGGTGGCAACTACGACGGCAACGTCGGCGTGCTGGGTGCCATCGAAGTGGCGCGCACATTCGCCGAGCGGAAGATCGTCACCACGCATCCCCTCGAGATCGTGGTGTGGCAGAACGAAGAAGGGGGCACCTGGGGCAGTCATCTCATCACCAGCGAGTTCGAGGGTGCCATTCTCGACATGATGTCGCTGAGCGGCAAGACCATTCGCGAGGGGATCGACATCGTGGGTGGCAATGTCGCGATGCTCGCTGGTGCGCGTCGACGGAAAGGTGAGGTGCACGGCTACCTCGAACTGCACATCGAACAGGGCGGCAACCTCGATCGCGAGAAGCTCGAGATCGGCGTGGTGGAGGGCATCGTCGGGCTGCGCGGATGGGATGTCACCATCGATGGCTTTGCCAATCACGCAGGCACCACACCGATGGCCGAGCGTCGTGATGCCATGCTTGCCGCGGCGCGCTTCACCGAGATGGTCAATCGCATCGTGACGAGCGAGGCAGGGCGTCAGGTGGGGACCGTGGGCCGTATGCAGGCGTTTCCCGGCGCGCGAAATGTCGTGCCGGGCAAGGTGGCGTGTACCCTCGAACTGCGTGACCTCGACGATGCCCGGATCCAGCGGCTGTACGACGCCATCGTGCTCGAGTCGCGCAGGATCGGCGACGCCAACGGCACCACGTTCAGCTATCGCGAGACGGTCGCGCACCAATCCGCGCTGTGCGACGATCGCGCGCGTGCCTTCGTCGGCGACTCGGCGAAGTCACTCGGCCTGAGCACCAAGAGCCTGCCGAGTGGCGCCGGGCACGATGCGCAGAATCTCGCGCGCATCTGTCCGATGGGGATGATCTTCATCCCGAGCGTGGGCGGCATCAGTCATGCGCCAAAGGAGTTTTCGCGGCCGCCGGACATCACCAACGGTGCGAATGTGTTGGCGGCGGCGGTCCTGCGCATGGACGAGGCGAAGTTCGCGTAGCGTCGAAGCGCTGTCGCCTTGGACTGGTCGCCGTTGCGCGCATAGCGGCCAGCGCGCGTACGTGGTGGCGAGCGGTCGCGGCAACTCCGTTTGCGCGGCGACGTCGAGAAACGTGCCGGGCCATCCGCCACCTGTCTCATCGGCGCGCCGATATGAAATCGACAAGCTGGCAAAGCCCGCCTGTCGCAACGCTTCAGCCATCGGGCGCATGTAACGCGCGTCGGCGATCTTGGTCAGCCAGCATCCGCCATGCATCGCGATCGCGACCGGATGCGGACCCGCGCCGGAGGGGACGCGCAGCTCCGCCACCAGGTCGCGATCGCCCACGCGCATCGTCACCGAGGTATCGGCGTGCACAGGTACACGCACTCCTTTGACATCAACTGACATCAACCCTACGCTCGCGTGAGGAGTTGTCGGGCGAGCCACCGCGCGTCGCGCGCGCGCTGCGGACCATCGCGCTCGGATGCGGCGACTGCGCCATCGAACAGCACCAGCATGGCGCCCGCCACCTGATCCGGGCGATCTGACGCTGCTGGTCGCTCGGCACGGCGCGCGCGTCGTGCCGCTACAGCTCGACGTCACCGATCCGGCGAGTGTGCTCGCCGCCGCGACCGGCGCCACCGACGTGCAGCTCCTGATCAACAATGCCGGTCTGGCCGCTTTCGCCGGAGGCGCGTTCGACGACCCGCAGTGGCTGAGCGCGGGGGTCGCCTCACTCTCCGGCTTCCCGCTGCGGGCGGCGTACAGCGCCTCGAAGGCGGCTACCCACTCGCTCACGCAAGCGACGCGATGGCGGCGTAAGCAAGCGCCACGATCAGTAACTGGGCAACGGACGCATCACACACGCGTCACCAGCGCCGCCAGCTTCTTCGGCGCGATGAGCAGGTAGCCGACGGTCAGTAATTCGCGAAGACCCACCCAATCGGTGTGTGCATCGAGATACACGCCCACCCATCCGCTGGGGCCGACGTAGGGCGGCACGAAGAATGAATCGGGGTTGTCAGCCACCATCAACTGCTGCAACCCCGCATTTGCCTTGCACCACAGCGATGTGCGACCGGCGCCGTGATGATTGTCTGGCGAGGCGAACATCGCGAACAGTTTGTTCTTCACGCGGAACGTCGGCTCGCCCCACGCCTCCACCTCGTGGGCCTCGGGCAACGACAGACACAACCTGCGAACGCGGGCGAGTGAAGACGGGGGCATCGGATAACCTCGAGCATGACGTCAACGAAAGCGTGGTCGCGCCCTGTGCGGCTTGACGTGCGCGTACACATTACGCCACGTGTGTCGCGCTCGGAAGCAGCGCATCGCCGTAGAGCCCCATCCATTCCGTCAACGACGGCATCGATCCCATCCGCATAGGCCAGCAGCGCGCGTGCGACGGCCCCACCCTGCGAACCTGTCGCGCCCAGGAACGTACCCAATCGAGCAACGGCACCCTTCAGTGGACACATTGGGTGCCGGATAGGATTATCAATGAGCCGGCGCGTACGGCGCACTTACCCGGAGAACATATGGCTGAGCCGAAGACCAAGCCGACGACAGAGACACTCGAGCAGTTTCTCTCGCGCGTGCCCGATCCACAGCGTCGTGCCGACTGCGAGGCAGTCGCGGCGCTCATGCAGCAGGCCACCGGTCAGCCGGCTGTCATCTGGGGCACCGGTGTCGTCGGCTTCGGTCGCTATCGCTACAAGTACGCGAGCGGACACGAAGGCGACTGGCCGGTGATCGGATTTGCTCCTCGCAAGAACGATCTGACGCTGTACATCATGCCGGGTGTGGAGACCTATCCCGACCTCATGGAGAAACTCGGCAAGTTCAAGCATGGCAAGTCGTGCCTGTACGTGAAGAAGCTCAGCGACGTGGATATGTCCACGCTCACCGAGCTGATTGCGCGTGGCGTGGCAGCCATGCAGAAGCAGCGCGTGGACTGACAAACACGTTCAGCGCATTCACGTGCCATTACAACGTCGCGATCAGTTGCGCTCGACCATACGCAGGAACTCCGGCATTCCCTGAAAGTGGTCGACGTGATCGGGTGCCGTATTGCCGGCAAAACCGAGCAAGGCAAACCGGCCGCGCTTCACTTCGCTGAGTTGCTGCGCACCACGCGGTCCCCAACGCAGCACCGGCTTTCGCTCGAGACCAAGCGTGCTGATGAGATAATCGGCTGTTTCCGTGGTGCTCGCAAAGGTGCCGGGAAAGATTTCCGAGTGCGTGACGACGAATCGCTTGTCGCCGCGCACCGCATCCTGCGCGAAGCGCACGAACAGGTCGAGGTTGCGTGTGTCGATCGTGCCGCCCTTGTCCATCACCACGCCTTCGGGGACGTAGCTCGTGTGCATGCCATCCAGCAGCAGCACGGCGTCCACCTGTGCATAGTGTTGCGAGTCGCGCAGGATCGCGCGGATGGCACCGTGCCCGGCGCTGAATCCGGAGAGGGTGACGGAGCGAATGCGCACGCGGTCGCCGAGTGCGGCAGCGGCTTCACGACGAATGGAAGAGAGCAGCGAGTCGTAGGCTGCCGGCGGCGAGAATGTGCGGTCGTAGATGCCACTTCCTGAACCGATGTTCACGACGGCGAGGATGTAGTCCTTGCCGAGTTGCGAGACGGCAAACTGCGGAATGAACGCGGCGCCGAGAAAATGAATGACGAGTCGTTGTGGTCGTGAGGCGCGGCTGCCCGGCGTGATGAACAGTTCGACCGATCGATCGAGCGGTCCGGAAAATGCGCGCGTCGTACCCTCGAGTGGACGCGGCGCGATGCGTTCGTGCAGACGCGTGCGTTCCACCATCGGCGACGGGTTCTGCGGGGTCGGCGCGGGTGCCGCAGGCGGTGGTTGCGCACAAACGCGCGCTGCCCCGAAGAGGACAGCGCACGAACAGATGAAAGTGCAGAGCGTGCTACTCCACTGCATCGGATGGCGCGCGCATGGTGGCCTCGTTCACTACGCGATGCTCGCCCGTGGACCGTCCGAAGAGTGCACGCCCAAGTCGCTTCATCCACGTGCGGGTGCGCGGCGGCTCGAGGGTCGGCGGGAGGAACTGCGGTGGCCGATACGCATCGATCCTTGGCGATGCATGTTCTATGACTGTTCGCACCTGTACTTCGCTCAACGGCTCGAAGGGCTTGAACTGGAACGGATGCTGACGCGCACGTTCAGCGAATGCATAAATGGACGGAAACTCGCGCGACAGCCGCGGCATCAATTCCAGCACGGTCGTCAGTAGTTGCTTCGACGTTGGCGGCTCGCCGTAGGAATAGGTGAGATAGCGATCCTCGGCGAGTCGCCAGAATGCCGTGGTGGCTTCGTTGATGCTCACCGCATCGTACTCGAGCGCGGTGCACATGAGTCCCCACAACACATGCCGTTCGCGACCACTCATATTCCGCGTGGGCGACTCCGGTGCCTTGTGCCAGTGACGCAGGAAGCCGCGATCGAGCACGTAGCCGGTCGGAAATCCGTGTCGCCACATGCGGATGTTGAGCTCGGTCCACTCTCCCCAGAACTCGCGGCGCGGATTGAAGCCACCGATATCCGCGAAAAGGCGTCGGTAGCCCGCCACGAGCATTCCCTGAATGGGCATGTAGCGGATGCCGTCCACGTCGATATGCGGCGTGGAGTCACGCGGCTTGAAACGGGTGTCGGTATTCTCTTCGTACGACGGCAGTCCGACGATGCCGAGCGGCTTCGAACGCAACGTGTCCTCAATCGTACCAAGGACATCACCATGCAGCGTCAGATCGTCGTCGATGAACGCGATGAGCGGCGTGCGACAGACGGAGAGTTGCATGCGCCGTCCGCTGCCAATCGTCGGCTCGGTGTTGTTGACGTACACGCGTAACGACAAGCTCGGCGCAACCTGCCGGATGCGCCGTTCAATAGCCAGCGGCTCGTCCTGAGTGTCGGCGTTGTACACGATCACGACTTCGAAGAGACGCACGTCCGGAAGCTCTTCCAGCGATCGCAGCAATTGCCCCAGATACTCGACGCGCGACGGTATCGTGAGAATGCTGAAGGTCCAGAGCGGCGTGCTCACGCTCGAATCCTGACCACTCACGACATCACATCCGTGCTGACATCCTGCAGATGCGTACGCATTTCCACCCATCCTCCCGTTCCGTCTGATTCGAGCAGGATCGCCCCGGGAAGCGCGGCGAGCGCTGGATGCGGACCCCGTCCCGGATTGCGAATCACGAATCGCCGGTCGGCTGCGCGCAACAACGATACGTCGCTTTCTTCGTTGCCGCTGGCGAGTACAACCGTGCGTGATACTCCGCACCGGCAGTCATTGTGCCGTACCGCACCAATTCTCGTGCCCGTGCCGCCTTCTGACGCGATCGTCAGCCAGCGGCCATTCGTCCCGTGACCGGAATTGCACGTCGGCACGAGCGACGGCGGGCACATCCGCCGGCCCCATATCCACCGGCCAGGAACGCGCAGACTGCACGGCCACGAGATGCGCGCGCAACACTCGCGCCGTGCAGGGAAGAGCACCATGCTCGTCGAGCAAAGTGCCGTCCACATCGGTGACGATCAGCAGCCGGTCAGGCGCCACTGGCTCTCATCGACGCACCGGCAGACTCAATCCGCGCGCTTGTTCTTCGCGGCCAACTCTTCTTCCACGTTTCCAAGTGCACGCTGCGCCTTGCCCTTGATCTGTTCGCCCTTGCCCTTGAGCTGCTGACTCACGTCGCCAGTGAGTTCGCCGCCGGCGCTACGAATACGACCCGTCGCTTCAGTGATCGTGCCATCCACCTTGTTCTTGGCTGCCTTTTTCTTCCAGTCCGACATCTGATGCCTCCATGCAATGAAGTAAGCGCGTTGGAGCAGTGCGGGACCACCATTGATGCCGCACCCAGAGAAGTCGTGGTGCAAGTAGCGGGCCTCATTGCGATCGTTACGTACTACATGAAGTTCCGGGGCGAGTACCGACGCGCCGCTCGGCGCTATCGTTCTGCATCGATGGCGCACCCGCGCAACGCGCGTCGAACCCTGATTTGCGACCTGACTCACGCTCCGGTCCGGCGCAGCCGTCCCCGCAGCAACACCACCCCCAACGCAATCAGAAATAGCGGCAACAGGCCGTTGCTCACTAGAGCAGCAGTTCGCCGATGAACGCACCGACTGCGTTGCCGAGGTAGAGGTTGAGTGCGTCGAAGTTGAGGATCAGCATGCGCTGCGTCGCCGCGTCGGCGGCAGTCCACGCCGAGCCCAATGCCCACATTGCGGTGCTCCACCTTGCGAGCCCTGCCGTCATGCACAGGGCTGCGGCGATCTGCAGTGCCACCGCCAGACGCAGCGTCGTTGCACCACGATCGGGTGCCGTCGCTCCCGGTTGCCAACCGGCGAACGCTGCGACCGCGCCGATCGACGCGGGAATGAGCAGCAATGGCAGCCGCGCGTACACGATCCACACGACGCGTCCGTCGTTGCCCAGCGCGATGAGCTGCGGCAGCACGGTCTCCGCTTTCGCGTCGAGCACGTCGGGATAGCCGAAGTGCGACGCCAACCAACTGAAGACGACGAGGAAGCCAACACTTGCCACGAGGTAGGCGAGTCCCGCCGGACGCGACGCGTCGCGCGTTCGGGCTTGGGTTATCGTGTGCATCAGAAGCGCACTCCCAGGCCGACTGTCGGATTGACGCGGGTCTCACGCGAGATCGGCGCGTAAAGCACCGCCACACCGATCTGCCCGCTGTAACGATCGCCCTGAGCGCCGGCCATCGCTTGCCCGGCCATGCGATGGCGACGTTCTGGCGCGAAGCGGTGGCCGCCACGAGCGACGCGGATCTTGGCTTGCATAAGACCGTCGTCTCGAATCCCGGCGCGCTCGATATCGTGGGCTACGTCATGCTCAGCTCACTCACGGCCGCCGATGCGCTGCGTCGCGGCGCACGGCTCATGCGGCTGCTGAATGACGGACTCGCGATCGAGCTTTCACGCGAGCGCGACACGACGGGCTGCCGCGTCCGCCTGCTCCAGACGCGCGACAACTTCATGGTGGTCGAACCGCGACAGGTGATCGATTCGGTGTTGATGGGAATCGTGCATCAACTGCGACTGCTCACCGCTCGTGCCATCGTGCCACGCGAGATCACGGTGCGGTACGCGACGCCGCCAACGGGCACACGAGAACACGAGCGACTCTTCGGCGTGCGTCCGCACTTCGGCGCAGACATCGACTCCGTCACCCTCGTCAACGCCGATCTCGACATCGCGCTGCGATCGGCCAATGCTCAGCTGCTTTCGTCATTCGAAGCGCACGCCGATGCTGCGGAACTGCTCGACTACCCCGGCTGCGCCGGCGACCGCCGGCAGTAGCTCGAGCCGCTACAGGTCGCTGGCATGAACAGCTCGGCTTCGAGCAGCCATCGTCCCTCGATCCGACGCCACTTGGCGGTATAGCTGCCGCGGATCACCACCGCACCGTCGGTTTCCTGCCAGCGGCCAACCCAGCTTCCGGTCTCCTCTGCCATCTCCCACGGCGTAAACACGCGCACCGTGGAGGGAGTGCGCACGAACTGCACGTCGGCGCGCGACGTGAACTGCTGGCGCCACTGCGCGCGAGCGCCTTCGCGTCCGCTGGTGTGCACATTCCGCGAGCTGACGGAGTGATACGAATCGCTGACGAGCGACACCAGCATCATCGTATCGCGTTCGGCGATCGCGCGGTTGGAGCTGGCGCGCGCCTCACGCACAGCCGCAGCGGTGAGTGGGGCTACCAATGACGGCGACGGGGCGAGCAATGACAGACGAGGCGCCAGGCGCGGCATCGGCGCTGAAGGCTGTCGTGATTGCGCGTCCGCGACCCCCGCATCGATCGCCCACGCGGGCAGTATCGCGATGGCGACGCACAGCGCAGCGCGCCGACGGCGCGGTGTTGCCCGTCGCATCCATCGAAATAGTGCGACAGTCGCCACCAGGGTATGCCGCGGACAGAACCGGCGCATACTGCCATCGATGACGGCGCGTGTCACCGGACGCGTCTCACCACTGGTGATCGTCGGGTGATCCTGCTCTCTGGACATGGTAGTACTCCGAACCCGAGGAAGTTTGCCCCGATGTTGAGATTGGCCTGCGCGACAAGCCGCCGCAGGCCCGCGTGGCGTGCGTCAGTTCGTTGCTGCAACCTCGGCGCGCGCCGCGCGCTGCGCCCAAAAGTACAACGGCCACCCCGCCGCAATGAGCACCGCGCCCCAGCCGAGTGCTTCCACGCCCGTACCGTACAGCGCCCAGAACGAGAAGATGAACGAAACGCCACCAGCAAGCAGCAGTCCGCGCTGCTTCGGCAGCCGTCCATCACGCGTGAAGCGAAACACCGCGATCGACGCGATCACATAGATCACGAGTCCGGTCGACGCTGCCAACAGGGCAACGAAGTTGTGTGCGGCGACGCCACTGCGCGTGTACGCCATCAGGACGAGGAGCGAGGTCGCTACTGCGCAAACCAGCACCGATCGCACGGGTGCGCCGGCGGCGTTGCGCGCACCAAACCACGCCGGCAGTGCGCCCGCATCGGCCATCGCTGCGGGCAGTTCGCCGCCCACCAGAATCCAACCATTCACGCATCCGAAACAGCTCACGATCGCGCACAGCGCCACGAATCCACCCGCCATGCTCCCCCACGAAATGGCGATAAAATCGGAGATCGGAGCTACCGATGCGGTGACAACGGTCAGTGGCAGCATCAGTGCCACGGCGCACGTCGCCACCAGACTGACAACCGCGCTCACACCGGTCCCGATCATCGTCGCGAGTGGCACAACACGCTCCGGGTTCTCGACGGCGTCCGACGGAATGGTGGCCGATTCGAGTCCGAGCATCGCGTACAGCGTAAGTCCGGCCGCGCCCGCCACGCTGCTCAACGACAAATCCTCGGCGCGGAGCGGAGGCATGGTTGCGGTGCCCGTGTCGAACAATCGCCACACGGCCAATCCGATCACCGCCATGAAGGGCAACAGTTTGATCGATGCCGTGACCAGCTGCACCAAGCCCGCCACCTGGAGTCCGCGCAGGTTGATCCACGTGAGCAGCCAAATCGCCGATAACGCGACAATCGGCGTCGCGGCTGGCGTGGTGCTCAATGCCGGCACCAGTCGTGAGAGGTAGCTCATACCGGCAACCGTGATCGCCGCGTTCGCCGCCCAGACCGAGACGACGTAACCCCACGAACCAAGAAACGCTGCGCGATCGCCGACCGCCATTCGCATGATGCCATAGCCGCCGCCGGCATTGGGAAGATGCCGCGCGAGCATCGCGTATACCCACGCGAGACAAAGCACGCCGACAAACGTGATACTCCACGCGACAACGGCGTTCCAGCCGAAGGGCGCGAGTCCGCCCGGCAGCATGAAGATGCCCGAGCCGATGATGTTGCCAACGACCAACGCAGTCGCCAACCAGATGCCGAACTTCTTCTTCACACGTGGCGCACCGATGACGCAAAGAAAGGGGATCGCGACGGTCCTCGCGCGACGAGCGATAGTCAGCGCGCGCGATGCGGTGCACTGTGCAACGCTGCATTGAGCGCGGTCAGTCCACGTGACAACGCGTCGCGCTCCGACTCGGTGAGATGATCGAAGATCTTCGCCGCGTTGGCTTCGTAGGCATCCCACGCGCCGCATGACGCGCGCCGACCGGCGTCGGTGATCTCCACCTGAATCACTCGGCGATCGGTGGGGTCGGGGCGTCGCTGCACCAGCCCATCGGTTTCGAGCGCATCTACCAGTTTGGTGACGTTGGCCGCAGACGAGCCGAGGCAGTCGCGAATCGCGTGGAGCGGCGCGGGAGCGTCTCGCAGATGTGCGAGCACCTGGAGTCGCGCAGGCGAAAGTCCGTCCACCGGAATTGCGTGCTGTGACCAGCGCACGTACGCGGGGCCGATCTGGTGCATGAGCCGCGCCAGCGCGCGTGTCTCGGGAGGGGCCATGAACAGGGAACCGGTAGGCGCGGGGGAGGGCAGGACCTCACCAACCTCGCGCGCCAAACGTCGGGGCGATACCCTGCGTAGCTTTTCGACCATGGCAGCTTTCGAGATTCCGATCGTCGTCCGCCCCGATGACATCGACGACATGGACCACGTCAACAACGTGGTGTATCTGCGCTGGATTCAGGATGTGGCGATCGCGCACTGGATGGCGCGTGCGACGGAGGTGCTGCGCGCGGAGTTTGGCTGGGTCGCGACCCGTCACGAAATCGACTACAAGCAGGCGGCGCGTCTTGGGGATGCCGTCACGGCGCGCACCTGGATCGGCGCGGTGGACTCGCGTCGCTTCGAGCGCTTCACCGTCATCGTGCGCACCGCAGACGGTGTGGTGCTCGCGCGTGGCCGCACACTCTGGTGCCTCATCAACCGCACGACGGGCCGGATCGCGCGCATTCCCCCCGAGCTGCGCGCCTGCTTTCCACAGACGGACGACGGCGAGGCATGACGTTCACTGCACCATTCTCGGCGTTCGGTAACGCCGTCTCGCCGACGCGCCCGCTGGTGAAGGTGTGCTGCATCGCAACCGTCGTCGAGGCTGCCATGGTGGTCGAGGCGGGGGCGTTTGCACTCGGCCTCGTCTCGGCCATGCCGAGTGGCCCCGGAGTGATTGACGAGGCGCTGATCGCGGAAATCGCGGCCTGGGCGCCGCCGACGGTCGAAACGTTTCTGCTCACTTCGCGGCAGGACGCTGCGGGCATCGCCGAACAGCATGCGCGCTGCCGCACCACCACCATTCAACTGGTGGACGCGGTCCCCGAGCGGGAGCTGCGGTCGCTTCGGAGCGCGCTGCCGAGCGTCGCGCTGGTGCAGGTCATCCACGTGATGGATGAAGCGTCGGTGGCCGAAGCGCTGCAGGTCGCGCCGCTGGTGGACGCCTTGCTCCTCGACTCGGGGACTCAGCAGCTCGCCGTGCAGGAGCTGGGCGGCACTGGTCGCACGCACGACTGGACGCTCAGTCGCCGCATACGGGATCAGTCCACCGTGCCGGTGTTTCTGGCGGGCGGACTCCACGACGGCAACGTAGGCGATGCGCTCGCGACCGTGGCACCATTCGGACTCGACCTCTGCAGCGGGGTTCGCACCGACGGCCAGCTCGACCACGGGAAGCTGATCCGCTTCCTGGCCGCCGTGCGCCAGCGGATCGCCGCGGTGCAGTGATGCCAAACGCGGATGAGGGAGCGGCGATGCCGGATGCGCTCAGCAGCGGACCGAGAGACAGCTCAATCCACCATCCATGCGTTCGAACTCGCTCATGTCGAGCACCTCGAGGCTGTAGCCAAGTTCGCGCAGCCGCGCGTGCGTGATCGGAAAACCGGCGGCAACGAAGACCACATCGTTCACGCGCACACAGTTGGCGGCGTACGCTTCGTGCTCCGGCACGCGCACTACGTCGTACTCGAGAAAGGCGTCATGCTCGGCCAGCGCGTCGATGGCGACGAGGCGACGTGTGTCGAGTGCGCACACGCCACTCTTGAGATGGAGGATTCCCGGCGTGTCGCGAATATCCACGGTGCTGGCGGTACAACGATGGCCGGCGAGCCAGTCAACCAGTTGCTGTGCGCCGTGCTCGTTGGTGCGCTGTGAAATGCCGATGAACACATGCGTGCCGACTTCGCACACATCGCCGGCGTCGAGCGTTCCAGGAGCCACCATTTGTGCCGCCTCCGGAAAGAACGCGTGGATGGCATCGCGCATCATCTCCACTTCGCCTTGACGACTCGATGCGCCGGGACGTGTGAGGATCGCGCCCTGACCTGGGAGCACGAACGCGATATCCTCGACAAAGGTGGAGTCAGGGTAACGATCGTCTGCGGGAAGCTCCACGACGCCGCAACCACTTCGCACGAGCGCACGGCAGTACGCTGCGTGCTGCTCGAGCGTGCGTGCGTGGTCGGGTGCGCCAAGACTCGCCGTGGTGAGTCCCTGCGCAAAGGTGTGGGCTGGTGGGCGGACGATGGCGCGCGTGAAGCGGGCGAACGTGTGGTGGGGGCTCATTCTACGGCCGCTTCACCCCATCATGCGTCGTGCTCGCCTTCACGTTGTCCTGCAACGCGTCGTTGTTCACCCAGTAGTACGGACCGAACGGCACCTGCTTGGGCCATACCTGATCGAGACTCATCGCGTCGTACAACGTGCCGCCCTTCATCACCCACTGCATGTCCGTGGTGTTCTTGATGTTGTCGAGCGGATTGGTGTTGAGGATCATGAGGTCCGCGAGCTTGCCCACTTCGATCGATCCGAGGTCCTTGTCCGCACCGAGGAACTTCGCACCGTGCATCGAGGCGACTTCGAGCGCGCCCATGTTGCCGAGTGCACTGGCACCCATCCACACCTCCCAGTGCGGGGCGATGCCGTGTTGCTCCCCATGTGAGCCGAGCGCGCCGTAGCCGCCTTCCTCGATGATGTCGGCCATCGACTGCGCGAGCAGCGGGAAGCTGTAGTCGGTGACCGGGCGCAACATGCGCACACGCAGCTGCGGTGTGAGCGCGCGCCAGGGAAACCACCGGCGCTGTTTGGGGTCCTTCCACCAATCGCCGCTCTGGAACCAGTACTCGATGTTCCACGCTTGCGGACCGGCGACGACGAGTGTTGGTGAATAGGTGGCCTTGGCCTGGCCCAGAAACTTTGCGCCGTCGCTGTACATCGGCACTTCGCTGAACGGGTGCTCCCAACCGGTCTGGCCATCCATGATCATGGCGAGATCTTCAAAGAAGAAGCTCCCCTCCGACGTGACGTTGAGTCCCACCTGACGACTCGCTTCCGCGATCCATTGCCGCTGATCACGACGCGGCTGTGCGTACTGCTTGATCTGCGTGGCACCCCATTCGTTCATGCGCCGGACGAGTGCCTGCGCGCCCGCGAGGTTGGTGATGTCATTCGTGCGCGGACCATCGCCAGCGCTGGCGTTGTCGCCTGTACTGAAGGTGCGCGGGCCGATCATCTCGCCTGCTTCGATGAGCTCGGCGGTCGGAAAGACGTTCTGACTCCACGTACTGTTGTCCATCGTGGTGGTGACGCCATACGCGAGATAGATCGCCTGCTCGAAGTCGTGCGGAGGTCGCATGCCACGCCATTCGCGATAGTGATGCGAATGCATGTCCACCCAGCCGGGAATGATCGTCTTGCCGCTGGCATCGATGACACGGTCTGCACCGGCGGTGGAGCAACGTCCCACGCAGGTGATGCGACTGCCCTTCACGAGAATCGTGCCGCTGTTGATGACTTGCCGGTTGTTCAGCGTGATGAGTCGCGCGTTGGTGAGCGCAATGGTGCCCACTGGCACCGCCCGTGGCGCGCTCACGCGCAGGGTCACCGTATCGGTGCGCTTGCTGTCCATGTGATGCGCGAAGAAGCGGTTGCCGCTCCCCCACTCGAGCGTCTTCGCATCGCGCCACCGCGGGAAGATGCCGCCGTCGCGCGAGAGCTGCGTGACGGGGAACGCACCGCGTCGTTTCTCGACCGAGAGTGGATTCGCGCCCAGTCCACCCCACGCCAGCGACGTAACGTACACGTTATCACCCTCCTGGAACGCCACGTACTGACCGTCCGGACTCGGCACCATCTCATCCGCCGACGGAAAGCTGACATGCGTCTGCTTGTCGCGACCGTCTGCGGCGACGCTCACCAGCGCGGTGCCACCGCGTCCGCCCGGTGCACCGCCAACCGCCGGCGTACCGGCACGCTGCTCCGGGTAGAACAGACGCCCCTCCGGACCAAAGCTCGGACGCAGCAACTGCCGACGTGCGTCTCCACCAACCGAGGTCCCAGTGGGACGTGTCACGGTCGTGATCACCACACCGGTATCGTTGCCCGTCGACGCGTAGCGTACGAGATCGTACCACGCGTTGTGCGTGATCGTGCGACCACGCGCCGTCGCGCCTTCACCGCGTGCGACGACCACCGATCGTCCGTCGGGGCTGAACACCGGGTCCACGAAATCCGCTTCCGTCCGGCTCAATCGCGTCGGCATGCCACCGCTCGCGGCCACCGTCCACAAATGGCCGCGTGCCGCATCATCGAACGTGACGAACGCGAGTGACTTGCCATCGGGACTCCACGTCGGTGCGTACTCCAGCGCCTGGAATGACGCTGGCGTGACGCGGCGCGGTGTCCCGGTGGCACCGTTCTGTACGTACACGTGCCCCAACGCCTGAAACGCGATCTGCGAGCCATCCACATTCGCACTGGGCCACCGGACGAACTGCGCCTGCACGTCACCATCGCTGATGCGGAATTCGCGCCGCGCCATCTCGGAGATCGTGCGATGCACCGTGGCCGAGAACGGGATGGTCGTCACCGCACCGGACGCCACGTCGACGCGTCGAAGCTTGCCACCTTGCGCCAGCACGATGCTCTTCCCATCGGACGCCCACTTGTAGCGCGGCAGCACGCCCAGCGTCTTGCCACCGCCGCTCGCGACCATCGGATCGAGCGGATCCATGAGCAGACGCTCCGATCCATTGCTCAAATCGCGCAACCAGAGCGCGGTGCGCGGTCCGTACCTGTGCCCCTTGAACTCCATCAGGCCGTCCGGAATCTGTCGCGCAAAGGCGAGCCAGCGGCCGTTGGGTGAAATCTCGGGCATCGCACCGCCGCCGCTCGAGAAGCGACCCGCGGCTGCACCGACACTCTCGCCGTTGGTGATGTCGAGTATCTCTCCACCCTTGAATTCGAAGCGACGCAACTGCATCGAGCCGGCGAGCGGTTCACCATCCGTGACGTTGGCCATCGTCACCTGATAGTACAAATACTTGCCGTCGCTGCTGAGACTTGGCGCGCTGCCGCCGGTCACCAACGACACGCCGGTGCCCCCATCGCGATGATACATCA
>ENA-ORBV01002086-ORBV01002086.1-microbial-mat-metagenome-genome-assembly--contig:-NODE-2086-length-43047-cov-8.207377_pt1 | contig 43047 bp, 37 predicted proteins | sample MGYA00237777_ERZ505514 | MGnify/ENA primary metagenome ERZ505514 (study PRJEB26160, sample SAMN06269048) | microbial mat metagenome | isolation source: Oligotrophic lake microbial mat | place... | reverse complement strand
CGACCACGCTTTGTGGATTCGACGCCTTGTCGAAACCGTCATCACCACCGTCACCCGGGAAGGCGGCGGCAAGCGTGAGCGAAGAGCCAAATAGATCGCGAACTGTGAACTTGTATTCGGTGCGAGTTAGCCGCCGCACCACGCCCTGACCGATCACGTCTGGAAGCGGGACGGAGCCGCCACCGCCCACTGCGTTGACGCCGCTGGATCCCGAACCCCCTCCCGAGCTTGAGCTTACGCCACCACTACTTTGAGCACCACCTGACGTCCCAATCGACGAACCTGTCCGGGTTGACCCGGTCTGACCGGTTCCGACAGAATCCTGGCAGCCATAGGTTGCTCCAAAAATGAGAAGAGCAGTCGTGAGTTGAGCATAAAACTTTGAGCATTGTGGTGCATCCTTACCGTCACGGCAGTCGAATGGACAGCGATTGCTTGCCCACCGCGACCGGTGGGCGGCGCTCTAACTACAGGTTTCAGTCTACGGGGCCGAACAGTTTCAAGCCACACAGCTTTGCGTCAATCTGTGGCAGATGTGTGCGCCATCCGCGCCGCTAGTGCGGAGCTTCTGTTTCGTGCTAGGGTCGCTACCGTGGAGTTACGCGGCGTCCCCAACGACACCCACACAGGTGCGGAGCGACGAGTCATTGCTGGGCTCCGGCGGTTGGGGCCCGAAAGTCGACTGATCCAGACTATGGCGCTCTGCCGGGCTGCAGACGAACTTTCGCACGCGGGGATCCGCTTGCGAGAGGGTCCGACTAGTGAGCATGCACTCCGTATTCAGTTGGCCAAGCTCCGGTATGGTGCCTCCTTGGTCGCCCGAGTCGATGCGCACCGCGCTAAAGTTCATCGGTGAGCCTCGACGCCGAGCCGATAGCGGTCACTCTTCGCGTGACAGCTGAACTCGAACGTCTCGGTATCGAGTATCTTGTAGGGGGGTCCATTGCGAGTTCGGTTCACGGTCGACCTCGCACAACTCAGGAAGTAGATCTTGTTGCGCGAACAGCGGGGCGTCATATTTCCGGCCTTTTTTCGGCTCTCGAACAGGACTTCTACATTGATGCTGACATGATTGCTGAGGCCATACGCTCACGCTCGTCCTTCAACAGCTCGGCCTCTCTGACCTGCTCGAGCAGGTGTTCGCAGATGCAAGGCATGTTGAGCTCTGAACGCCCTGGCTGATCGCTATGGCCGAGCTCGCCGCCTGTATTCAGTAGGAGTCACTCCAGGCGCACGCTTGAAGTGAGCGGCGGCAATGCTCGGCCACGACCCAGCCTGGCTCATCGCAATCACAAAACAATGCCACAGGTTTTGGCAGCTCCGAGCCACACGCAATCACCGGCTCACACGAAGCCCCACTCAAGCGCACATGGAGATGCGAGTGTGCGCAGGTTGAGCTGTCGTGGCGCCTGTCGAACACGATGGTATTTTCAACACAGACCAAGGCGCACAATTCACGTCCGGAGCCTTCACGAAGGAGCTTAAGAACGCGAACATCAACATCAGCATGGACGGACGGACGTGGCCGCTACCTAGACAACATTTTTATTGAACGGGTCACGGCTTCGATTTCTCTTCAACCCTGATAGAGCTCGACCTCCCGCGTTCCAACTTGGTGCTCACGCTCTTTGGCTTCAACCTTGGTGTTGAGATCGGTCAGGTGGCCATTGTCCTTTTGTTGGTTCCTTTGGCCTACGCGGCCCGGCATGCGATTGCCTACCGTCGCGTGGGGCTCATCGCTGGTAGCGTTGCGATTGCGGTGCTCGCGAGCGTCTGGCTCATCGAACGCGCGCTCTCGGTGACGATCATTTCCTAAGATTGAGGTCGAGTTGCCGCCTCAAACTGGGCTTACGGCGCCGTAGGGGGCACAGAGCCCTGCAGCAGGCCGGCCGCGAGGCTTGCTCGGGCGAGCCGCTCCACTAGCCGCCGGCCAGGCGTATCGCCATACTGTTGCGGTTTGTGGGTTCCAGAAGTTAGGTGCCCGCACAGGCCGCCCGAGGAGCAGCATGGTACCCGCAGATCGCCCCAGCCTTCACGACATCTATTCTGTCTCGAACTCTCCGGAAGATATTGCCGAGCGGCTCGAACGCCTTGAGCTTCTGCACCGCATAGGGATTGCCCTCTCGGCCGAACAAAACAAAGACCGTCTGATCGAGATGATCTTATTGGAGGCGAAGCAGCTGTGTAACGCCGATGGCGGCACGCTCTATCTCAAGAGCGAAAAAGACGAGCTCCGCTTTGCCATCTTGCGCAACGATTCGCTCGGTCTGGCGCTCGGTGGCACCACCGGTAAGCCCATCGACTTGCCGCCGATCCCGATGAAGGATCCGCTGACAGGAGCGCCCAATCACAAGAATGTGGCCAGCTACGCAGGCTCAGTTCGCACTTCGGTGAATATTCCCGATGCGTACGACGCCGACGGCTTTGATTTCTCGGGAACCAAAGCGTTCGATGAGCGCAACGGCTACCGCTCCCAATCCTTCCTCACGATCCCGCTCACGAACAATCAAGGCCTTTTGATCGGCGTTCTACAGCTCTTAAACGCCAAGGATCGCGCCACCCACGCGGTGGTCCCCTTCCCGCTCGATGATCAGATGATCGTGGAATCACTCGCCTCCCAGGCGGGGATCGCTCTCGACAATCAACTACTGCTCGACGGTCAGAAGGCGCTTTTGGAGTCTTTCATCAAGATGATTGCGGCCGCGATCGATGCCAAGAGCCCGTACACGGGTGACCATTGCGAGCGCGTACCCGTCCTCACCGAAATGATCGCTGAGTCTCTGTGCGAGGCAAGAACGGGAACGTTTGCTGACTTCAAGCTGAGCGAGGATGATTGGTACGAGCTGCGCATCGCAGCTTGGCTGCATGATTGCGGGAAAGTCGTGACGCCCGTCCACGTGATGGACAAGGCTACCAAGCTTGAAACCATTTTTGATCGTATCGAAATCATCCGCGCTCGCTTTGAGGTGCTCAAAAGGGACGCAAAAATCCGTTATCTCGAGCGCCTAGCAGAGGGCGATCCGGAGCCATTTCTAGCCACCAATAGCTACGAAGCAGAGTTGCAAGCGCTCACGGAAGACCTGGCTTTTCTCGAGCTAGCCAACAAAGGTGGTGAGTTCCTCTCACCGGAAAAGCAAGCGCGCATCCAAGCAATCGCCCAGAGGACGCTTTCGATTGGCGAACGTTCCTTACCGCTACTCTCCAAGGACGAAGTTGATAATCTGCAGGTGTCCCGCGGCACGCTCACACCGGAGGAGCGTCTCATTATCAACGGTCACATGGTCCAAACGATCAAGATGCTCAACGCATTGCCGTTTCCGCGGAATCTGACGCGCGTTCCAGAGTATGCCGGCGGGCATCATGAGAAGATGGACGGTACCGGCTATCCGAAGGGGATTTTTGCCGGAGAAATGTCGATACCGGCACGTATGCTGGCCATCGCTGATGTCTTCGAAGCCTTGACCGCAGCCGATCGGCCCTACAAGCCAGCTAAGACTCTCAGCGAAGCCATGCGGATCATGGGTTTCATGAAACAAGACAACCATCTCGATCCGGAGCTCTTCGATCACTTTGTTACGTCCGGCGTGTATCGAGCGTACGCAGAGCGCTATCTCGCACCCCACTTGATCGATTTCGTGGATGAGGCGGCGCTTCTGGCACTGAAGCCAAAACCGTATTCGTTGCCGGAAGTCCGGGTGCGCCGTGAGCGCTGGGACAGCTTTCTGCCTCCCTACAACACACCCCGCCCCAACTAAAGACTGGCAAAAACCCGCGTGGTTGGCAAAAGGTCTGGCTTCGGGCTATGGCCGAACGCGCATGTTTCAAACTGTCAAAGCTGCCCCACCCGATCCTATTCTCGGCCTCACCGACGCCTACAACCAGGATCCAAACCCCAACAAGATCAACTTGGGTGTGGGCGTTTATAAGGATGACGCCGGCAAGACCCCTACGTTTGGTGCGATTCGCAAAGCCGAGCAGCTATTGGCCTCCAAAGATCCGTCCAAGAGCTACCTGCCAATTCAGGGTGCACCGGGCTATGCCAACGCGGTCCAGACATTGGTTCTCGGCAAGGCTTCAGCGGCTATCGCTGAAAGTCGTGTCAAGACAGCGCATTGTCCCGGCGGAACAGGCGCTCTGCGTGTTGCGGGGGATTTCCTTCACCAATCGTTTCCCGAGGCCAAGCTCTGGGTCAGCAAGCCCACCTGGGTGAATCATTTCGGTGTGTTTCGCGCGGCTGGAATGCAGGTCGAAGAGTACGGTTATTACGATCCGAGCACACACGGGCTCGACTTTGCCGGCCTGCAAGCGAGCGCCAGCCAAGCCAAACCGGGTGATGTCTTCCTCCTGCACGGCTGTTGCCACAACCCAACTGGCGTCGATCCAAGCCTCGAAGACTGGCGGCTCCTGAGCGATTTGCTCAAGGCCAAAGGGATCCTGCCGCTGTTCGACCTCGCCTACCAAGGCCTGGGCGACGGGCTTGAGGCAGATGCACAAGCCGTGCGCACCTTCGTGGAGGCAGGGCACGAACTCCTGATCGCAAGCTCGTTCTCTAAGAATTTCGGGCTCTACAACCAACGCGTCGGTGCGCTCACGCTGGTAACCCACAGCGCCCAAGAAGCTGAAGACGCGTTCAGCCAAATCAAAAGCGTGATTCGCTCGAACTACTCGAATCCACCGGCGCACGGCGGTGCCTTGATCACGACCGTGCTTGAAGACGAAGCGCTCACGCGTGAGTGGCGTGTAGAACTCGATGGGATGCGCGAGCGGATTCGCCAGATGCGGACCGAGTTTGTGGCGAAGCTGAAGGGGCTCGGCGTCAGCCAGGATTTCAGCTTCATCGCCAAGCAGCGCGGCATGTTCTCGTTCTCCGGGCTGACACCGGAGCAGGTCCAGGCGCTTCGCGATCGCTATGCGATTTACGCGGTAGGCTCGGGGCGAATCAACGTTGCCGGCATCACCAGCCAAAACATCGACCCACTCTGTAGCGCGATAGCCGACGTGCTGAAGCGCTGAGCCCGCCATGTTTTTGGCGGCCATTATAGCGGTAGGGCAGGTAGCGTTGGCCGCGCTTGTCACGCTCTTTCCGCTCCATTCCAGATTGGCTGCCCTGCTCCGGACGTTCGCTTGGACCGCCGCGCTCGCGGTGGCGCTCTTTAGCCTAGTTCCTGAAGCCTTCGCTGTTCTCGGCTGGCTTGCCGTCGGCCTCGTGGGCGCCGCGATGTTTACCCCGATGCTGCTTGAACGGCTCTCCTCCTCAAAACTGGGCCGCCCGGGCCGCGTTGGCCTCGAACTGGCCTTTGCTGGAATCCTCGTGCACCGGGTCGCGGACGGCGTAGGGCTGGGTGCCTTCGCGCGAATCGATAGCCTGAGAGCAGATGTGCTGATCGCACTGAGTGCCCACGCGATAGCGGTGGAGTCCGTCGTGATTCTCAAATGCCGCACGCTTCTGGGAGCACGCTCTGCTGGGTGGCGTGCATGCTGGCTCGCGTTGGCAGGTATCTTTGGTGTGGCCGTATGGAGCCAAGTTAACACCATCAATTCCGATCCGACACCCTATGTCGCGGCATTGACGGCAGGTGTACTCCTCCACGTGGCCGCTCACGATGTGCGCCACCCACCAGCTGGTCGCGAGGTGTCCCGCTGGGCCCACCTGGTAGCCGCGCTACTCGGAGTGCTCATCACCCAGCTACCCCACGACGAGCATGAAGCCCACATTCCACTCAGCGCTGGGTACGTACTCCTGGCAGCCATGATTGCTTTAGCGCCCATAGCTCTCCTCAGCTGGCGCAAACATCACCCGGCGCGTTCTCACACCCCCCCCCCCTGACGGAAGCGGTCTCGATCCGAGCCGTGAGCGGCTTCTGTTCGTCCTTCTGGCCGGACCCCACGCTGCCTCCACCCTTTCAGCGCAATAACCCTGGAAATCGCGGACTTCCCAGGCTTTGCTCAGCGTTGGCTATTCTAGGGAGGCTAAAAAGCCTAATCGCCAAAAAAGAACCCGGGGGAACGCTGGCGATTGCTGCTAGCTTGGTGGGTTACAGCGCATGGCACTCCACGAAGGTGATCTCGTCCAGGGTAAGTATCGCGTCATCCGTATCATCGGTGAGGGGGGTATGGGGGCTGTGTTTGAAGGTGAGAACCTTCGTATCAACCGCCGTGTTGCAATCAAAGTGCTGCACGCCGCACTCGCGACCAACAAGGAAGTTGTCCAACGCTTTGAGCGAGAGGCGCAAGCCGCCGGCCGAATCGGCAACGACCATATTCTTGAAGTCTTAGACCTCGGCGATCTGCCCGATGGGGACTTCTTCATGGTGATGGAGTTTCTTGAGGGCGAGCCCTTGAGTGATCGCATTCGCCGGCTGGGCAGGATGACACCTGAGCAGGTGGCGCCGCTCATGACGCAGGTGCTGACAGGCCTTCAAGCTGCGCACACGGCGGGCATCATCCACCGTGACCTTAAACCCGATAATATTTTTGTTTTGAAGGAAAAGGCGGGGCAAAAGGATTTCGTCAAAATCATCGATTTCGGAATTTCGAAATTCCAGCCGCTTGGCGGCGAAATGAAGATGACGCGCACGGGCTCCGTGATGGGAACCCCTTATTACATGTCACCGGAGCAGGCCAGCGGCAGCTCCGAAGCCGATCACCGAAGCGACGTCTATGCCGTCGGCGTCATGATGTACGAAGCCGTCACGGGCAAAGTGCCGTTCGAAGCTTCCACATTCAATCAGCTGCTCTTCAAGATCGTTCTGGATGAGGTTCCGAAGCCCGAGATGTTTGTGCCCGACTTGGATCCAGGTTTTGCAAGCTTGATCCACAAAGCGATGGCTCGCGACAAAGAGGCGCGATTTCAGGATTGCCTCTCGCTTCGCAACGCGCTGCTCGCGTGGCAACAGACGGGGGCGGCGGTGTCCCTTCCACCGCCAGGCGGTACCGAAGCTCATCTAGGGAGGGCGCGTGAAGCCTTTGGCTCACATAGCGATGCGGTACCGGTCGGGACCCCTGCGGGCGGCGTACCGCTCGGCAATGCAAGCCAGCCTTCCGTGGTGATCGCACCCGACGCGATGAGCAGCACCACGGGTGCCGGCACCTGGTCGACGGAGGAGCAGCTCAGCATCCCCAAAAAGAGCAATTCCGGACTGCTTTACGCTGGAGCCGCGGCAATCTGTTTGCTCGTTGGAGGCGGCGCATTCTTAGCCCTCTCGTCAGGCAAGAAGCCCGATGCTGAAGCTGCAACGGCAGCAAGCGCGATGGCACCGGGAGCGAAGGTACCCGCGGCTCAGCCGCCCGCCACCAAACCCGCTGAACCACCGCCGCCCAACGTGGAACCCGTAGCAGCCGAACCGGCTAAGCCGACAGAAGCCCCCAAGGTTGAGCCCGTGACAGCTACCACCAAGCCTGCTGTTTCCAAGCCTGCGTCGCGTCCCAAGCCGACAGCGAAGCCTGTTGCAAAACCTACCGTTAAGCCTGGCCCCAAGCGTCCCGACACACCAGATTTCGGCTACTGATCGTCACACCTCATCAAGCGCGACGGCCGGTGTTGCCACGTTTCGTCACTTGATGGCGCGGCTTCCAAACAAAGTGGTCGACGAGTTCTGCTCCCGTGCTGCCAAGTGGATCGGCTGAGCCCAAGCAAAACACGTCTATAGCCTCGCCATTCGCACGCACTCTTAAGCGCAGAAAGTGCTTGAACCCCGGGTGATCAAGTGCCGTGAAGGCCTGCGTATTTTCTAACCCAAGACGCGTCAACGCTGCCAGGTAGATGCCAAAAATGAACGTCCCGATGAGTACTGATAGGACCAAAGCGAGCAGCTGAGCAAGCCAAGCCGGAAAGATTGCTCCCCAAGTTAACATTACCCACGCAGTCCCATGCGGGACACTCGTGGCTAATAGGCCCAGCACAGTAGCAATCCCGAGTACCCAGCCGCGCTTCTGGGAGCGACGAATCCCCCCTAAAAACGCCAGCAAGAGAATGCTGGCAATCGCGCTGAGCACGCTGGCCAGCAGCGTTCGCGCTGGATCATGCTCAAACAAGGAGCCCACAATCGGTTCGTGAATAAAAGCAAAGACCACATGCGGCAAAACGCCGGACTGGCCCCGCAAGATCTTCCAGGGAACCAGCGGCAATAGCAGGCGTGCCTGTGCAACACTCGGCCACTCCACGTCGACAGGCGCTGGTCGATCACTCGAGAGCAGCGGTGGATGCAGAAAAGCACCCCCGCCACCGGCGATCACGTGCTGACTCTCACCCTCCTGCCAGCGTTCATAGTGGTGAATATCACCGGAGAGCACCAAGCACCGATCCTGGCTCGGATCAAGCGGGAGCGCTTGGAGCATGCCTGTCCCCGTCGGACTCGGCCTGCCAAAAGCGCGCACTGGATCCGGCAACATGAGAAGCGCTGCTGACTGATGCATGCGGGACCCAACATCCGCAAAGAACCTGCGTTGCCTGAAATCGATGTGTTTTAGCTGACGGTCGACCGCGAACCAATGCAGCTCGGGAGTGAGCGGCAGGGCAAAATAGCTCGCCCGTTGCACTGCCTCATATCCGATGAGAACGAGGGCCTTCGGTTTTTCGACTTGTCCGCCACGCACGAATTCACGCGCCCAATCCGCTGCCACACCCAACGGGGGCCTCTCGATCTTGAGAACCGAAGGCCTCACCGCGGCCGCGTCTTCGTCGGAACGCCGCCGAAACATGCGCGCGAACCCATCGAGTCCATCGTACCAATCGTGGTTGCCCGGGATCCCCAAGAGCACGCGGGCTTTGCCGTCGTCGACCGCCTGAAGCACGCGGTTGAATGGCACAATCACTCGATTATTGATCTCGTCGACCGTGGCCACGGGGTAGGCGGTGTCCCCGCCAAACATGAGAATATCCCCACGCGGTGCCAGCAAATAGGCGCCGGCGTTTTCGGGATCGGGCAGCTCGTAGTCGGCAAAGATCAGCCGAGCGACAGCCTCGCTCACCGAGCAATCGTCGCCGGTATCCGCGACGTAATCTATCCACAAATCACGATCGAGGCGCTCGACCAAAGAGTCGCCTTCGCCTGGACTCCCGAGCAATTGAGCGACGCGCGCGCAGAGGCGTTCCGGGCTATCAGCCCACATCCAGTCGCGCGAATCCACGTCTTCAGTGGCGATCGCGCTCGCGAGAAAATGCCGAAGATGACCCCAAAAATCACTGATACCAAACCACACAACGCCCAACGGTCGCACACGCCCGCGCCTGAAGCGGCGGAGCACTCGCGAATGATCGACGGGCAAAGGACGCTGGACACTCGGGATCGGCATAGCTTGAGGTGGTGGCTTCCCTGGGCGAAGCCGAACCTAAACACTACGCAGAAAGCGCCCGAGCGTCACCTAGCTCCGACCTCGCCAGTCCCAGCTCTCGGAGCCATGAGCGACGGAACTGCCCTGGGAACGCCTCGAACGGCCCGATCGCTGCACTCGGGTGCGCCTCACCTACCCCGTCCGCTTGCCAGCACTTGGCGCAAGCCTCGCTCTCTACTACCAAGGTGCCATGATCCGGCTCAAGAAGCTCAACAAGAGCTACAATATGGGCGATCATGCGCTTCACGTGCTGAAGGATATTGAGCTCACGGTTGAGAGTGGCGAGTTCGTTTCGATCATGGGCTCATCGGGCTCGGGTAAGTCTACACTACTTAACGTCCTTGGGATCTTGGACGACTACGACTCCGGCGAATACCTCCTCGACGACAAGCTGGTGAAAGCGCTGAACGAGCGGCAGGCTGCGCAATACAGGAATCGTTTTCTCGGCTTTGTGTTTCAATCCTTCAATCTTTTGCCCTTCAAGACTGCGCTCGAAAATGTTGCACTTCCCCTTTACTACCAAGGAGTGCCACGCAAAAAACGCATGCAGCTGGCGCGCGATTTCCTTGAGCGCGTGGGCTTAACTCACCGCGTCAATCACCTGCCCTCCGAGCTTTCCGGCGGGCAACAGCAACGCGTGGCCATCGCGCGGGCCCTGGTTGGAACTCCCAAGCTGATTCTTGCGGATGAGCCAACCGGTGCGCTCGACACCGAAACCTCCTATCAATTGATGGATCTCTTGCGTGAGGTCAACCAACAAGGGATCACGATCGTGCTCGTGACTCACGAAACTGACATCGCCAACCGCACCGACCGTCTGATACGCCTCAAAGACGGTCGCGTCGACAACTAGGGAAACCTTGCGATGTCTTGGGATAGCTGGCAAGAGATCCTAGATACGGTACGCCACAACAAGCTCCGTACAATACTCACCGCGCTCAGCGTCGCTTGGGGCATCTTCATGCTGGTGATTTTGCTCGCGGCCGGCACAGGGCTTAGAAACGCAGCGCTGTATGACTTCCGCGACGACGCCATCAACTCGATCTTCATCCGCCCGAGAAAGACCAGCCTGCCCTTCTTGGGCCGCGGCCCAGGGCGTGACATCCGCCTGACAAATGCCGATTTCAGCCTGCTCAAGCGGGAAGTGCCGGAAATCGACCACATCAGTGGCCGCTTTCACCTTTGGGGAGAATTCGCGGTGAGTTATCAAAAGCGCTCAGCGCGCTTCGACATCCGTGGTGTGCACCCTGATCACCAGTTCCTAGAGAAAACCCAGATGGTGCTCGGGCGATTTGTAAACGACGAGGATGTCGCCGACCGCAAGAAAATTGCTGTGATTGGTGCTGATGTTGCCAAGTTTCTGTTCGACGCGGCCAATCCTATCGGCAAATTCATCAACGTGCGGGGAGCTTACTATCAAGTTGTAGGAGTTTACACGCGCCCTGGCCAACAAGGCGAGATCGCGACGATTTTTCTTCCTATCAGCACCGCCCAGCTCGTCTACAGCGGTGGCGAACGCCTGCACGCTCTTTCGTTCACGGTTAACACCACAGAGCTCGGCGCAAGTCAGCGCGTGGAACAAACGGTGAAGACCCTGCTGCGCGAAAAACACGCCATCTCGCCTGAAGATGATCGCGCACTTGCCGTTACGAATAACTTGGAAACATACCGAAAAATCGCAGATATTTTCGATTGGCTGCAGCTCTTCGTGTGGCTCGTCGGGATTGGAACCCTGTTCGCAGGCCTCGTGGGCGTGAGTAACATCATGCTCATTTCGGTGAAAGAGCGCACCAAAGAGATCGGCGTTCGAAAGGCGCTGGGGGCCGCACCGAGTGGCATCGTCGCAATGATCATGAAGGAGGCGCTGCTCATCACCTCCCTCTCGGGCTATCTGGGGTTGGTGTGCGCCGTAGGTCTTGTGGAACTGGTGAATCGCACCCTGCCGGACAACAAGTATTTGAGGGAACCTGAAGTGAACCTTCAAGTGGCGCTGATCGCGACCGCCATCGTTATCCTGGCGGGAGCGCTCGCTGGCTTCTTCCCTGCTAGAAACGCCGCGAAGATCAACCCGATCGTAGCCTTGAGGGACGGCTGAGCCATGTTCGATCGCGACAAATGGGGAGAAGTTTGGCAGACGCTCCGGCGCAACCGGCTGCGCACGCTGATGACGGCAAGTGGCGTATTTTGGGGGCTTTTCATGCTCGTCATCATGCTCGGCTTCGGCACCGGGCTCGAAGGGGGCGTTAAGAAGAACTTGCTCGGGTTCGCGAACAACGCCGTCTTCGTGTGGGCGCAACGCACTCGCCTGGCGTACCACGGCTTTCAAGCTGGGCGGCGCGTGCGCTTTGAGACCGCAGATATTGCGCGACTCCAGCGCGAGCTACCCGAGATCGAGCAGTTGGCACCTCGCATTCAGCTCGGCGGCTATCGAGACGGCGCCAACGTGAACTTCAAGGAGAAGACTGGGAATTTTACGATCATGGGCGATTACCCGGCCGTGCGTAGCGTCGAAGGCATTTCACTCACCAGCGGGCGTTTCATCAATGAGCTCGATTTGGCGGAGAAGCGCAAGATCGCGATCATCGGGACCGATGTGCAGCGGATCTTGTTTGGGAATACGCCCCCGTTGCGCCAGTACATCAAGATCAAGTCGGTGTATTTCATGGTGGTCGGCACTTTCAAGCGCGATGCCGGTGGGGAACAAGCCGAGCAGCTCAAGTCCACCATCTATCTCCCATTTTCCACGTTTCAGTACGCGTTCAACCAAGTGAATCGAGTGGGTTGGTTCGCCATGGCTCTAAAAGCTGACGCCAACGCGAAGGAGGTGGAACAAAAAGCACGCCGGCTCCTAGCTCGCATGCATCACATCTCTCCCGAGGATGACCAGGGCCTCGGCTCGTATAACTCGGCAGAAGATTTCACCCGCGTGAACAATCTCTTTCTCGGGATCAGCTTTTTTATCTGGTTTGTCGGGACAGTCACGCTGTGTGCGGGAATGCTGGGTGTGAGCAACATCATGCTCATTACTGTTCGCGAGCGCACGCGCGAGTTTGGGATCCGCAAGGCTCTTGGAGCCACTCCCTTTTCTATTATTTCGTTGGTCGTCCAGGAAGCGCTCACGTTGACCGCCGTGGCCGGCTACGCGGGGCTGGTTTGCGCCGTGGCGGTGTTGGAGATTGCCGGACGGCTGATTGGTGATTCTTCGGAGGCATTCTCTGCCCCGACGGTGGATTTCAAGGTCGCCTTGATTGCGGTGGCGCTCCTCACGGTTGCCGGACTCTTTGCTGGAATCATGCCCGCACAACGCGCGGCGCGCATCAATCCAGTGTTGGCGTTGAAAGCCGAATAGCCTTCGCCTACCGGCTCTTCTCGCCCATCAGCTTATCCCAAAGCGCGCTCTCGGACGCCGCCGAGCCCTTCCCCACACTGCTCGCTCCGAGTGCCCGGATTTCCGCGTAAACAACTTCATTCGGGCCCGCTTGAATCTCAAACGCCACCATTCCGTCGTTCGCCGGAACTCGTAGGCAAAGCATCTCCGGTTCGGCGTGCTGCCGTAACAGGCGTTCCTGCGCCGAAGACAACTCTTGCGGCCGCCCCATCCGCACCCAGGTTTCCCAAGCACTTCCGGCTCCGACGCGGATCCTTTCCAGAACCACCAGATGCTCGCTCGCCCCATGCGCAGGAACGCTCACCTGATGCCTCAGCTCGGGCTGTTCGGCCACCTCAAGCGGGCGATGATTAGCGGCGATGAGATGGGTGGACTCAGCCTCACGTGTCGCAAAAAGAGTGTGACCTTTGGCGAGCCCCGCTCCGTCGCGCGCGACTTCCATCCGATCCCCGCGCAACCGACTCAGCAATCGAAACGCGTTGTAAGAGGCCTTGGGAATGCCATGCACCGTCAGCAGCCCATAGGTGCAGGAAAATGGGCTGAGTGGGAATCCCGCTTCTTCAAACACATCACTCACCACCCAGAAGAAGAAGGAATCGGCAGCATCATCCAGCGCCAGACAATTCTCCACGATGAACGACGCGGCGAAGAGATTGTCGTTAGTAGGGTTATCCAGCCACTGCACGGAAGTTCCGGCATCCGCAGACATCGCGTTCCACTCCGTCCAATGCACTTCCAGCTCCGGATAAACGGACGCTTCCACTTCAACCTGGGCTTTGCGCACGGTGTGCTTGAAGAAGCTGCCAGGCGCATGCGGGCTGGTGCCGGGCTCAGGGAACTCGACGTACTCATCTTGGGGATAGAGATGAGTCGAGACGAAGTCGACGGGCACTTCGTTCTTGCTGCAATAGTCGATGAAGTCCGTGATCCAAGACGCCTTACTGGTCGCGGGGCCACCAATGCGCAGCGCTGGGTCCACACGCCTCACGCCGTAGGCCGAAGCTCGATACAGCTCAAAGTATTCCGCCTGCGTTCCAGACCAGAATCCCCCGAGATTAGGCTCATTCCAGACCTCGAAGTACCAAGAGCGCACCTCTTGGATGCCATAGCGAGCCGCGCAATGGGCGGCAAACGCGTACACAAAATCCTCCCATTCCTTGTAATCCTTGGGCGGGGTGACATTCATCTTGTAGAAGAACATCGTCTGTGCGCCGGAGGCGAGCGCACTCGGCATCGGATTGAGCTCAACGAATGGCTTTAAGCCAAGCCGCAACAAGGCATCCAACACCTTGTCCACTTGATGCCACTGGTAGACGAGTGTCCCATCCGGCTTACGGTGGACCACGGCCATATCATCGTGAAATAAGCCGTGGAAACGACAATAGCTGAACCCGATTTCGGCTTGCGCTTTTCCCAAATGGCCTAGCAAATCTTCGCGGAGCAGCTCATACGCGCGCCCGACCGCGATCCCTTTCTTCCAGGGCATTCTCAAGGGCTGGGCGGCAGGGTCGACTTCAAAGCGCATCATCGGCTGGGGTGTACCGCACCCCAGAGTGGCCGACCACTAGCGGCCCCGACGCCGGCAATTATAGGCCAAATTCGGCTCAGAACCGTGCTAAGCCCGTTCCACTTTTCTCGGACTTGAAAGGCCCACCTTCGAATGAAACCCGTCGTTACCTTTGGCGAAGTCATGCTGCGCCTCAGCCCACCCGGACACCTCCGTCTACTTCAAATCAACTCGTTAGACGTGACGTTTGGCGGTGCCGAAGCCAACGTGGCCGCGGCGCTCGCTCAACTCGGCCAGCCTGCGCGTTTCGTAACAGCACTACCAGATAACGACCTTGCTCAGCTCTGCATCAATCAGCTGCGTGGCCTAGGCGTCGACACCCAACAGATTCAACGCAGCGGCAAGCGCGTCGGCACCTACTTTGTGGAAAAGGGGGCCTCCCAACGCGGCTCAACCGTGCTTTACGATCGCGAACACAGCTCGATTGCAGAAATCGTTCCCGAATCGCTCGATTGGCCGAAGCTTCTCGAAAATGCCTCCTGGTTTCACTTCACCGGAATCACCCCTGCGCTTTCCGAACGTTGCCAAGTAGCGTGCCGTCAGGCGCTCGAATCCGCCAAACGGCTCGGTATACCGACGAGCTGCGACCTCAATTACCGGAAGAAGCTTTGGAGCCGAGAGAGTGCTCAACGCGTGATGAGCGAGCTCATGCCGAACGTGGATTATTGCATCGCCAACGAAGAGGACGCCGATGATGTCTTCGGCATCAAAGCTGGTAGCACGGACGTTACGTCCGGTGAGTTGGACCACGCGCGCTACGAGAGCGTGGCGGAGCAGCTGTGCGTGCGCTTCGGTTTCAAAGGCGTAGCGATCACCCTGCGAGAAAGCTATTCGGCCTCTGAGAACGGCTGGAGCGCAATGCTCTACACCGGCAAAAAGGCCTACTTCAGCGCGAAGTACCACATCACTGTGATCGATCGGGTCGGCGGCGGGGATTCCTTCGGCGCAGGGCTGATCTTTGCCCTCGTGCAAGGAGATCCACCCGAACGCGCGATCAACTTTGCAGTGGCGAACAGCTGCCTCAAACACACGATCGTCGGCGATTACAACTATGTGAAGCGCGACGAAGTGGAGAAGTTGATGGGCGGCGATGGCTCCGGTCGCGTTCAGCGCTGACCCAGGTTATTCTCTGGCCCATGGGTCTTTCACAACGCCAATTGGCAGCGGCTTCCTTGGTAGGCTTGTCCTGGCTCGTAGCTTGTTCGAGCGACGACGGGACGTCGGGGCCGTCTGCTGCGGTTGGTAGCGGAGGCCATTCTAACCTAGGTGGCTCGCCTAGCGGAGGTGCGAAATCCGCAGGCTCTTCGAGTGGAGGCGCCACGTCAACGGGCGGCACGCTTTCGGCACAGGGCGGTTCTACGCCAGGGGCTGCGCCTGAACCTGGGCTTCTCGCCGGGATCACGGCAGCGCACAATGAAGTGCGCGCGGCGGCCACACCAACTCCTGCCGTGCCATTGGTGCCGTTGGTCTGGGATCCCGGTATATCCGGCGTGGCTCAAAGCTGGGCTGATGGCTGTCACTTCATGCACAGCCAGGGTCCGTACGGCGAAAACATCTTTGCGCGGGCGGGAAACAATGTGATCACTTCCAAGGATGTGGTGAACGCCTGGGCCAGCGAAAGCCCCAATTATTCTTACGCGGACAACACGTGCGCGGCGAACCAGCAGTGTGGCCATTACACCCAAATTGTCTGGGCCGGCAGCACCAAGCTTGGCTGCGGCGTGACGAGCTGTAGCCAGAATTCGCCCTTCCAAGGCTCTAACAATTGGGAATTCTGGGTCTGCAACTACGATCCCCCGGGCAACTACAGCGGCGCGAAGCCGTATTAATCTCGCCGCGCAGTTGCGGGTCCGCGGCGCAGGCGTGCCACGTGAGCTGCCCTTTGGTTCCCTGGAAGGTAGTAAGCATGCTTACTATCTTGTGTCACTTTGAGATAGTGCTCACGGACAAGTTGCGCCGGTTTCGCCCCATTGTCCTCCCTTTGGCCTCTGAAGTTGTCTTGACAACCTGACAGGTAGGCACCAAGCTGGCTTTCTCAAAGCAATGCTCAATCCTGGCTCCCCGCTTCCTCTCTATCGGCAGCTTGCAGAGCAACTGGCTTCTGAGATCCGCCAGGGTCGCTATGCTGCGGGCGAACGGCTTCCCTCAGAGCCAGAGCTGAGCCGCCTCTTCCGAATTGCGCGCCCTACGGTTCGGCAAGCCACCGAAACGCTGGTGAAGCAACATCTGATTGAGAGGCGTCGGGGTTCAGGCACATTCGTGTTGCAGAGCCCGCCCGAAGTGGATGTGTTCTCCGCGTTTGGAACCGTGGCCGCTTTCAAAGCGCAGGGGCTTAAGCTCCAGGTGAATTTGGTTGAGCCTCTTCGCCGCAAACGGTTCACGGCGGAGGCTGAGCATCCCCTAACGGGGAGTATGGTTTACCAATTCTCACGCATGGGCCAGCTGGAGAAACAGCCGGTGCTGCTGGAGCGTTTCTATCTTTCTGCAAGCGTTTTTGCAGGGCTCGAAGCCGTCGATCTCCGACAAGCGTCGCTTTCTGAAATCGTAAAGGAGCGGCTCTTTCTGACTCCCGTAAGCGGGAAACAGAGCTTTCGCGTTACCCGGCTGCCAGCAAAATGGGGACTGAAGCTTGGGGTTTCAGCGCGCACCCCGCTGCTCCTGATTCAGCGCAGCCTCGATTTTCCGAATGCGCCGGCGGCGCTTTATTCAGAGCTCTATTGCAGAACCGATCGCGTTACTTTCTCTCAAGCCATCCAACCCAACCCATGAAAATCTTCATTCTGCCTCAGTCATCGATCACCCGAAGGGCCTCCGTTCGATGAAAAACCGTGGCTACTATTCCGAATTTGGCGGAGCTTTCATTCCGGAAATCCTCGTCGCCACCTTTGAACAACTGATCGATGAATTCGAAAAGGCCAAAGCCGATCCGTCATTCTGGGCGGAGTACCAGGCTCTCATGTCGACCTACTCGTGTCGGCCCACGCCGCTCACGTTCGCTGAAAATTTGAGCCGATTTTTTGGTGGCGCCCAAATCTACATCAAGCGCGAAGATCTGAATCACACTGGCGCCCACAAGGCGAACAACGTGATGGGGCAAGGCTTGCTAGTGCAAAGAATGGGGAAAAAACGCGTGATAGCCGAGACAGGCGCCGGCCAGCATGGTGTGGCCACCGCCACCATGGCAGCCAAGCTGGGCTTTGATTGCACGATCTACATGGGCGAAGTCGACGTGGAGCGCCAGCGGCCCAACGTGTTCTGGATGGAGCGGCTCGGTGCGGAGGTTGTCTCCGTCAAGGAGGGTTCCCGCACGTTGAAAGATGCCATCAATGAGGCGTTCCGCGATTGGGTGGGCAACATGGATTCAACCCACTATGTGCTCGGCACAGCGTGTGGCCCGCATCCCTTTCCGGAAATGGTCACGTACTTTCAATCCATCATCGGGCAGGAAGCGCGCGCTCAAATTTTGGAACGCACGGGAAAGCTGCCGCGCCGTGTTTATGCGTGTGTCGGCGGGGGTTCGAATGCGATGGGGATCTTCAGTGGCTTCCTCGCTGACTCCGCGGTGGAGCTCGTCGGGGTGGAAGCCGGCGGTGAAGGCCTTGAAACGGGAAGGCACGCCGCGCGCCTGGCGAGCTCGGATGCGACGATCGGCGTGGCACAGGGCTATAAAACCTATTTTCTGCAGAATTCTGAGGGTCAAATGAATGAAACGCACAGTGTTGCCGCGGGCCTCGACTACGTAGGCGTGTCCCCGATCCTGTCCCATCTCCACGCAACGGGCCGCGTACGCTTTGAAGCGGCCACCGATCAGGAAGTCGTGGAAGCATTAAAGCTCACGATCCGGCGTGAGGGCTTGATACCTGCGCTGGAGTCTTCACACGCCTTTGCGCAAGCCTTCAAAGAAGCCGGCAGTCTTGACCCGAGCGACGTGATTCTGATCAATCAATCAGGGCGTGGCGATAAGGATATTTTCACGATTGCCGACGCCTTCAAAGATCCCCAGTGGGAGCAATTTATCATTGCCAAAGCGGAGCAGTACCGTGCTTGAAGAATACATCCGAAAGGAACGTGAGAAAAAGGGCATCCTGCTCATGACACATATCGTGCTCGGCTATCCGAACTTCGAGCAAAGCCTCGCGCTCGTCGAGGCCATGGTGGAGTCGGGGGTCGAGCTGATGGAGCTGCAGATCCCATTTTCTGAGCCCATGGCGGATGGCCCGGTTATTCTGCACGCCAACCAAAGTGCTTTGGAGCAGGGCGCCACCGTGGAAAAGTGCCTGGAATTCGCCGAAATCGTTAGCCGGCGCTTTCCCATCCCGTTCCTGTTCATGACTTACTACAACATCCTTTGGAAGTACGGCGTGGCGGAATTCGCGGCGCGGATGAAGGCGATCGGCATTGTCGGCGCAATTGTTCCTGACCTGCCCCCGGAGGAAGGAGCCGTCTATTTGGAGGCCATGAAACGCGAAGGGCTCGCCCCCATCTTCATCTACTCACCGAACACCAACGTCCCACGGCTGAAGCTCATTTCCGACCACGCTTCCGGCTTCATCTACGCGGTCGCCCGCAAGGGAGTGACCGGCAACGAAACCAGTTTCACGCACGAGCTCGACCAATACCTCGCGCGCTGCCGTGCAGCCACGGACCTGCCCCTGGCAGTGGGTTTCGGCGTGCAATCCAAGCAAGATGTAGATTTTCTGCGCGGCAAGGCGGACATCGCCGTGATCGGCAGTCAAACCATCCGCGTCGTCGATGAAAAAGGTGTGGGCGCAGTGCCGCAGTTCATCGCCAGCCTGCGCTGATCTGTAGGCGGTGTTTCAAGAACGTTGCCTCCGCGTCCAAATCCGCCTTGAGCGTGGTGAGGTCCTCAAGCATCCGTGTCCAAATCCGCCTTGAGCGTGGTGAGGTCCTCAAGCAGCTGCAATAGCTCAGCCTCCAGACCTCGATTCCCAATCTTAGTGAGAACCTTGCTCACTTCATCGCGCTTCAAGACCCGCGCCGCGTGGTTGGTCCGCCGCAAGCAGCGCGCCGAAAGCACAGGGATTCTGAACACGAGATCAGCGATCAGATTGTTCGGTGCATAGGGGTCGTTCAGGGCGGACAAGAGATCGTGGATGAGCGTTAGGTCGCTGAGATTCTTCGGCCCGACTTCGCACTCTCCAGGGCGGGACATGTTGGCGATGCGGCGGGGGGGTGGCGCTGCCATGGTCTTCTGTCTGTTACGGCCAGTGCTCACGCCAAAGATAAGGCCTATCTCGAAGTCTTGGCTCCGGTGTCGATTCCCCCCAACCTGAGGCAGTATAGTGGTTTGCCGCTACGAGCCACGCTTGGCGTCACTCGGGAGGTTCGGGTGCTTGAGCAGCAGCGTCCGGAGCTGCGGCTGACGCCTCACGACCGGATTCTGAAGCAGCTTGGCGAGCAGCGGTGGCGGGGTTGCGCTAAAGCGCGCCAGGTTTCCAATCAAAAGCGTCGAGACAAGACTCTTTGAACACAGGATCTGCGTGGTACGACCATCGAACGTACAACCCGTCAGCAAGAGGAGCACTCGACCCTCCGTTCGCAACACGAGCTCTGCTCTTTCCTCGGGCTCAACCTGAATAAACTTCTTACGCAACTCCGCACGGATGAGTGTGCGATTTCGCTCAGGCAAGTCGTGATTGACGCTGAGCTTGTACACCTCGCGGAGGGGCCTGCCTCCCAACAGGCGCAGCAAAACTTCCGATGGGCTCTGCGGATTCTGAAGCAAGCGCCTTTGCACTTCTGGATCCAGAAGTAACCCTCGATGCCGTGCGAGCAGCTCAAGCCCGCGGGCATTCCTGTGGTGGCGAGCGAGCAAGCGCGCATGAGCGGGCCCAAACTCTGAGTTCTCAAGCAAGGCAGCAATCACCCTAGATTCCGGTTCAAAGCACCACGCGCAAAGCTCACTCCCTCGCCCACGTTCAGCCGCGGCGATGCGTTCATCCAGTGACAGCGGCGCGAAATCGCGCATGTACCAACGTTGCCAGTCGGCTGCGTGTTGCTCATTCTTCGACGGTTCGGCCTCCTCCGAGCTGGCTTCAGCCTCCGGCGCAACGCTGACCGCTCCGAGCGGCATCGCGTCCCCTTCCCAAGGCACTACGCCTTCCGGTAGCTCGACCGCATCCTCAACCACCACCCCACGGTCTTCTAAGCCTCGGAGGACGCTATCCAGACTGCTCACTTCAATGCCACTCAGGTCGGCAAGGTCAGGCAGATCACCCGCCGCCGGCAGGTAACGCAGGACGGTTCGCTCCTCTGCCGTTAATTCATGGCGATTAAGCGTCGTCTCCGGTTTCAGCAGCGTCCAGCGCCCCACCCCCAGACCTTATCACAGGCCTTCCCCCTGGGAGGCATTTATGGCTAGTCCCCAACGTCACGCCGGGTGCTCTTCTTCTGCCCGGCGCGCTTCTTGTCGGCCAGCCGCACCTCATTCGAGCGCCGGCTGGGGCGGGTGGGGCGCCGGCGACGCGGCACGACGAGAGCGTGCCGGACCAGCTCGGCCAAGTGAGCGAGAGCTAGCGCAAGATTCCTAGGCTGCGAACGTGCTGACTGGTTGACGATACGCAATCGCCCCTCAGCATCGAGGCGCCCGGAGGCCAACACCCGGAGCCGCTGTTGGACCTCAACTGAAAGCACTCTCGTCGCCACAAGGTCGAAACGGAGCTCAACCTTGGTGGCGACTTTGTTCACATTTTGGCCCCCCGGTCCGCTGGCGCAGACTGCCGTCCAAGACAACTCCGACGCCGGGATTGTGACCTTCGGGTTAATGACAAGATCGCGCACTTCTTTCTGCCCTGGATGCTGAGTGTAACGCTCCAGCCGCGCGAAGCACTACCGACGCTGCAACGACAGGATCAAGCGGAGAACGTAGAAAAACAGCATGGCGACAGACGCAAACAGTTGAAGCGCCGCAGCAACGTAACGATCGGTCGGGAAATGGTGCAGCACGTTGGACGTGTCGTAAAGGATCGCTGCACCCGCCATCCCAATCATGGCGACACTGAAGAACGTTCCGAGCTGGAACCCAAAAATCGCACCGGCTATCACGAGCACGATTGACAGCAAGAAGCCCCAACGCAGCATCCCACCCAGGAATGAAAAATCCTTACGTGTCTTGAAGACAATCGCCGAGAGCCCGCCGAAGCCGAGGATGGTGACCACCCCCGCCGACTGAATCGCTCCCGGAGCCACGTTATTCGCAAGCAGCAGGATCGGCAGGAAGATGATTGCCTCAGCAACAACGAATGCGAGCAACGCGGCGTACTGCGCCGCCTTGGACTGTGAAGAATGTGCCGCACGGCTTGCAAGCCAACTCACCAGCACGAAACCACCCATCATCACGAGCGGCCCGGCCGCCATCATCGCTTGGGCAATGGGCGCAGCGAGATTGAGCTGGAAAGCTGCAAACTCAAGCGCCGCAAAAAGGACAATAGCCGCAAAAAGATGATTGTAAGTGCGAACAATGAAGCGTGCTCGCTCCTCGATCGCTGATTGCCCGGTGGCTTGGCCTAAATATGCGGATCCGTAACTTTGCGACATTGCTCTCTGTTTCCCTGGCTAGATTTTTAGGAAGCTCAAGGAGCACCCTAACACACCTTAGGCGACAGGCACGTAAAGCCAGAGCCTATGAAACCCCGAGGTGAGGCGTAGCTGGGCCGCGCTGCCGGCCTTTCGGCTGAAGGGACTGCGTAAAAGTTCCTGTCTTTCAGCACACTTTGACCACCTCAGCCGCTGAAGCCTGCCTCTTCTTGGCCGTTGTTCTCCAACGTGTCCGAGGATCTGCCGTCAACGCTGCCACCTCCGCCTGCCGCACCTGAACGCGCAGGGCGCACCCGCGTGCTCGTGGTGGATGATCAGCCAGTCGTGCGTGAGCTGTTGCTCGAACTCTTACGCAACGAAGATCGAGAAGTCATCGGCGCACCCACAGCCAAGGAAGCGTTGCGGCTCGCCAAGGTCAAAGCTCCCATCAATGTCGCCCTGGTTGATCGCGATCTGCCCGATGGGTCAGGCGTGGAGCTAGCCCGCCAGCTACTCATAGCTATTCCAAACTTGGAAGTGATTCTTACCAGCGTTTCACCGAGTGTGCAGGCCGCGATCGAAGCCGTCGACGTTGGGGTCCACGACTATCTGTCCAAGCCGTTCGAGGACATCGCTCAGGTCGAAGTCCGCGTGCGCCGCGCGGAGCATCAGTCGCGCCTAGGCCGGGAGCGCCAGGAGCTGCACGAGGAACTCCGCAAGAGTGAAGAGCGCTATCGCAAGCTGTTCTCCGCCTCGCCTGACGCCATTGTCGTGTACGAGGCGGCTACGGGCGTTATTCGCGAAGTGAACGAGGCAGCAACACGCCTCTACCGAAGCCCAACGAATGAACTCATCGGCCAAAATGTGGCTGCGTTCCGCCATCCGGCATCCAACCAAACACCGTCCGACGACGAAGCTCCCGATTCACGTGCCAGCGTTCGTCCAGAAGGCATCATCGCGCGCGTCGATCGCAGGGCTGACGGGACCGAGCTAGCCGTCGAAGTCTCTGAAGGCACGTTTGGAGACCTGCGCCTCGGGCTCAACATCGAAGTGATTCGCGACATTCGTGAACGCGTCCGGGCGGAGCAGAAGCGCAGAGAGCTCGAAGCTCAACTGCGGCAAGCTCAAAAGATGGAGGCCCTCGGGCTGCTCGCTGGGGGCATCGCGCACGACTTCAACAATTTGCTGGCCGTCATTATCAACTACTCTTCCTTTGTCCGCGACCAGCTCAATAAGCGCGGCGATGCTCCGAGCCTGAGTCGCGAGGTCGACGACGTGGAGCAGATCCTCCAAGCCGCCAACTCGGCGGCCTCGGTTACACGTCAACTGCTGACCTTCAGTCGACGTGAAGTGCATACGCCAGAGGTGGTGGATATCAACACGGTGATCCGAGCGATCGAAAAGATCGTCCGGCATACGCTCGGCGAGCATGTGGATCTCATTACAGAGCTGGGCGCCAATTTGCCCATGGTTCGTGTGGACCGTGCGCAATTCGAGCAGGTCGTGATCAATCTTGCGGTCAACGCGCGCGATGCACTTTTGGACACAGGTCACGTCATTCTTCGCACTGAGTTCATCGAACCGTTCGACGACGCTGCGGGAGCGGGAGCGGTCGTTCTCAGTGTGATCGACAACGGCGTGGGAATTGACCCACAGAATCTTGAGCGCATTTTCGACCCTTTCTTTACGACCAAAGGACCCGGAAGTGGAACTGGCCTTGGGCTTTCCACCGTCAAAGGGATCGTTGAACAGGCGGGCGGCAGTATTAGCGTTTCCTCTGAGCCTGGCACTCAGACAACCTTCGTTGTGTCCTTGCCTCCAACTCAGGAATCCGCGACCCAACATATTCCCGCTCACGTCACTCGCAGAACTGCAGGCGGCGAAACGATTCTGTTGGTCGACGATGACGCAGCCGTTCGGCGGGCTGCAGCTCGCATCTTGGATGGCGCAGGCTATAGGGTCATTGAAGCCCAATCGGGAGCCGAAGCGCTCGCGCTGCACGAACGCGAGGAGAGCCACGTGGATCTGTTGCTCAGCGACGTCATGATGCCTCGCATGTCCGGGGATGAGCTCGCAGATATGCTCATCCTTCGCCAGCCCGACCTCCGAGTGATCTTCCTCACTGGTTTCGCGAGCCAGGGCCTGGCAGAGCGTGCCAGTCGGAGCGACCGGATGGACCTTCAGCTGAAACCTTTCGATAACACCAGCTTACTTGCGCTCGTGCGCCAAATGCTCGATAGGAACTTGCCCCCACGGTTTCCCTCGAAGCTCCCACCGGCAAGCCGCAGTGCCAAACACCCGGGAGGCAAACCCGAATGACGCTCAAGCTCAAGCTCATCGTCATCATCCTGTTCGTGGCTCTCGTGCCGCTAACGGTTTCGGCCGTTTCCGCGCTCTCCGTGCATCAGGCGGCGTTTGACAGCGAGGTTTCGCAAGGCCAACAGAAGACAGCGACTTTCTCAGCTCAAGCAGGCGATGCCTACTTGGAGCATCTGCGCTCAAGCTTCGAATTGCTCGCCAGTCACAGCATTGATTGGCGGAGCCTTTCCCAGGAAGAGCGCGAAGCCGCCCTGTGGGTCGCCTACCGCACCTCCGAAGATGTGGCCGCGGTCGTCCTGCTCGACGCAAATTCAAACCCAAAGAGTCGAGGTGCGTACACGGAGCTGCCCAATGACGCTGACGCAACTGCCGGCCACCCCGCTATCCAGCCGCGAGGTTACGACGCACTTCTAGGCCAAGCCAGAAGCCTTCGCACTGAAGGGGGCCCTTCCAAGTTCGGTGCGCCCTTCCGGATCCCAGGCTATCCGAACCCATTTGTTTCACTACGGGTTCCGATTTCGCAGGCTGGCGATTCCCTAGTGGTAACGTTCTCACTGCGCCGCTTTTGCGAAAAACTGGTAGCGGGAAGCCAACTTGATCTGGTCTTGTTCGACCCAAGCGGGATGCTGGTCTGCCACAACGCTCTGAACGCTCCACCGGATATCAAAGGCCTTCGTGGACTTTTCTCGAGCGCCCTTTCCACCGCGCGCTACCAGGTCGAAGGACACGAGCTACTTGCTGCAGCAGCCCGCACCGCACTTGGCTGGACAATGGTCGCACAGCAGCCAACGGAGCAAGCGTTCCGATCGAGTCGGAACATCCGCAACCAAACATTGTTCTGGATTGCCACCAGTCTCTTGATCGCGGTCGGGGCCGGCTCCTTCCTGGCTCGAGGGATCACACGCCCCATGGCGCTCTTGATGCAGGGCACCGAAGCGCTCGCGAAAGGACAACTTTCGCATCGTATCCGGTTGCAGGAAAAGGATGAATTTGGAGCGCTCGCCGATGCCTTTGACCACATGGGCGGAGAAATCGCGGCCCGCGACGCCGAAATCAGAAAATACAATGAGGAACTTCAGGCTCGCGTTCTAGAACGCACGAGCGACCTCATCCGGGCCCACGAACAGCTGATCCAATCCCAGCGCGTGGCCGCGGTGGGCGCACTTGGAGCTGGGCTCGCCGAAGAGGTCAACGATGCCCTGACCGGAGTGCTCGGCGTCTCCCAACTCCTCCTGATGCGAGCACGGCGCGACAAGACCCGCGAAAAGGAAGTCGAACTGCTTGAGAGCGCAGAGAAGGAGGCGCTCCACATCCGCGACGTCGTTTCCAAACTGCAACGCCTCACCAAGGGGCAAGGGCTGACGAATCTAAGCGAAGTTTCGCCCAACGATTTGCTTGATGCCACATTGAGTCTGGTAAAACGCGACCCCTCCACCTCCATGATTCGCTTCCTTCCAGAATATGCCCGTGATCTTCCGAAGGTCCGGGGTAATTTCATGCAACTTCAGCGCGGAGTCTTGCAAATTCTTACCAATGCAATCGAAGCCTGTGGTGCCGATGACGGGCGGGTGATTCTCCGCACCCGTCTCTCCGCAGAGGGAGACGTCGAGCTTTCCATCTCGGACAATGGACGCGGAATCGAGAGCAAAGATGTAGACCGCGTCTTTGATCCGTTCTTCAGCACACATAGGGAACGCGAGGGTCGAGGCCTGGGCTTGGCGATTGCAGCAAGAATCATCGAAGATCACCGCGCGCGCATATCAATCGAAAGCGAAGTCGATGAAGGCACGACGGTGACGATCGCCTTTCCCTCCAGAGCGCCAGCGGAGGCTGTCGCATGAAGGCTCGAATTCTGCTGGCCATGGCCCTCACGCTCATGACGATCGGTGGAGCGTACGGTCTCCAACGCGCCTTGTTTCCAAGCTCGAACGTTGCGGGGGCACCACTCACCGAAGCGCATCCCACGCACAACGCCAACACACCAAACCAGGCTGCGGCGGTGGTCGCGGAGGTGTTTGGACAGGTGCAGCGCAAGGACGCTTCGGGCCACTGGGTCAACCTTCGAGCGGGAGAGCGCTTGGATGTCAACAGTGTGGTTCGCACCAGCGTCGGTGCCTCAGCGCGGCTTGCCGTGGGCGATTCGGTAGTGGTTGATGTCGCGGAGGAAACGGAGCTGGCTGTCGCAGAGGTATCGGCGACCCTGTCGCGAGTTCGACTCGATGACGGGCGAATCGCCTCGATCGTGAAGAACACGGCGGGCTTCAAGCTCCGAGTTGAGGTCAAAGAAAGCGACGTGAAAGCCGAAACCTCTGAAGGCGAATTCTTTGTTATGAAGCGCGGGGCTGGCGGCGTCTCGGTGATGTCAAAAGCTGGCACCACCAACGTTTCCTCCAAGGGTGAAGAAGTCGCCGTGCGTGCCGGCGAACAAACGTTGGTAGAGCCGGGCAAAGCACCTGCCATTCCAGTCAAGATCCCTTCGTCGCTTTTGCTCAAGCTGGGGCGGGTGCCACCCCAGGTTCGCACCCGAGAAACAATAGTACAAGGCTCCACCAGCCCAGGTGCGGTCGTGAGTTTGAATGGTGAACGCACCACCGCCGACGCCACTGGGCACTTCGAACACCGAGTATCGCTCAATGAGGGGCCGAACGTGATCCAGGTCGAGGCCGAGGACACACTGGGCCGAAAAGCTACGGAAAAGCTACCGAAAATCGACGTGGATTCGCAACCCCCCAACGTGAGTGGGAAGGTGAAATGGTGAACCCGCGAGCTTCCATTTTGCCTCATCGCGGGCGCGGGCTCGAACCGAGGGCGCTCTGTCTTGCGGTTTTGTGCGCACTCTTCGGCCTGTTCTACGGATCCAAGTCAAGCGCCGGCCAGTTCGAACTCGAGACAGCGCTGCCCGTGGTCGGTGATGGCGTGACCGAGGTCACCATTCCGATAAAGACGTCGGACGGGTCAAGTGTGCCCGCCGCACTCGTGCGCGCGAGTGTGAACGCGGGCACCATTCGCGTAAAGCCAGACGCCAAGGGGATGGCCCAGCTCAGCTATCTGCCGCCCCACATCGCGCACAAATGGACGGCAAATCTGGACGTCACCATTGCTGGTTTCTCGCCGACCCTTCGATCGGCGCGAATCCGCCTCATTCCGCCAGCTCGACTGCTCACCTACCGGAAGACGAAGGGTGAGATCGGCATGGAGCTGCCGCAAGCATTCATCCTCGGGGAACACACCGAAGCGACCCTCCGCATCACGGGAATAGAAGAGAAACCAAGCTTGTCCGTCAGTGTTGGACGTGTTTCTGACCTGACTCCGGCGGGAGCTGGCGCTTGGGTCGCGACGTTCTCTCCGCCGGAAGGTGGGTTTCCGCAGCGTGTGCTGGTGGTGGTGAGTGCTCCCGACGGGAACCGATTGGTCTTCGATCAGTTTGATCTGTTCGGGCGCCCGAGCATTGAAACCAAAAGCGAACCCAAAGCAACCGTCAAAGTGATGGTCGGAAAGCAAACCTTCGGCCCGCTCCAAGCTGATTCCAAAGGGAAATTGAGGCTGACGGTGTTTGCTCCCCCCGGCGTCACTGAAGCCCGTGTGAAGGCGACTGACTCGATCGGGAATGCGCGCGAGACACGGCTCGCGCTCGGCGCTCCAGACTTCAACCGCCTCCACATCGTGTGTCCGGAGTACTCTGGACGCGTGCTTATTTTCGGCACTGCTCCGAATGGTTCCCCACTGGCTCTCTTCCCAGGGAAACTGACGACAAGTGTTGGAACACTCACGGAGCCTGTACCAGTGATTCCAGGATACTTTGAATCCGAGATCACGGTCCCGGACGGAACCGATGCGGATACGCAGTTAAAGCTTGTGGCGTTGCTGCCTGAAAGCCCAGCATCCGTTGCGAGCTGCATGACGCCAGTTCCCGGCGAGGCTCCAACCTCATCACAATTGAGCCTGAGCTCCACCGAGTATTCTCAGGGCGACGGTGCGCTTGGCCTGACTCTGAAGCTCACCTACCCTGGCAAGAGCACCCCAAGGCCGGTCACCGTTCACCTCAAGGCAGCCTCCGGCACCGTTTCAGAACAGGTCCGCGTGAATGCCACCACCTACACCGCAAAATGGACCCCAGACGCTGAAGTGAGCAGCGGGAGCCGTATTCAATTCGTGGCTGAAGTGGCGAGAACTCCAGCCCTTTCTGCGAACGCAGTACTCAACATCGCGGAAGCCCGAACCAACACTCAAATCCCAACGCAGAAGAACGCAACCTTGCTCGCTCGCGCAGGCTATCTCACCAACTTTGGACAAGTCTCATCCTTGTTCTTCGCTGTGGGTGCCACGATGGAACTCAGAACGCTTGCCGACGGGCTAGCTTTAGGCGTTGAGCTGGGGCGCTTCTCCAGTCAACGCAGTGCTCGCTCAGATTCGGTTGAGCCAGTCACGATCAAAGCGCGCGGAGTTCCGATCTCGACACGCGTTACCTATGAGCGTCCGGTCAGTCGCTTCGTGCCCTATGCCGGTGTGGGCGTCGGCATCGTGCTCGGACGCACCGAAGTCTCATCGAGCACTATCGGCCGGAGCACTGAATCGAACACTGTGCCACTGATCCGTGGGCTCGGCGGCACAGTGTTCGATCTCAAAGCCGGCAGCGTGGGGCTGGAGGGCGGCTACATGTATTGCCCCGTCAGCGGCAACTCGACTTCGGGGAATCTATGTGGCGTGGACATCACCGCCACGTACCATTACTCGCTCTGACTCGAGTTAGTGAATCTCGAGCGGTTGCACGATGTTTAGTGGAACGTAAAATTGCCGCTCAGGGTCGGTAGAATAAAACGCAAAGAATAGCGCTCTTTGTCCTCATCTTTGCTGGTGTTCGCGTACACCAAGCGCAGGGCCAGCCCTAAGCTCCCCTGTTCACCAACCCAGGTTTCCCAGCCACCGCCTGCACCGAGGGCTAATCCCGCGGCTTTCGAGTTCCGAGCGGCACTCCTACGACCCAGCGTCCCGGTTCCGATGCCCACGAACCCCTGAAGGAACCACGGCCCCTCCGCATCCAAGTAATAATTGACAAACAATGGCAGAACTAGGAAATCAACAACTCTGCCATTCTTCCGGAGATTCCAATTCATCAAACCCGACCCGACGACGAAGCCAGGCGTGGGCGTGCCACCCAAAAGCAATTCGGAATGCACCGCAGCACCATTGGCACTGCCCGAACCAAACTGCTGCAAAACCGAACCTTCCGGCGTTAAGCTAGGCTCCACGTGCGCGTTCTGGTACCCAACACCAAGCGAAACGCGGGCGAAGAATCCATCATGACGATAAACCGTGAGATCCTCGGGCGGCGGAGGAGGTGGTGGTGGAGGCTGGGCGGCCACACCAGCCATGCCTTGCACGGGTGGCACGTAGTAGTAAGGAACCTGTGATGGCACTGCCGCAGGAGCCGGGGCACCAGAAGCAACCGGAGCCGCGGGAGCGGGAGCGGTCTCCGACGAAGCCGCCGGAGCTGTCTCCGACGGAGGCACAACTGCCGAGGGAGCTGGCCCAGGCTCGGCCAATATCCTCGGAGAGAAAAGCCACAGCACTAAGCCAACACGCACCAGGGGAAGACGCAGCATGACGACGCTCCAGCCTAACCTTCCAGAGCGTCAAATCAACAGCCTGATTTACGGCCCCCGCTGGCAAGCAGCCTTTTTTAACTCGAACCGTGCACGAGTGCCTAGCTAAAAGGTCGACGCTAGGCACGTGGTTGTCTAGTGTTCAGCCGGAGTTTTTGCGCATGGTCTCTCAAATTTTTGACGCGACTCGCTATCGAGCCGTCGACGGATTCAGCTTCACCGACATCACCTATCACCGCGCGCTTCAGCACGGCACTGTTCGGATCGCGCTCAACCGCCCAGAGGTTCGCAACGCTTTTCGCCCCCGCACCGTTGATGAACTGTATGCGGCACTCGAACACGCTCGACAGTCGAGCGATGTTGGCTGTGTGCTTCTGACAGGTAATGGTCCTTCCGAAAAAGACGGAGGCTGGGCCTTCTGTTCAGGCGGAGATCAACGCATTCGGGGCAAGGCAGGCTATCAGTATGAAGGCGAAGAGGGAATCGATCTGGCGCGCCTCGGCAGGCTTCATATTCTTGAAGTTCAAAGGCTGATTCGCTTCATGCCCAAGGTCGTGATCTGCGTCGTTTCGGGCTGGGCCGTAGGCGGGGGACACAGCTTGCACGTCGTGTGTGATTTGAGTCTTGCCAGCCAAGAGCACGGGCGTTTCAAGCAAACCGATGCCGACGTGGCCAGCTTCGATGGCGGATTCGGCTCCGCGTATCTAGCGCGCCAGGTCGGGCAGAAACGGGCACGAGAAATCTTCTTTCTGGGCCGCACCTACTCAGCCGAGGAGGCATTCCAGATGGGAATGGTCAACGCCGTTGTGCCTCATGAAAAGCTCGAAGACACAGCGCTAGAATGGGCCCGCGAGATCAATGCCAAGAGCCCCACCGCACAACGCATGCTAAAGTACGCGTTCAACTTGATTGACGATGGCCTAGTGGGCCAACAGCTCTTCGCGGGCGAAGCCACACGCCTTGCGTACATGACCGAAGAAGCAGCCGAAGGTCGCGACGCGTTCCTAGAAAAACGCGAGAAAGATTTCGGCCGCTTTCCTTGGTACTACTGACTTCGGCGCGGGCTAGAGTAGTTCAGACAGGGCCCCTCGGAACCTCATGCTGTGGCCACGTCAACAGACCAGCTCGACGCGGCAAGCCCCACCAAAGGGCACGCTGATCCGGTGCAACGAACCCACTGTATTCACCGCCAAGGGATTGCCGTTGGCGCTGGCTTGTAAGGGGTTCTTGTGCCACGCCAACAGCGTGCCGCCGTCGGCCAGTTCAACGGTCGCGCCCGAAGACTCACGATGCACGGCTCGGATGGCACCCCCGCCGTTTAGTTTGCCTTCGAGGCCGATGAGCGCGAGGCCAGCTTGCAGCGGGGCAATCGTCGCGATCTCCCACTCCGTCGCGGCAAGACTCAGGGGCAGGCGTTCGTCTCGGTCCACAACCACGGCGCAACCTCGGAGGTGTTGCCACACCACGTAGCTGCCGGCCGCAGTGTCCGGATGATCTGAAGGCGAAACAGAGCCGGCGATGTTTCCCGCCTGATTGTAGCGGCAATTGAACACGCCGATGACACTGCCGCAGCGGTTGCGGTTCACCACTTTCAGCAGTACGGCGTCGCGCGTCGGGTCGTGGAACAGACAGTCGCGCGAGGGTCGGCCGCGGTCGAGGCAGCGTGGCACCGAGCCGTCGGCGAGCGTCAAGGCACCGAGGAGGGCTGCGTCGTGATCGTTCGGCTTGTCGCAGACGTAAACCGGTCCTCCTGACACGGCGCGCCCTGCGGCGTGGAACCAGCCGGCGGCGTTCGACGTCTGAAACATATCCCAGTCAGCGTGAATGAACTCGCCAAACCAGCCGCCCACCTGGGCGTTGGTGTACAAGTGCAAGCCATGCGATTCTGGCTTTTTTGGCCAAAAATCGGTACTGGTGCGGGTAAAGTTCGGGGCCCGAGAGGCGTACAACATGTCGTTACTGCACGACATGCAGTTAATCAGGTTGCCATGGAAATGGCGCGCTACACTGGCTTCGAGCCCCGCTCGATACGCGCGCATCACCTGGATGCGGCCGCCGATGCGGTGTGTAGTCGACTCGATAGATGCTTGATTGTCGACCTTCACTCCGTCGACACCCGCTGCCGCTAGGCTGGCGTGGAAGGCGTTGTAGAAGGCGGCCACGTCCTCGGGATCGACCATGCCTGCGACATCGCCCCAGGCTGTCTCCATCCAGTCTGCGTTGTCAGGCGGATTGCTGGCGATAGCCGCGTCCGAGCGCCGCAGCTGTTCGTGGATGCGGAAACCAAGCCGCGCATCGGCCCCGCCCCAATACCCCACGAAGGCGTGCCAGACCCAGAATTCGCGCAGTCCGAAGTCTTTTTTTGTGGCTGCAATAAGTGAGGCGAGCCCGTCGGGAAATTTGCTCGCATCTGGCGCAAAATCGCTCAATCGCCGCTCCCCCGTCGGTGCTGTCGTGACTGTTAGCCAGCCATCGTCAAGGATCATCCAGCGCGGTTGTACCCCGATTCGGCGGAAGCTTTCCAAGCCGGATACGACACGTGCCTGATCGACCTCCTGGTAGAACGCGTCCCAAGTGCACCAACCCAACCAGTCAGCAGCTTGCGGCTGCAGCACGTTCCGCGCCAAACCAACCTGGGGACTCGCCACAGCCAAAGCCGCCGCGGCCTCGCGCCACAACGCAAAGGGGCAGTCTCCGACCGCCACCAAACAGGCGGGCGCGGTGTCTGTCTGGGTCCACGGATCAGCGGTGGTGCCGGTCAGCAGCAGCCCGTCGGCATCCCCGCGTAGGGCAAAACGCATCAAGTCGAGGGCCAACGGCGCCAGCAGCACTAATCGGCCATCGCTGCGCTCAAACAGCACAACCTGAGTCTCCGGCGGAACCGCGGCCTGATCCACGCCCGCCTTAGGGATCATCCAGAACGGCTCTCGCTGACGAAAGCAGGCAGTCCAGCGCGCGGCATACCGCACCCGTCCCAATCGCACCTCAGCCCTTGCACTTGCCTTTTCACCTCGCCACCGCAGTAGACTAACGCCCTGGGCGAGTACGAGGGCCTCGAGGCAGGGGGCGATACCATCGAATAGTTGGTCGCAGGTGGTGGCATCTTCGTTCATGTGGTTGTCCTTCTGTGGCGCGAAAGTAGTGGCTGACGTCCTGAAAAGCGAGGGCGACGCCTCAGAGCTGCTGGCGCAGGAACGCCAGGATCGCCAGGCGCCCTTCGGGCGTCTCCTGGTGTTGGACGTCGTAGCGCAGCAGCTTCCAGCGGTCAGGATGCCCCAGCTCGGCGTAGACGCGCGTCAGCTCGCGATCCACGACGTCCCGCCCGGCCACCGGCGTCGGGCTGTCCCGCAGCCCGGCCAGCGACAGGTGGGCGCGGGGCGATCAGTGCGTTAATCTGCGCGGTCGTGAAGTACTTCAGCAGCCCCGGCACGTAGTAGTAGAGGCCATGCCCTGACAGACTTTCGCGGAGTATGCCACCGATGTTACCCCCCTCTAGCTCACGTTTCCTTACAGACCGAAAACCCACGGCTATTAGTGTTTTAGGCCAATTAGGTGTGAAGCGGCCCGGGTCCGGGACAAGAACGAGGCCATTAGCTATGATGGAACGCGTGTCTGCTCTTCGTATGTGTCTGCTCTTCGCCTCACTGCCCGGCATCGGTGCGTTACTCGTTGGTTGTTCGCTCATGGCACCGCCAGATTCAGAACTCATCGGCGGCGTGTCCTCGACCACTGGAGGCACTACAGGATTCGGGGGCAGCGCAGGATCCGGGGGAAACGGTGGCACCACCACAGGATCCGGAGCTTCTGCTGGCTCCCCTATTGATGGCATGGGAGGCCTTCCGAATGCGGGTGTTGGAGGCGCCCCACCGGACCCTCCTGAACCGTGCAATGCGCCATCGTCTCCGTCGACCGAATTCCTTTCGCTTTGGCTGCGGGCGGATTCTGGTGTCGACACTAAGAACAATAGAGTCACCTCCTGGGCTTCCCCGGCGTTCGATGCGGTTCCTGCCTACACACTCACTCAAGCAGTGACCACGATGGCGCCTGTCCTTGGCCAGCCGTTATTGGGCAAGGCCCCCCCCACCTTCGATGGGATCGACGACTCGCTGGCGAACGGGGAGGACCATGATTTTACTTCCCAGGCGGGCTACTCATTTTTTGCCGTGGTGATACCCGCGGCAACGGATAGCGAAGGTGAGATTCTTTCGATAACGGGTCCCGATGGTAAGCACCTGGGACTTTGGAAGGCGGGGAACGCATTGGAGTTCGGGACGAACGACGCGGCGAGCGCCAAGCTCCTCACACAGAACATTTTCGACGGCGGCCAGCCCGTGTTGATCGAGGTGGTTAGTTCTCGCCCTGTCGACGCGGCATTAGTAGTTTCCACCTATGTGAACGGCGTGAAACAGGCAGCCAGTGCCGCGCCTGCCTGGGACTACGACACGGAGGTCGGCTTCAGCCTCGGAGCCTACGACAGCAACTCAACGGGGTTCGCGGGGGCCATCGGCGAAGTATTGATCTACAAGGAGGGGCTCGATGAGGCCACAAGGTTTGGGACCGAAGCCTATCTGCTAGCTAAGTGGGGCCTCTGCCAGTGACAAACGATCGCATGCTGCCTCGCGACGTCGGTCGCTATCGGCTGTACGACGAAATCGCCGCGGGGGGTATGGCTACCGTGCACGTCGGTCGCTTGCGGGGGCTCGCGGGGTTTGCGCGGACCGTTGCCATCAAGCGTCTGCATCCGCAGTTTGCGCACGACCCCGAATTCGTATCGATGTTCCTGGATGAGGCGCGCCTGGCAGCGCGCATTCACCATCCCAATGTGGCTGCGATCTTGGATGTCGTAGCGCTCCGTGGCGAGTTGTTCCTGGTGATGGAGTATGTCCGCGGCGAAACGCTATCCAGGTTGCTCCCAGCCTGTGAGCGCGCTGGCATCACGATCCCGCACCGCATCGCCGCCACCATTCTGCAGCAAGCCCTGCTCGGGCTGCATGCGGCGCACGAAGCGCGCGATCACCGCGGAACTGCCCTCAACATGGTGCACCGCGACGTTTCGCCTCAAAACATCATGGTGGGCGCCGACGGCATCACGCGCATGCTGGATTTCGGAGTGGCCAAAGCCGCGACGCGTCTTCAGACAACAGGGCATGGCCAGGTGAAGGGTAAATTGTCCTATATGGCGCCTGAGCAGCTCAGGCTGGAGCCTATCGACCGGCGCACCGACGTGTTCGCGGCTGGCGTAGTGCTTTGGGAAACGTTAACTGGAAAGCGATTATTCGCGGCCGATGACCCAGGCGCCGTGATTGCCCGGATCTTGACCCACGTGCCGGAGGCGCCGAGTCGATCGGTCAAGGATATCCCGCCCGAGTTGGATCAGGTGGTCGCCCGCGCGTTGAAGCGGCAACGCGGCGAACGTTTCGCGACGGCGCTCGAGTTTGCGCGGGCACTTGAGCGCGCGGTGGCGCCCGTTGGCTCGTTGGAGGTGTCCGAGTGGGTGTGCGAGGTCGCAGGCCCGGTATTGGAAGCCAGGGAGCGCACGGTAGCGGCTGTGGAGATTGCCTCCGAATCAACACCTAGCGAAGGGGTGTACGATGACGATCTTTCCTCTACTCATCCGCCCCCCGAATACCATTCGGCATCTGACGATGAGCTAACGGTGGGTGTCGCTCCGGAACTCCTGACTCCCGAGTTCCTGTCTCCCTTCGGCGACGCTGAGCGCAAGCGCTCCCAGCGAGGCAAGCTGGCTATTGGGCTCGCACTGGTGGCGCTCCTGGCTTTAGTCTTGCTCTGGTTGGTGCGGCCCTGGCATGCGGGCGAGCCGGCGGTGGCCACTACGCTCGCTCAGACCTCGTCCGAGGACTCCCGACCTGCCGAAACCACGGGCACGCCGATCAATTCCCCCGCGTCTCCGATCGTGACACCCCCACCTTCTGCCCTTCCCGAAGCTGAAACAGGCGCTGATCTAACGCTAGAGACCGCTGCCCCGGCCGAACCTGCCCCGCGGCCGCGCTCAGCGATCAGGCAAAACAGTTCGCGGGCTTCATCGAGCGGGGGCCAACGCCTAAGCTCTAAGTGCAATCCTCCGTACGAGGTAACCCCGCAAGGCCTCAAAAGGTTCAAACCCGAGTGTTTCCGCTAAAACCTCTGCTCGCTCGCATTTCCCTAATCGTGCCCTTTCTCTGCGCGCTCCCGCTCCCGGCGCACGCCGAAACCGTCGAAGCTTGCGTTGCGAGTAACGCCGACGGTCAAGTGCTGCAGAGTCAGGGCCAGCTCCTAGCAGCCGTCGAGAAATTTCAACTTTGCGCAGCCGAGGCTTGCCCTGAAGAGATCCGGCGTGACTGCGGGACCGCAATGCTGGCAGCTAAAGCCATTGTACCAAGCGTCGTGATCGCCGTGCGGCGCGGCGACGAAGACATCTTGGATGCCTTGGTATTGATCGACAAATCACGGAATCCAGTCCGCCTCGACGGGCGCCCGATTGAACTCGACCCGGGACCTCACGTGGTGAGGGTCCACCACGGCAGCCATGATGCGATAGAGCGGCAGATGGTACTCCGACAGGGAGAACGCAACCGCCTGATAAGTATCGAACTCCCGTCGAGGGTTGTTAAGGCTTCGCCGGAACGACCACGTTCAGGCCCCGAGCCCGTGGCTCAAGCCCAAGCGCCAGGTCCGTCGGACAAATCAGAACCTATCCCGAAGGCTGCCTGGGTAGCAGGCGGCGTTGGGGTCTTGAGTTTGGGCTCGTTCGTGGTTTTTGGACTGGATGGGAAGTCCAAGGAGGCCGCGCTCGATCGCTGCAAGCCCTCCTGCGACCCCGGCGCGGTGGGCAGCATGCGCCGACGGTACTTGATTGCAGACGTGTCTTTAGGCCTCTCAGTCCTGAGTCTTGGCACCGCGGTTTGGTTGTGGTGGCCGAGCGCCGGGCCAGTGAAGGCAAGTGGCAACTTGACAGCTAGCATTGGGATAGATAGCAGCGGAAGCATAGGAGTTACTGCGCTTGGAAGATTTTAGCGACCCAGAACGCAAACCCATGCCCCCATCGCGGAACGTGGACGGAACCGTCAAAAGCGTGTTCGGTGTCACCATCACGGGTGGTCTGCTGCGCAGCCCTCGGGGTGAGGAATTCCGGGTTTCAATCGCGCCTGCGATTCTGGGGCGTAACGAGAGCTGTGCCTTCATGCTGAAGGATCCGGAGGTCAGCGCGACTCACTGCGAACTTCGCGCAACACCCTCTGGCGTTCAGCTGGTAGACCTCGACAGCAGCAATGGCACGTTCGTCAATGGTGTTCGCATCAAAGAAGCGTTGCTCGAATCGCCGTGCACCGTTCGAATAGGGCGTACCAACCTCTCCTTTGAGCCTCTCGCGAGTGAGCAGGTCGATCTCGGTGCCGAGCTCACGTTTGGTCCGCTCTCCGGGGTTTCACCCTCCATGCGCCAGCTATTTCGCGTGCTGCGCGACGTCGCTTCAACTCAACTGTCGGTATTGATCAACGGAGAGACGGGTACCGGTAAGGAAATCACGGCACGCGCACTGCACGACGCTAGCAGCCGAGCCAACAAGCCGTTCGTGGTGATCGACTGCGGCGCTATCCCCCCGAGCTTGGCCGAAAGCATTCTCTTCGGACATGAACGCGGCTCATTCGCAGAAGCTACGGAAGAGCGACCGGGGGCCTTTCAGGAGGCAGACGGTGGGACCGTCTTCCTGGATGAAGTGGGCGAGCTGCCAGCTGAGCTCCAACCCAAGTTGCTGCGTGTACTTGGGGAGGGTCAAGTCAAGCGTGTGGGCGCGACACAGTACGAGCAAGTCAACGTTCGCGTTGTTTCTGCGACGCGCCGTGATTTGCCACGTATGGCTAACGCTGGAACTTTCCGAAGCGACCTCTATTTCAGACTCGCCCAGGTTCGCGTGGAGCTGGCACCGCTCCGGACGCGTCGGGAAGATATCCCGCTGCTCGTCCAATCCTACTGCGACCGCTCGGGACACGAAGAGCGTGCCTCACAGGTGATCGACTTCATCGCTCACGCAACCGCCAATCACGACTGGCCTGGCAACGTGCGGGAGCTCCTCAATGTGGCTGCCGTGGTGGCGAGCCTTCCACCCGGTTCGGAAGTGAGCCTCGCCACGTTGCCGACTGAAGGCCGCGGAGATCAGCCCTCCTTAACAACCGCCTACGGTGAAGCCAAACGACGCGCACTTGAGGAATTTGAGCGGCGCTTCTTCGCCGACCTTCAGACCGCTTGCGACGGAAACATCAGCGAGATGACGCGTCGAAGTGGCCTCGCTCGGCATCACATTCGCAACTACTTGCGCCGCTACAGCTTGGTCTAACCCAGAGCTACATCGCGACAGCTTGGTCTAACCCAGAGCTACATCGCGACAGCTTGGTCCAACCCAGAGCTACATCGCTACAAATCCGCCATCCACCATCAAGGAGCTGGCGGTGATGTACGACGCCGCGTCCGATGCCAGGAAGGCAACTGCTTCGCCCACTTCGCTGGCTTCCCCAATGCGGCCCAGCATCATCTTCTGGCCTTCCATCTTTTCAAAGTCTGGACGCGAATAGCCGAGCCGCTCCACTTCGGACGTGAGCGCCGGGGTCCAGATGGGGCCGGGACACACGGAATTAACTCGAATTTTGAACTCTGCGAGATCCCACGCCATGCTGCGTGTCATTTGCACGATGGCTGCCTTCGTTGCCGCATAAGTCATGAGCCCACGCTGAGCGACGAAGCTTGAGATTGAACCCAGATTAACAATCGCTCCGCCACCCCTGCGCTTCATCTGCTCCGAGGCGTAGCGAGCGCACAACGAGGTGCCGATCAGATTCACATCCGTGAGGCGCCGCCAATCTTCGGGCGTGGCCTCGAGCCCCTTCATGATAAAAACGGCAGCATTATTCACCAAGACATCCGTATCGCCGAAGCTACTTTGGACACGCTCAAAAGCCGCCTTGATCGAGCCTTCGTTCGAAATATCGCAACCGAGCCCCAACGCCTTGCCTCCGTTCTTTTCGATCGCCTGGGCCTGTGCCTCCGCGGCCCCTTGATTGATATCGAGGAGTGCAACCCGTGCACCTTCGCGCGCCAGAATCTCTGCCGTCGCCGCGCCAATCCCGCCACCGGCCCCGGTGACGATCGCTGTTTTTCCCTGAAAACGAGGCTGATTCGATGTATTGTTCATGGTCTGTGTGCCGTCCGTTGGTTCGGGGTTCTAGCGTGCTTCATATCCCCTCACCCGGGGTCCTGACAAGGCTGCCCTTCCAGCCACTCCCCGAGATCTGCTTCGGCGTGTCACCGGCGATTATCCATCCAGCTGGAGCTTCTAGCGTGCCTGTGGCACCGACCGGCATATCGATATGAATCGTAGCCATGGAGCCCTCCTGGGTCCACGCCACCCGCAGCGGACCACGGATCGTCTCAAGCTTCACTTCAGCGGCTTGCAGCCCCGGAACGGGATGGGGCCGTACAACAAACGCATCACCCGGGAGAGCTCTCTCATCGTCCAGGATCCCCACCAACCGCGAATAGAACCAGGCATCTACCGCACCCAGCATGCAGTGATTGTGCGAATTCATGCCGCCACCGGTTTCATTTTCCCAACGCTCCCACATGGTGGTTGCGCCGTTTTCCAGCATGAAGCCCCAGGAAGGGTATTCTTTCCTTTGGACAAGCTTCCACGCCAAGTCAGCGCGACCTTCGTCCGCAAGCACCTCCAAGAGATACTTAGTGCACACGTTGCCTGTCGTAAGATGCCCGCGCGTCTCCACGTCTTGAGCCAAGCGCTCGAAAACGGGAGCGCGCTGTTGCTGAGGCACTAAATCCATCCATAAGGCGAGCGCGTTGCACGCTTGGACATTCTCGCCAAACGTGTGATTCTTCACGTCAAAATAGCGAGCCTGCAGCGCTTCGGTGAACGTCTGCGCGGAAAGGCGATAAGCGGCCCCTTCACTATCCCGCCCGAGCTCAACGGCAATTTTTTCAAGCAGACGCGTGATGAAAATGAGGTGCGCTGTGGAGATGAGCCCACCCGGTGTGCCCGCCGACAAGCAAGCGCTCCCGGTTCCCACCACTGTGGGAAGTGCAGCCATCGAAAACGCACGTGGCGGACACCAATCGCCGTACCACGAAGTGTCCAAGATCCCAGCGGTCGTTTCGCTGGAAAGGCAACGCTGCCACCCCACCATCATGGGCCAATGCTCTTCCAAGATGCGTCGATCACCGAAATGTCGCCACATCAAATAAGGATACCAAACTGGGCATACGCACACGGGATCTGCGCGGCGTTGGCCCCAATGCCAAGGGACGGTATCCGGGATGGCTCCTGAAGGTGATTGAACGCTTGCAAAATCTCGCAGCCATTTGGCCAGGAAACGCCCAGCCTGAAAGTTGTGAACGAGCTGTTCGGCACGCGCCGTTTGGTCGTTGAGCCAACCCTGACGTTCAGAGCGTTGCGGGCAATCGGTCGGAACCCCGTGCTCGTTCGATTTCTCGGTGCGAACAATCATGGTGTGAATGGCGTTGGCCATATCATCACTACAGGTAAACATCCCGCGATCAGCGAGGTCGTTGCGCACGCGGCACACCGTGACCGTATCCGCGGCTGGCTCGCCCACCAGGCCTTCCAATTGGACATAGCGAAAACCATGGTAAGTGAAGCGCGGCTCCCAAATCTCCTCACCGGAACCACGGGCGATGTAGACATCGGCACAACGCGCCGCATACAGGTTGTCCTGATTCACGCTGCCATCATCCCGCAGTGTCTCGCTAAATCGGAGAGTGAGCTGCTGCCCCTCAGGCACATTCACCTTAAGGCGGCAGTACCCGGCTAGATTGGTTCCGGCGTCGAACACTATCGCTCCACCTGGAGTTGATCCCAGCTTCTTGGGCGTTATCTCTTCAACCACGCGCATGGGATCACCGAGATCCGGAACCAGGCGACCACCCGGTCCCGGCACCCGATACACCATCGTCCAATAATCCTCACGATTGCCAAAAGGCGCCTTCCAATCCAAGGCTGGCACACTCCAGCTAGCAAGCTCCAAACGCGCGTCGTAATCCTCACCGCGAAACAGACCGTCTGAAGTCGGCGCCGCACGCACTGCGAAAGTTGACATGTCCCAGTGCGAGGGCGTGCTGATCGTGCTGCCATCAACGCATTCGACTTCTAGGCGTAGCTTGAGAATGGGCCTGCCATACCAACCGTGCCCCACAACAACTGTCAGCACTGTTTCCGGTGTTTCCACGAGCGCGGTGATGTCGTGGACGGTGTACGGTACGATCTGTTCGAAGTCTGTAGGTTGGGGATCGAGAACACGGTCGGAGACGGGCTTCCCGTTCAGGTAGGCGCGATACAAGCCAAGGCCCACAATATACAGCCGAGCGCGACGCACCTTGGCTTTGAGCTTGAAGGCGTGGCGAAAGAAGAGTGCACGGCCCGGCCAAAGCCCGGGCGCTCCGATCCAATCGGCGCCCCAATCGGACTCAGCCAGTAGCCCCATTTCAAAACTTACCATTTCGGAGCCACGCTCAACACCCGCCGCATCTCTGACGTGAACCTGCCACCAGCACTCCTCACGACTGACGAGAGCACCGCCGGCATAGGCGACGTGCGTGGTCCGGTCCGAAGTCACCCAGCCGCTGTCCCACTTGTCACCGCGCGAGCCTTGAAGCAACTCGCGCGTGGACGCCACCATGACGCGGTACGCACGTTGGGGAGTGTTCACACGCCACGCGAAACGCGGCGCCGGTGTGTGCAGACCGAGCGGGTTGGTCGAATACTCACAGGTGAGCTGGTGGGGCGAAAGGGCGTCAGGGGTAGGCATGGTTTGGCCTGATACCACACGCCTGCGCCGGCCGGAGCCAGCTAAGAGTGCGCCCGGCTGGGGGCACCGGCTGCCGACTTGAGGGACCTGCTATTCCGCCGTAAAAGGCCAAAAGTAGCCGCTTTTGTGCTAGTTCGTGGCGCGGCTCGGCGGCCCCAGCGAAAGCCCGCTTGGCACCGGGAACGGAAGCCCTGGGCAAGCACCACTCGGTCCGATATGTCGGCAGGCATGAACGCTCCCCAAGGCTCCGATGCTCGAACGAGCTTCCCCAAAAACAAGATCAAAATCCTATTTCTTGAGAACATTCACCCAAGCGCACAAGCGCTGATCGAAAGCGACGGTCTCGAATGCGAGATGCGGAGCGCCGCACTAAGCGAGACCGAACTCATCGAGGCGATCGCCGATGTTCACATCCTCGGTATTCGCAGTAAGACTCAAGTGAGTCAGGCTGCACTGGAGAGCGCGCGCCGCTTGCTGGCCGTTGGCTGTTTCTGCATTGGCACCAATCAGGTGGATCTCGATGCGGCGAATCGACGAGGGATTGCCGTCTTCAATGCGCCCTTTAGCAACACTCGCAGCGTGGCCGAGTTGGTGATTGGGGAGATGATTGCCCTTTCGCGCAGGCTTGGCGATCGCTCACGTGAAATGCACGAAGGAAAATGGAATAAGACCGCCAGTGGCTCGTTCGAAATCCGCGGGAAGACGATCGGCATTGTTGGTTACGGCCACATCGGGCGCCAAGTCGGCGTGCTCGCCGAGACCGTCGGCCTGCGTGTTCTGTTCTATGACATCTCGCAGCAGCTCCCGATGGGGAACAATCGCACGGTGGGAACACTCGACGAATTGCTGGCCAATTCTGACTTTGTAACCCTCCATGTGCCCGCCACGCCCGTCACGAAAAACATGATGGGGCCCGAGCAAATCGCAAAAATGAAGCCTGGCTCGTGCCTTATCAACTTGAGCCGCGGCAGCGTGGTGCAAATCCCCGCGCTCGCCGAAGCCCTGCGAAAGAAGCACCTAGCGGGTGCTGCTATCGATGTCTTTCCGATTGAACCCAAGAGCAACGCGGATCCCTTCGAGTCCGAGCTCCGCGGTTTGTCCAATGTGATTTTGACACCGCACGTCGGTGGCTCAACCATGGAAGCGCAGGAAGCCATTGGACGCGAAGTGGCAAGCGCCCTGCTTCGCTTCTTAAACGAAGGTTCCACGGCATCCGCCGTGAACATGCCGCAAGTTGAACCACCACCGCTCGCAGGACGACATCGAATTCTCAACATTCACGCCAACGTCCCCGGCGTGCTCAGCAAGATCAATAACATTATCGGACAAACCAAGGCCAACGTGGAAAGCCAGATTTTGGCGACGGATCCTAACGTGGGCTACCTGGTGATAGACCTGAATCAGAGCCTGTCTCTTATACACATCTGACGCTGCCGACGAATAGAGAGGTGTAGATCTCGGTGGTCGCCGTATCAT